>Ga0315281_10004032_pt1 | contig 21419 bp, 18 predicted proteins | sample YL17G07_0_MG_FD_204540 | JGI IMG/M metagenome (GOLD analysis project Ga0315281, IMG submission 204540) | Sediment microbial communities from Yellowstone Lake, YNP, Wyoming, USA - YL17G07_0 | ecosystem: Environmental > Aquatic > Freshwater > Lake > Sediment | place: USA: Wyoming | collected...
TTGCCGCTTGAATCCATGGAAAGGACCACCGCACTGTTGGCTGTCGCGCAGTTGGCGATGCATCGGACAGGCCGGTATTTGGTGTTGTAGAGGACCACCGGGACGGAAGAGTACTGGCTGACGTCGTAGTACGTGGTTGCGTCGCCAGGGGCCACCGGCTTGTATTTGTCGCTATTGAAGAAGTTCAGGGCCTGCTGTAGGCCGGCCTTGGCCACGTAATCGGCTTGGGTCGAGATGCGGTAGTTGTAGCTGGCGAAAGCTTCTGAACGGGCACTGAACACGATGGAGGCGGCCAGTACCGACAGGACGAGGATGGCCAGCATGACCAGAATCAGTGCCACACCCGCCGGAGCGCTGTGGGCCGTAGGCCGACTTGGAATCTTCATATTCCTGCCTCCTGCCTAATCGGGAATCGGAAGGGTATGCGCGCCGGGGTCTACAGGCCTGAAGGGCAGGTCCGGGGACCCGCCGAGCAACGTAATTCCCCAGGCGTAGTTGATGTTGGTGGGGACCATGTGAGACCGCATGCGAATGATACGGAATTCATTGACCTCCGGGTCCTTGTCCACCGTCTGGAGCGTCAGATCCACATCCACGGAACGCACGTAGGTAGTAAAGCCGTAAGTTATATTACCGAATGTATCATAATTCAGCTGAAGGATCGGCTTCTGATCGGGATTGCGGAAGACCCCGGAAGCGTCGGGATACGCCAGGATGTTGTCAGCGAGGGGGGAAAAGCTGTCGCCGCTGGCGGTCTTATTGGCTGGGATGTTGGGGTTCAGGATGCTGGTCATGAAGCGCGATATTTCCATCAGGTGGCAGTTTTGCGGGCCGGACGCCGTGGTGCACTTCAGACTGGAAGTCACGCCTGTGTCCACCAGCTTGTACTCGCCGTAGTGCAACGATCCGTTCCCGTCGATGTCGCCAAAGAACTGGATGATATTGACGGCCACCGACTGGCCCGTACCTACGGCCGCCGCACCGTACAGGATGCCGTTGGGGAAAGGCAGCGAGCGCGTAAAAACCGCCTGCCCGGAGGCGTGCGTCATGGTGGGGATGGCAGGAAAGGTGGTTGAGGTGATCGTGTGCGTAGCATCCCCCAGCACCGTGACGATTTCACGGTTGGCGTCGGCCGCGCTCGAGCCAATCTCGATCAGGTTGCCATAGAAAATCCCCGACGTGTCGTCGACGGAAATGTTTGTGATGCCCCCCGTGGGCGTAACCGCTGCCGTCAAGGATCGGTTGACGATGAGATTGGGGTTGTGGCCGGCCTGCTGGAGTTCCTGGGTCATGAGTTCAAGGGCGCTGCGCGCTCCCTGGTTGCGTTCTGCCAGCAACTGGTCACCGCGGTACCGCTGCTGGGAGAAACGCATGAACTGAAAGACCGCGGACATCAAGACCGTGATAATCATTGTGCTGACCAGAACTTCGATCAGTGAGAACCCGCGTGGTGCAGAGGATCGCCCGGCGGGTCGTGGTCGGCCGGACGCGGGAAGCACGGCTTCCCGGCGCGCCCGCTCCCCTCGGCCGGATACGTCCGTGAGGGTTGGTGAAATGTGCGTTTGCCTCTCCGTATCCTTCACGACTCAACCTCCCAACACGAAATCAGCTGCCCCTGGGTGGATCACGGTCCAAATCTGTCTCTTGCTCATGAGATACGACTAATCCGAGATGTAAGTCGTCAGCAGGGCGGAGGGCGCGGCCGAGCCGGTGTTCACTGCGTTGCGACTCCACACGATGACGTCAATGCGTTTCAGCCCCGGTGTATTGGCTGCCGTCGTGATGACGTCCGTGACCTGCCACTGGCGCTGATAGGCATACGTTCCTACCGCCGAGCAGTCGGCGCCGGTATACTGATTCCCAGCGGCATCAAGGAAGTCCACGTAGCCCACCGACGTGCCGGAGGTCGGACAGCCGACGGCGTAGGTTAAGCTACCGCCCGCTTTGAGTCCCTGATTCCATCCCGAGCCTGTGATTCCGGTGGTGTTGCACTCGGCAGTGGGCGTTGCCTCCGTGCAGTCGTACCAATCCAGGTTCGCCAGGGTTTCGATTTTGTCCTGCGCGTACACGGTCACGCGGCTCATCTCCACACCCTGGTTCTTGTTCTGCGCCGTGGCCACGAAGACCACTCCGCCGAGGGAAGTGATCACGAAAAGCGAGATGAGAACCGCGATCATGGTCTCGACCAGTGAGACACCCCGTTCTGTTCTCGACATCTTCTCTCCCTCCCTGGCTTTCTCCTCTGCTAGCGCGCTACCCAGGTGCTCGACGCCTGGTTATAATTCCAAATCGTAATCCGCCCCCCCAACGACACCGTGACCGCGTCGTACAAGTTGTTGTCATTTTTGACGTAAACCACATTGAGGTTCGTGGGGGTCCCCGATGTTGTTACCGGGAGGCCGCGCGTATTGAAGTAAATCGCTGTCGAACCCGCCGTGACTGAACTTGGAATGGTGCCCGGTGTGGCCGAAACCGGGCAAGCGGCTAGAAACGTGTCTCCCTGCGACAGCCCCAAAATGATTTCAGATGCCGGCGAACCGTAAGGGGGGGTAGGGGTGTTCATCCGGTCCATGCTGTAAAGACCGCTGCTGACCGTGACGCTCAGACGGTAGGGCGTATACTGTGATGTGGCCCGAAATCGCGTGACGTTCAGTTGCGACGCGATGGATGAGGCATCAGCGTGCAGCCGATATCCTTTGACGAAGGTCGATGCACTCGGCAACGCGAAGGCGGCAATGATGCCGATGATCGCGATAACGATCATCAGTTCGATCAGTGTGAACCCGGATTTGTTCCTGCGCATCCGAATGTGCTCCTCGTCCTCCCAACCGACACAGAGGCCGGTGAAGGGACTCCGTGGACCGACTCTCGTGAATGCCACGGCAGACTCCGACCCGGCTAGAGACGGTGTCGGGAAAAGATCCTCACCTCGGAGGGAGAACTATAGAATAGTTTTCCCTCGTCTACAAGCGCCGCCAGAGCCAGACACACTTCAACTTTCCCTTTGAGATTAAGGGCCTGCAATTTAGCATCCAAGACCGCCATGCCTTCAATTTGTATTAATCAATTGAAAATACATGGTTTAACATAGAAGATTCGGGGCAGAGCTGGGACTGCCACACCTCCAGGTGCAAGTTTTTGTCACTTGTGCAAAACTCTATCACTTTGCCGCATGAACTTGCCTTTTGCTGTTCCCCCTGTCGATATCTCCTCTTGTTCCATCGCGCCCTACGAGTCTCTTCGTTCGCGCGCAAGAGGCTCGTAGCTTACGTGTTTGCCCGAGCGGCTTTTTCTCAGAAGGGAAAGTTGCTATAGTGGGTGCAGCGTCTTCCCTTGAATCGGCTAGGTTAAGACTGGGACGGCGGGAAAGGGTATGCGAGTATGCCGCTGTACTTGGTTACTGGGGGAGCGGGTTTTATCGGGTCGGCCCTTGTTCGGCGCTTGCTGGAGCGAGGCGATCAGGTCAGGGTTGTTGATAACTTCTCGACAGGCCTGCGGGACAACCTGGCTGAAGTCCTGGAGGGGATTGAGCTTCTCGAGGGTGACCTTGCCGACCGCCCGGTGGCCCAGAGAGCTGTCGCGGGAGTGGCTTACGTTCTCCATCAGGCGGCCCTCCCTTCCGTCCCACGATCGATCGAAGACCCGATTAGCAGCAACCGCTCCAATGTGACCGCTACGCTGAACCTGTTAGTTGCGGCGCGCGACGTGGGAGTCAAGAGATTTGTGTATGCAAGTTCCTCTTCCGTGTACGGAGACACAGAGGTCCTGCCGAAAGTGGAAACCATGCGGGAAAACCCTATCTCTCCTTACGCGCTCACCAAGCTGACGGGCGAAAAATACTGTGTGATCTTCCACCGGACTTACGGTTTGCCCACAGTTTGCCTGCGTTATTTCAACGTCTTCGGCCCCCGACAGAATCCCGACTCTCCATATTCGGGCGTGATTTCGCGCTTCGTGAGCGCGGCGCTGCAGGGGCGACGACCTACCATCCACGGCGACGGAGAACAATCACGCGACTTCACCTACGTGGAGAACGCCGTGCAGGCCAACCTGCTCGCCTGCTCGAGTGAGGACGTGTCGGGAAACGTGTTCAACGTGGGTTCAGGGGAGCGGTCCAGTCTCAATGACGTCTTGCGTGTGCTCTCGGCGATTACCGGACGAAGCTTGGACGCGGAATATGTCGCCCCGCGTCCGGGAGATGTTCGGCATTCCCTGGCCGACATCGAACGAGCCCAGCGGCTCTTGGGTTACGAAGTCAAGGTGCGCTTTGAAGAGGGACTGCGGCAGACGGTTTCATGGTTCCAGGCAGTTCGCGCGGCCTCCCCATCTCGCTAACAGGACGAACCTTCCAATACTTCCCTGAGCTAGCGGCCCCCCCCCTGGCCCCGACGCCAGGGAGCATCCAGTTTCGCTTGCTTGCCCGTCGCGTGCTCGTCGAGATTGCTGCCATTGCCGTGTTCGCTGTAAAATCGGAAGCAGTTCCAAGAACGGGTGGCGCATTCGCGCCTCTGGGGCTTACAACGGCTGGACATTGCGGATTGGGAACGCATGACGATACGTCATCGGTTGGACGCTCGTCGTTTCCTGACCGTGGGCGGAATCGTAAAAGGGGAACGAAAAATGCAGAAGAAACTTCTGTCGCAACATATAGTCGAGCTGCTTTGCCATCGTCGGCGAAACTGGCGTCTCCCGGTCGGGGTCAGCGCGCTTGTTGTGGGGGTGTGCATGCTTTGGGCGCCGCCTCTCCCGGCGCAGACTCAGGAAGAGGAGATGCGCGCGATGCGCCTGGAACTCCAGCAATTGCGGCAGGAGCTCGATGCGTTACGAGACGAGGTCCGGCAGATGAAAGCTCCTGTGGCTCCGGCCGAAGCCACCGGCGGCCACCCGCCGGCGGCGACCAATCAAGAGACCGCCCAAGGTTTGACCCAGCCCGCCGCGCAACCTGGAAGTGCGGAAGAAACCTCAGTCGCCGACGCCCTCCCGCTTCTCCAGGCACAGGTGGCCGAGCAGGCGCAGACGAAGGTCGAATCGAATTCGAAATTGCCCGTGAAGATCTTCGGGACGATCGTTTCCAACACCTTCTTCAATACGGGCGAGGTAAACTGGCTCGACAACCCCAATATCGTCGTGCCGGCTCCTGCGTCGCTCCCGGCGGGGTCGTTCAGTTCGACGCTGCGGCAGAGCCGCATTGGTGCGGTCGTGGAAGGGCCGACGATCGGCTCGGCAAGAACCAACGGCTTCTTTGCTGTGGACTTTCTTGGAGGCATTCCGAATTTCCAGACTGGCCAGGTGATGGGGATTCCCCGACTGCTCTATGCGTTCGTGCGCGTTGAAGGCGCGAAGACGGCGCTGGAGGTTGGTCAGGACCATATGATCCTCGCGCCCCGCAATCCGACCTCACTGGCGGCGATGGCATTTCCGGACCTCTATCGCTCCGGGAACCTCTATTTGCGCGCGCCCCAGGTGCGCGTCGAGCACACTTTCACCGCGGGAAAGAGCGGCGATTTCCTGGCGGCGGGCGGAATTCTGGCGCCGATTGCAGGTGATTTTGCGTCCAACTCATTCACGTTCGTCCCGCCGAACCTGGCGGGAGAACGCTCGCGCTGGCCCGCGCTGCAGGCCCGGCTCGCCTGGAGGGGGCGGCCCGCCAACGCCGGGGAGGAGAAGGGCTGGGAGATCGGAGTTTCCGGGCATTACGGACGCGAACGCTACGTCGCAGGAGTCACGCCGAGCTGGGCGACCGCGCTGGATTTCGATGCGCACTCCGGCCGGATGGGATTTGGAGGAGAATGGTTCGTGGGTCGAAATCTGGATGCTTTCGGAGGCGCGCTCGGACAACTGGCCAAGTCCACGGGCGGCTTTTTCGAAGGGCGCCTGCGGGCCACGTCCCGGCTCGAATTCAATACCGGCTTGGGGAAAGACCGGCTCTTTGACCTCCGGGGCTTTCCCGCCGCGCTGACCGGTAATACGGGCGTATATGCGAACACCATCTTTCGCTGGACGCCCGAACTGGCAAGCTCGGTCGAATACCGCTGGCTCTCCACCGTACCCGCGCAAGGTGAAGCCAGGAGAAATAATCATATCAACTTCGTTTTAGCCTATAGTTTCTAATTATGAAAAACACAACTATCTCCTTAAGCATCTTGGTCTGCATGGTGGCGATATCCGCGCAGGGCGCGCAAGTCAGCGGGCGGGTTGTGGCGGCTGGGCGGGGGGATCGCTCCCCCGCTGCAACCATCGTCTATGCGCAAGCGCTGGGGGGCCAGACGAACGTCCGCCCCGGACATTACAAGCTGGCGCAACAGAACAAATCCTTCCATCCGCGCGTGCTGGCGGTGCCGGTGGGCTCGACCGTGGATTTTCCGAATCTTGATCCGATCTTCCACAATGTGTTCTCGCTTTCGAAGCCCGGGCCGTTTGACCTCGGCTTATATCGAGCCGGCGGATCGAAGAGCCGGGTGTTCGCCGAACCGGCGACCTACCGAGTCTTCTGCAACATCCATCCGCAGATGACCGCCATGATTACCGTCCTTCCGACCTCCTTCATCGCGGAGGCGGACGCCTCCGGCGCGTACCGGCTCGATCTTCCGCCTGGCCGCTACCGCCTGACGGCCTGGTCGGAGCGATCGCAGGCGGCGTCAGCGGAAATCACGGTTTCCGAGGCCGCCGTGTCAGCGCCGGACTTGACCCTTGATGAATCGAAGTTCGTCGAACTTCCGCACAAGAACAAGTTCGGCCAGGAATATCCCAAGAGCGCTTACGATCCGCTGAAAGACAGCCGGCCGCAGTAGTCGCCGGGGGCACATCAAGCTGGCGCAGAATTGTCCGCTGCGGCCGGATTCTCTTATCCTGATTTGACGCGATAGACGGCAACCGCCTGGCTGAAGCCTTTCACATGTTGAGGATCAAGGAGGTCCGCGGCCACTTGGTCCTGGACGATCTGGTAGGTGGATTCGGGAAGAAGGGTTTCACCGGGTCCCGCCAGCGAGCAGAGCCGCGCGCAGAGATTCACATTCGAGCCGATGACGGTGAAGTCGAGCCGGTCCTGGCCACCAATGCTGCCCAGGACGACCTCCCCGGTGACAATTCCGATCCCGACGGCGATCGGCTGCTCTCCGGCGTGCGAGGCGTTGTAATCGTCAATGGCCTGATGAATCTCCGTCGCGCAACGAACGGCCCTCAGCGCGCCGTCGTCGCCGGAAAACAGCGCCACGACGCAGTCGCCGACAAACTTGTCCACGTCCCCGTCATATTTCTTCACGCGCTCCGTCTGCAGGCCCAGGCAGGCGCTCAGGATTTTCACGACGTCTTCGGGCGGCATCTGTTCCGACATAGCTGTGAAGCCGCGCATGTCCGAAAAGAAGACGGTCAAAAGCTTTCGCATGCCGACGGCGCCCTTCATGACCAATCTGGCCTGGATCATCTCGACGGTGGATTGAGATACGAACTTCTGCATATCTCTTCGTTCGCGCAAGCCTTGAATCATGCCGTTGAAGGATCGAGCGAGGTCGCCGATTTCATCGCCGGTGTGAACGTCGATTCGAAACTCGAAGTTGCCCGCAGCCACCTGCTCGGTGCCTTCCACGAGCTTGGCCACCGGCGCGGTGACGGACCGGGCGAGCATGGCGCTGGCCAGAATTCCGGCCATCGCCGCGGCGAGTCCGAGCAGGAGCAGTCCCAATTGAATGCGGCGATACGGCGCCAGCGCTCGGTCGCGGGACTGCAACACGACCGCCAGGGGTTGCACGTCGGCGCCGGAAACCAGCGGCAGCGCGGCGGCCAGGTAGTGCTCGCCCTCGATTTCAACAATGCGGCGTTCCTTTCCCTGGCCGAGCATGGTCCACCACGTGTTGCCGGCGCGCCACGGGAGCTTTGCCGGCGGCAGCGTGGAGCCGAGGACGTCATCCCCGAGGATGGCGACTTCATTCTGCGTGACGTCTCGGAGCGAGCGAGCAAACTCGTGGTCGATGCGCGACCCGGCGAGGACAAATCCGAAAACGGTTCCGCCCGCATCCGCGGGCACCAAAGCGGCGTTGTAAATCCCCGAACTGGCAATTAGTACGCCGGTGGCGAAACGGTTCTCCAGCGCAGGCCGGACCCAGCGCGTCTCGGCGTCCAAAAGTGGCACGGATTCGGGCATGTCCGTTCGAGCTACCGTGGCGCCATGTGAATCGAGCACGACGAGGAGGTCAGGCCGGTGATTTTCTTGTTGATAGGAGAGAAGAGTGTCCCGCATCGTGGCCACGTCGCTGGCTAAGACCGCTTTGAGATACGGGAGTGACGCCACGAGCTGTGCGGTCAGCTTCAAGTTGTCCAGCCGTTCGTTTTCCGCCGCCTGAATCCTTTGCCGGCCGCGCTCGAGATCCTGGGCGATGCGGCTGTCCACGAACTGTCCGGCTTGATGGCTGACGTAAATCAGGGTCGCGGCAATCAGCGCGACCAGCAGGGCACTCGAATAGAGCAGAATCTTCCACCGCAGTCGCAGCCGGACCATGCGCGTATCTTACATAATTCCATGCTGCTCAGGCGGGGAACTTTTCCGCGCCAGCGAACGAAAGGTAGGCAGGTATGGGCGGGCGCGGGCGGGTGAAGTCTGTGTTATCATCACCTCCTCCTCGCAGGGGCGATACGACCAGGGCACCAGGGTTACGACGACCAATAATGGAGGCCAGCCATGAAGACAGCACTGCACAGCCGAAGGGATTTTTTCGGAAACGTCGTGCGGGGGATTGCAGGCGCCAGCGTCGGCGTTCCGCTCCTCAAGAGCGCGGTGGCCGCGGGCGGGGAAATCCCTTTCCGCACTCTAGGACGCTCCGGGGAAAAAGTTTCGCTGGTCGGCCTGGGCGGCTTCCACATCGGTGTGCCTCAGGACGAGCAGGAGGGCATTCGAATCATCCGCACCGCGATCGACAGCGGCATCAATTTCCTGGACAACTGCTGGGACTACCATGACGGTGTGAGCGAAGTTCGCATGGGCAAGGCGCTACGCGACGGCTACCGAAAGAAGGTTTTCCTGATGACCAAAATCGATGGCCAGACCAAAGTCGCCGCGGCGAAACAGATCGAGGAGTCATTGCAACGCCTGCAGACAGAGACGATTGACCTGATGCAGTTCCACGAAGTCATCCGGCCGGGTGATCCCGACCGCATCTTCGGCCCGGGCGGCGCATTCGAAGCCGTGATGGAAGCAAAGAAAGCCGGCAAGATCCGTTACATCGGCTTTACCGGCCATAAGGACCCCGAATTCCATCTGAAGATGCTGAACACCGGATTCAAACAGGGGTTCACGTTCGACGCCGTGCAGATGCCTCTCAACGTCATGGACGCGCACTACAAGAGCTTTGCGAAGAAAGTCGTTCCCGTGCTGGTCGAGCACGGTATCGGCGTGCTGGGGATGAAGCCCCTGGCCGAAGGCTTGGTTCTAAAATCCAACACCGTGACGGCGATCGAAGCGCTGCACTATGCCATGAGCTTGCCGACATCTGTGGTCATTACCGGCTGCGAAAGCATGGAGCGCCTGAATCAGGCTCTGGTGGCGGCGCGGAGCTTCCGGCCGCTGGGGGAAAAGGAAGTTGCCACGTTACTTGCGAAGACCGCGGCTGCCGGCGCCCAGGGCCAGTACGAACCCTTCAAGACCACCCTCGACTTCGACGGGACGGCACACAACCCTCAATGGCTGGGGTGAAGAAGCGGCACGTCGCTGCGTCGTGGCGGCGTATTTCCTGCTGATGGCCTCGGGGCATGCGCTGCAATTTCCCGAGGTCTATTTTCCAGGGCGCTCGAGCTCGTCGCCGTCGGCCTTGACAGAAAGCCCCGCGCGCTTCTGTACCGGACGAGCCACCACGCACACCACACTCTTCACGTGATGGGTTATCGAGTCAATCTGCTCGGCCTTTTGCCAAGTTGCGGGTGCCCATCGAATGCCTTCCTGTGACCAGCAGTTCTCCGTCTCGGCCATGAAACCCGAGCCCTTGAGCAATGCCAGGAGCGCCTTCTGGTCATAGACGCGGTACCAGTTCGTTGCCCCGCGCTTTCCGAAAGGGATGGTCAGCAGGAGGCGCCCCGTCGGCTTCAGAATGCGATGAATCGCTTGCAAGGCGTGCAAGTCGCCATCGGGGTCCTTAGCCGAATTTCCGTATGCAATCAGCCCGATATGCTCGACCGTGGAGAGGCCAATGACGACGTCAAAGGACCGGGCTTCAAACGGGTATTGACGTACGTCGCCCAGCACGTAGTGGACGCCGGGATACTCCGCTACGGACGGACGGATGTCGATGCCCCAGGTGTCGAAGCCCAGAGAGGCGGTCTCGTAGATGATTTCGCTTTCCCGGTAGCCGACGTCGAGCAGCCGGCCCCGGAATGGATACGGAAGGTTTCGATGCACGAAGGGAATTTCCACGATGCGCTCCGAGCAGCCGATGAGAGCCGGGCGCCCGTCCTTGACGCCGAATGACATCGGATGATTCAAGTCGAGCTGGTCGCTGGCCTGCGGCGGGGCGCCCGACCGCCCATCGGAGATAAGCATAACCAGCGCCAGACCTGCCAGCGCCGCAAACTGCGCGCGCACGTGCATGGAAAACCTCCGTTTGTGAAGTGCCCTTCGTCGAAGGGGGATTCTACACCAGGAGTGCGCGCCAGCGCTCATGCGAACCGTCGAACGCCGACTGCCATACCAAGACCTGCCGAGCCAGGCCTTCAGGGGGGGCTTGGCTTTTGGTGGTTCAAACGCTGGGGTCGGGGGGAGAAGCCGGGACGGCGGAAGCCAGCCGTTTGGCGGTTTCTTTCACTCGTTTCAAATCCAGCTTGCCGCTGCCAAGGATGGGGAGTGCGGGGATTTGAAAAAAGTTCTCCTTGCGAGGGAGCCACAGTCTGGGGAGGCTGGAATCGCGCAGGCGCTTGAGGACCTCGTCAAGACTCACAGGGATGTCGATGTGCAACACGACCAGCTTTTCGCCTTTTTGCTCGTCGGGAACGGAGGTCACCACCATCCTCGGTTCAGTAACATCCAAGACTTTGTGCAAAGCGTCTTCCACCTGGATGTGCGGCACCATTTCTCCGGCAATCTTCGAAAAGCGCGACTGGCGGTCGGTGATGGTGATGAAACCGTCGTCGTCCAGCCGAGCTATGTCGCCGGTCGCGTACCATCCGTCCTCGCGGAGGACCTGGCGGGTTCTCTCCGGCTCGCCGAGGTAGCCCATCATCACGCTCGGTCCTTTCACCAGGAGCAAGCCATCCCCGTCAGGTTGCAGGTCCTCGGAAGTATCGAGGTTCACAACCCGCACGGCGACGCCGGGAATGGGGTGCCCGACGGTCCCGGGCTTGTGCCCGACCTGGGTTTGATCGGAGCCCCGGTAATCGGGCCTGCCCACGGCAACGACGGGAGAAAGTTCCGTGCAGCCGTAGCCTTCGTGAATGTCGAGACCGAATTTCTCCTTGAAGGCTCGGGCCAACTCGTGCTTCATTTTCTCCGCTCCCACGACGGCCAGACGAAGCGATGCAAAGTCCTCGACGGGGCATTGGCGCACGTACGTCCAGCAAAAAGTGGGGGTACTGACCAAGATCGTGACTCGATATTTGCGGCATAGTTCACCGATCTTGCGCCCGTCGAGCGGGTTGGTGTGGAAAACCACCCCGAAACCGGAAAGCATGGGCAGCCAGAGTCCTGCCGTGAACCCAAACGAGTGGAACAGGGGAAGAATGCCCAGCAGGCAATCGTCCCGGTTGACGTTGATGGCTTGCTGCACACCCTCGATGTTGGAGACGATATTGCGGTGGCTGAGCATCACGCCTTTGGGAATGCCCGTGCTGCCGCTCGAGAAAATAATTGTGGCGAGTGAATCGAGCTCCATGCTGCGGGGCAACAGCCAGCGGTGCAGGACGAATCGTGGCAGCAGGCGCGCGGCAATCGTGTAAAGGACCTTATCGCGCCTCGAAAAACTTCTGGCCACATCTTCGATCATGACCATGCCGGGACGCTTTGCGATCGAAAATCTTTCGAGCAGCTTTTCCGATGTAAAGATTGTTTTGAGCTGGCAACGCTCGATCGCCACATCCATCGCCTCGGCCGATGCGGTGTAGTTCAGGTTCACCGGGACGCGGCCCGCCATGCTGATGCCAATGTTGAGCAAGGCGCTGGGGACCATGGGCGGAAGGAGAATGCCCACCATCTTCTCGTCCTGGCAGCGGTCCAGGATGAGTCGGCGGAAAAGCATCGCGCCGACGAGGGACTTGCCGAAGTTCAATTCCCGCCCAAAAGAGTCGGCCATGGCAAAGCGCCGCCAATTGCGGCGGGCCGTGTCGAGGAAAAGTTCGGGTAGGGGGCGCTCGGTGGCGTCGCGGTGCGCGAAGGCCTCGGCGCCCAGCTTCATCACCGCCTGGCGGACCTCGAAGGCCTCGGAATCCGGCGGAAGCGGCGCGCCGATGCTGACGGTTATCGGGTAGGGGATGCGGCGCGGCCACTTGAAGAAGAAACGGCCGCGCTCGTAGCTGAAGATGCTGCCCCAGACACGGTCGAGGTGGAGGGGGATGATGGGGACTGACATCCCCCGCGTGACGCGCTCGAAACCCCGCCGGAAACGCAACAGGGTTCCCGTGCGAGTGATGGCGCCTTCGGCGAAAATACAAACCAGATTCCCTTCGCGAAGCTGCGCCTGCGCCTGACGCAATGAAGCCACGACTTGGCGCGGCTTGTCGTCGTTCGAAATCGGGATCGCTCCCATCAGCTTCACGAACCAATGGATGCTCGGCGTGTCATAAAAGCGGCGGTGCATCATGAAGCGGATAAAGCGCTGCGTGACTGAGCCGATCAGGAACGGATCAACAAATGAAATGTGGTTGCAGACCAGCAGCGCCGGCCCGCGCGCCGGCAGGTTTTCGCGGCCCTGGACTCGAATGCGATAGAACGTGTGGGTGAGGAGCCAGAAGCCGAGGCGGATCGTGAAGTCAGGAAGGATGGTCAGAATATAGACCGTTACCGCAAAGGAGAGCGTGGCCATTACCAGCAATACTTGATGAGCGCCTAGATGCAGAAGGCCCGAGAGCAGCTCGAAAATCCCCGCGCCCAGGAAAACGCCCGTGAAGGTCAGAACATTTGACGCAGCGATAACGCGGCCTTTGGAGTGCTCGCCCGCGCGCGCTTGCAGGAACGCCTGAAGCGGAATGATGAAAATCCCTCCCGAGAGGCCCACCAGGAAGTGTCCTGCCAGGGCCAGCGCGAAGGAGTGGTGGGCAAAGTAAAGACCCACGCCAAAAACGCCCAGTCCGACCGACCCGATGGGGACCAGACCCAGTTCCACCTGATCGCCGGATAATTTTCCCGCGAGGAAAGCGCCGAGCCCAATTCCAATCGAGACGGCAGCTGTTAGGAGGCTGATGCCGGTGTTTCCCAGGTGAAGCAGGTCGTGACCGTAACCCACAACGTTCTGGAGATACACAGCTCCCAACAACCAGAAATAAGCAATCGCCAAAACCGTCAGGAACAGCGACCTGGAGGCGCGGATTTCGGCGAAGTCGTGCCAGAACTCGCCGAGAGGGTTCCAGCGAAACTTCTCGTACGCGCCGATGGGCGGAACGCGCGTGATCCGAAGCGCCAGCGCCAGACCCGTCAGAGCCAGGCCGACCAACAGCGCGACGGGCAGGTACGGCCGGGATGGAAACCCATCAAGGAGGAAGCCGCCGGCGACCGGCCCGAGAACGATCATCGAGTAGATGGTGAGTTGCATCAGGCCGTTGGCGAGAGAGAGTTCCCGCTCAGGAAAGAGTTGCGGCAGAATTCCTTCTTTGGCGGGGTCGAGGAAGGCGCTGTGGATGCCGAGCAGGAAAAGCATCGCCAGCATTCCCGAGATGTGTCCGATGTACATGGCGAAGGCCGCCGCGGTCAGCAGCGCCGCCTCCACCACTTTCATGGCGATGATCACGTGGCGTTTGCTGAAGCGGTCGGCGACCTGGCCCGCGTAACCGGAGAGGATGATGTAGGGCAGGACGAACAGCCCAGTGGCGGCGGAGATCAGCAGGTTTCGGTGCTCGACCGAGACGACGTGCGCGGTGATGAACAGTGCCAGGAGCTGTTTGAAGGTGTTGTCGTCAAAGACCGCGAGGGCCTGCGCGGCAATCAGCGAGGCGAAGCCGCGGTCCTTCAGCAGATCGCTGTAACCACGCGATGAAGCCGGCATACCGTTTGGCCCCGAGAAAGCCGCCGTCCGCAGTTTACCGAAGCGCGCTCATCACGCCCCGAGGAGTTGCATTCTCGCTTCGCGGAATCGTGGACCGTAAACCTTCACGAAGCGATGGTGGCGATGGGCCACCGCCTCCTCGCTGTACAGTTGCGCGACCAGCTCGCGGAACTTTTCTTCCAGCCGTTCGGGCGTCATGTGCAGCGGGCGGAAATTCACGTCAAAGAGCGAGCACTTCCGCCAATGGCGCGGCTCGAGCAGCCTCCCCTGGGCGGCCAGGCGGCGATAAAGCGGCGTACCCGGAAACGCCGTCTGGACCGTGACCTGCACGTCGTAGAGTGCGGTTTCCTCGACGAAACGCGGAATGAGGTCGAACACCTCCTCCGTGTCGCCGTCGAGGCCCAGTACAAAACAGCCGTTCAACGTGATGCCCTGAGACTGGATGCGCTCGATTGCCGCCCGGTAGAAATTCCGCTTACGATATTTCCAATCGGACTGCAATTCAAGCCCCTTGAGGCCCTCGCGCGTTGGCGTCTCCAAGCCCACCAGGATCTGCCGGCAGCCGCTCCGGGCGATCAAGCGGAGAAGTTCTTCGTCCTGCGCGACCGAGATATCGGTTTCCGCGAACCATTTCACGTTCTCGGCGCCAAGCGCCTCCACCAGGCGGCGGCCGTAGCGGTGGTCGGCGAAAGTGTTGTCGTCCGCAAACTCGATGAACGGGCGCGGCCAGCGCCGCTGGATGTCACGGATTTCGGTCATGACGCGCTCCACCGGCTTGTGTGTGTAGCGGGGCGTGAGCAGGATGGAGCTGGCGCAGAATTCACACTTGAACGGGCAGCCGCGGCTGGTCTGCACAGGAAAGCGGTTGTATCGTTCCGGGTCCAGCAAATCGTACCGGGGCAGCGGCGGATCAGTGAAATCAAAGTTCCTGCCGAGAGGCTGCTCGTATCGGGGCTGAAGACTTCCGCCGCGGAAATCGTTTAGAACCCTTGGCCAAATCAGTTCGCCTTCTCCCACCGCCACCGCGTCGGCGTGCTGCGCGGCTTCGTCCGGCAGCGAGGAAACGTGTAATCCGCCCATCACCACTTTGGTGCCGCGGCTCCGATAAATATCCGCAATCCGATACGCATCAGCGATCTGGGCGGTGAAGGAGGTAATGGCGGCGAGGTCGCATTCCGGCGGGTCTTCGGCGGGGAATTCACGATACTCGCGGTATTCGATTTCAATGTCCTCCGGTGTCATACCAGCCAGGGTGAGGAGCGAGAGGCTCGGCATGGCAAAGAGTGTCCGCGCGCGCTCAAGAAATCCCGGTAACTTCAGTCCGAGCTTCGTCAATTCAGGATTTTCAGCGCGAATGCCGCTCATGGCAATCAGTGCGATTTTCATCGGATGAGTCCTCCTATGGTGAGGAGCAACCCGGCGGCCAGGCAGGTGATGGGTGCGGCGAAAATCTCGAAGTGTCGCCGTCGCACCGCCATCCACAGACAGCAGGCCGGCATGAGCACGGCTGCGGCCATGAACGCGAATGAAGCTATGGCCACGGCCGTCGCGCCTGCGTGCATTCGCGGCAGGCTTTGCGCGAATTGAATGTTCAGGATGCCCAGCGCCACCAGAGCCACGTGGGCCAGGCGCACCATCCGCCGGGGAAACGAGCCGTAGCCCCCCAGCCAGTCCTCGCGCTGAAATTTCAAGCCCATGTAAAGACCCATCCCTAGTCCACCAAGGACCGAAATCCAACCGAACGTTTCATTCACCATGAGATTCACCCTTGGAGTGATTCCAGCGCAGCGGGATGATGGCGTCCAGGAGCAAGCCAATTATGAAGTCTGCTATCATCTCAGCCTCTCACAAGCGACAATAAACACTCCCTGCCGTGGCTACCACATCGGGCATGACAGTATTTAGGTCTGTCACACGGTACGGCATGCGCTAAAATACCGCCCACGGCACAAAGGGCTGCGGCGGGGGCAGGCACGCCGCGTTGGAATTTCGTAACATGGACCTTCGGGTCAGCAAAGAGAGCGAAGTCCCTGTTCGTCAACAACTGGCGGAGCAGATTGCCTTTCTGATCGCCACAGACAAGTTGAAGGCCGGGCAAGCACTTCCCAGCGTGCGGGAGCTGGCGCGACGCCTGAAAATCCACCACAACACCGTGAGCCACGCCTACCAGGACCTGGTACGCCGGACGTGGCTGGTGAGGCGACGCGGCAGCCGCGTCATCGTGCGTTCGTTGACGGATCTGAAGAGGCCACCCGGCACACAGGATCTCGATGAACTAATCAATATGACAATCCAGGCGGCCCGCGCGCGCGGCTATTCGTTGCAAGCGCTGCGCGAACGCCTGCGCGAGCGGTTGCTAGCCGAGCCGCCCGACCATATCCTGGTGGTTGACCAGGAGCCAGGCTTGCAACGCCTTTTGCAGGCGGAAATCTGTGAGGTGCTGGGCTGGCCGGTGGAGTGTTGTGCACGGGAGGACCTGGTACAGAATCCGGGGTGCGCCATTGGCGCCCTGGTTGTCGCCCCACAGTACGCCATGGAGGACGTGGAGCCGCTGGTGCCCAGCGCCCACCTGACGCTCTCCATCGCTTTCAGTTCCGCGGACGAACACGTGGAGCGGATCCGCAAGCTGGAGCAGCCGTCGGTGATCGCCGTGGTATCCATCAGTGCGAATTTGTTGCGAACTGCACAGGCCCTGCTGGCGCCCGCGCTGGGCCGCCGGCACACCCTCTGCGAATACCTCCTGCCCCTCGAGAGTTCACAGGCCCTGCGAGGCGCCGACGTGGTCTTTTGCGATTCAGTTGCCATCAAACAGTTCAAGAGCCCTAAGGCCGTGCACTACCGGGTGATTGCGCCCGCCTCGCTCGAGTACCTGGCCAGTGCCGTGAAGTCTTTTGAGCATGCCTGACAGGCGGCCATCTGGCAGGATGGCTTGCACCGGAATCGAGATGCGTTCAGCCGGAGCTTTAAGAATCTCTAAGGAGTCGATATGAAGAGAGTCGTTCACGCAGGGATTTGGATGTTGGTTGGGTTATTGAGTGTGGTTTTTCTTTCGGCGCAGGAACACCCGCCTGTCACCGCGGACGCGCAGGAAACCGCGGCGAAGAAGCTTTACGACGACCTGGCTCAGGGGAAGAAGATTCTGGTGGTCGATGTCCGCTCTGCGAAGGAATTCGCGGAAGCTCACGTCCCCGGCGCCACCAATATTCCGGCGGAGGAGTTGAGCAAGAGAATCCTCGAATGGAAGGTCTCGAAGGATAGAGTCATCGTCACCGTGTGCGAACATGGTGGCCGCAGTTCGCGCGCCGCGCTGGAGCTCGAAAAGCTCGGATACAAGACCACCTCTTTCTGCCGGCTCGATGCGTGGAAGAAGGCAGGTTACAAAGTCGAGAATTCAGAGCAGAAGTCGCAAGCCGCTCCCGGCAGGCACAAGTTCACCTGTCACCACTTCTGCCAGTCCGACAAGGAAGTTGCGGACCTCGACGAGAAGTGTGACTGCGCCTGCGGCAAGCCCTACCGCGAATGCAGGAAGGAAAGCTAGCCGGTGCGGGCGACTTCAGAGCAGCTTGTCGAGTTGCGAAACCGTCGCGGTGGTTGGCTGCGCGGGATGATTCATTGGCCGGCGAGAGGGACGCGCAAGCGGCGAGTGCCCGGCGTCGTGTTCTTCCACGGCTTCACCGGCGACCGCATGGAGTCGCACTGGATCTTCATCAAGTGCGCGCGGGCGCTGGCGACAGTCGGGATCGCTTCCCTGCGGTTTGATTTCTTCGGCTCGGGAGAATCGGATGGCGAGTTCCGCGACGTCACCCTGACGAGCGAGATCAACGACGCCGTGGATGCGGTGGAGTTCTTTCGCACGCAGAAGGGAATCGATCCGCAGCGCCTGGGCCTTGCAGGGCTCTCACTGGGTGGATGCATCGCGGCCTGCGTGGCCGCGCGTGTGAAGGCCAAGGCGGCGGTTCTCTGGAGCGCCGTAGCTCATCCCGCAGTGCTGCGTACCATCGCCGCGACCCTCGCCAGGCCAATTCCGGGCAGACCCGATTTCTGGGAATACGATGCGCGCGAGGTGTCGCGTCGCTTCCTGGATGACGCTGTCAAGTTCGACGCCGCCAAACTCCTGCATCGTTTCGGCGGACCCACTCTCATCATTCATCCCGAGAAGGATGTCCACGTACCCATCGCGCACGCTGAGGATCTGTTCCGGGCCTCGAGCGCGAAGACCAAGCAGAAGGTCATCATCGGCGGCGCCGATCACACGTTCACCTCGCTGGCCTGGGAGCGCGAGGTCATCGATCGGACGGTGTCATGGTTCCGCGGGCACTTGTTGGATGACCCGCGCGAGCCAGCGCGCTGACGTCCTGCCTGCGAATTCCGTGATAGGTCGTTTCCCTGGAGAGGGGCTTGCGTGGGGGGGGAATGACGTGGGGCTGGCGCCGACCGACCGGTCGGTAGACTGAACCTCTTCCCCCGGCTCCCGCGGCTCGAGCCCCGCTCCTTCCGGTACGACGGTTCGAGCGGTCCCAGATCGCTCCGCGTTTCTGGTTCGGTTCTTCTGAATCCAGTTTCTTCCGCCCCACGCCCTCGGCGCCACGTCGCTAGGCTCACCCTCTTGCCAACGGACTCCCGACTACGGCCTCCTGCCTTCTGACTCCTGACTCCTGACTCCTGACTACGGTCTTCCAATCAGTTCACCTTGAGTGTGAGGCCATTGGGAGCCAAACGCGAAATTCAGGTGGCGTCCTAATTTGGATGTAGCACCGGGCTTTAGCCTGCCTGCGGTAGGCAGGCCCGGCAAATGCTGCCATGAAGGGCGGCGCTACATGTCAAACCAGGACACTACCGAACTTCATGGCCGATTGCTTTAAGAGGGCAAGGGCGATATAAGTGCCCTGTGGAGGCATCTGAACCAAAGCCCATGCAGGCCGTCGAGACCGGCGCTGGGCAACGTCGCACCGAGCGGGTCAAGCTCAGCATTCCGATCCGGGTGATGTGTTTCGGCGGCAGCGCCGGCGATTTTGTGGAAGACACCCACACCCTCATGGTCAACCGTGACGGCGCGCTGATCGCTTTGAAGCACCGCGTGGCTGCGGACGACACCCTCCGCGTCATCAATCTGGAAAACTTCCGCGAGGGAGATTTTCGCGTCGTCGGCGAGCTCCGCTTGGAGAGCCCGGACTTTTCCGGCTGGGGGGTGGAATGCCTGGAAAGGGAGCGCACCCTCTGGGACATCGAATTCCCTCCGCCGCTCGACGCTGCGGGCTCGACCGCCGGAGCGCTCCTCGAATGCCTGGGCTGCGGCAAGCAATCCCTGCTGGTTCTGAACCTGGTCCAAGTCGACTTGCTCGAATCATCCGGCACGCTCCAGAATCTGTGCCACCAGTGCGGCCAGCTTTCCACCTGGTCTTTTGCCGATATCACTCGCCGCCCGAAAGAGAGGCCTCCCGTTCCGGCTCCCGCGGCGCCCCAGCCGCCCGTCCCACGCGGGGTTGGCAAGTGGGATGGCAAAGCGGAGCGGCGCAATTACAAGCGTGTCGCGGTCAAGCTGCGCGCCCAGGTGCGCAACAGCAAAGGCCTGCAAGAGATCGCCAAGACCGAGAATCTTTCCAAAGGTGGCCTGGCCCTCATCCTGAAAATGGAACTGTCGCTCGGCGAGTTTGTGACGGTCATCTGCCCCTACAGCGGCGGCGCTGAGGAATTCGACCGCAAGGCGGAGGTCCGCTATCGCGCTCCCCATATCGCCGGACAAAACTGGTTCTACGGCCTCCGCTATTTTCGCGATTGACCTCCGCCTCCTGACTCCTGCTCTTCCCGCTCGTCACTTGTCACTTGCCACTTGTCACTGGTCTTCTGCCGCCACTCGCCACTTGCCACTGTTCTCAATCCCCTTGCATTGCCCCCCTCGTAGATGTATATGGAAGTGATAGCACGACGGCAATGCACGCGGACTTAATGTCGCGGTTGCTGACTTGCCACGAACCGGAAGGACAGTTAGCCGCACACATCGCAAGGACCGCGATGATCCTGTCCTGGAGTTTGTCAATCGGGATGCGCTACGCACGATACTAGGTGAAACCATGGGGATGCTAAGAGCGGACTCTAATGCCGCAGAGGAGGCTGCACGATGGCTCGCATGGGCTGACAAAGACTACATCTCAGCCAGGGTACTGTTGCTGCGGGACCTCCTGGTGCAGGGAACTACCTTATCAAATACTGCCGTTGAAAAGTACTTCAAAACAGTCTGCCTTCTTGCAAATGCCGTTTTCCCTAGGGTGCATGAGGTATCTAAACTTGCTGGAATTGTACGGTCCGCAGGAGTTAACTTAAATTTGAATCAAGGTTACCTGAGTCTCCTGAGCAAGGCTTACAAATTGCGCTATCCCGACGATCTGAAACCTGGGTACAACATCGTTCTAAGCCAACCGAAGCTTCTAACAGAACTGGATTTCACGGCTTTTGAAATCAGGAAGGGTTTTGGCTTTCAGCGCTCTTCAGGGAAACAAGTTCAAACATATTTCGATAATTTGATAGCGCGCCAAGACTCGGCACTCCTTGACCTAAACATTGCATTTTCCCAAGCCCGAAGAGACGAAGTGTTTGGAGAAAAGAACAAGTGTTACGAATTAAGAATTCTTCCTAACGGCACATGCATGGAAGCCGAGTACGCAACAACCGGGATTGTGGATGATAGAAAGTTCGATGAGGTTGGACTTAAGCCAAGCCCTTAGCGGGGTAGCGCTGATTTGGTCTGTAACTCTGCGGCTCTACACGTTGGGGAATTAAGATCGCCGGCTGGCGCAAACCTTTTCAAGTCTGCGCGCCGGAGGCGCAATGCACACAACGATCGCAGACCCAAAGGGTCTGCGCCAGCCCCCGCGGAGAATGATTCCCGAGAGGTGACATATGAAAAAGCTGATGCTTATCCTGTTCTGCATCTCTTCCAGCGCCGCATTAGCACAAGAGAGATTGCCAGCGGATACCCATGACCCAAATAGATCAGAGACGCCCCAAACGGTTGAAGACCCTTGCAGCCAGAAAAACATCTTGGCGAACATAGAGATTGCAAAAGCGATGCTTACCCTTTACGGCGAGAAGAAGGCCGAAGACGTGCAGTTTAATGACACCGTTTGGGAGTGGGCTGAGAGCACAGATGCGCTACTGTTTTCTTGCGGCAGCAGAGACGACGCAAAACTGGGGGCTAGCCTTGTAAGAAACGGGGCCTTGGAGATTGAACGGCTTTTCTTGTTGTCGGTT
>Ga0315281_10004033_pt1 | contig 21416 bp, 24 predicted proteins | sample YL17G07_0_MG_FD_204540 | JGI IMG/M metagenome (GOLD analysis project Ga0315281, IMG submission 204540) | Sediment microbial communities from Yellowstone Lake, YNP, Wyoming, USA - YL17G07_0 | ecosystem: Environmental > Aquatic > Freshwater > Lake > Sediment | place: USA: Wyoming | collected...
TGGCCGATCTTTGCTGGTTCGGCGGTCACCGTGGTCAGCGTCTCCGACGTCGTGATGCCCTGGAGCATGGGCATGGTGCCGAACCTGGATGCAAACCTCCTCGCAATGTACGACGCCGCGGCTGAAGAGGACATGGCAGAGCGGCACCGCCTCGTGTCGGACGCCGTGAGCCGGCTGAAGGCGGCCGGCCGGGAGGCGAAGGGGATCGTCCTCAAGGGCGACCCGGGCGCGCTCCTCGTCGACGAGGCCAGGGAGCAGGGGGCCGACCTGATCGTGCTGGGCAGCCGCGGCCAGACCGGGCTCACCCGGCTGGTGCTCGGCAGCGTGGCCCGGAACGTCCTCCACCATTCGCCGAGCTCGGTGTTGATCGTCCGCGCGAACGGTACGATCTGACCGGACGTCGCCCGGCCGAGGCAACGCCTATCGCGTCCCGGCAGCGGCCCACCAGCGAGAGCCAGCCCCGAAGGAGCTTCGACCCGTGGCAGGAACCCCCGTTCGCCTGATGGTCGTCGGCGCGCACCCGCAGGACCCCGTCGAGCGGGCCGGCGGTACCGTCATGAAGCACCTCGCCCGGGGCGACGAGGCGATGCTGGTCAGCCTGACGACCGGCGTCGTGACCCATGCCTTCAACGTCTTCCCGGCGACCGGCGCGGACAAGCTGCGCGACATCGAGCGGATCAAGGACCTGAAGCGACAGGAGTTCGACCGGGCGACGGCGATCCTGGGCGTCACCGATCACCGCCTCTACGACTTCGCGGAGAGCCCGATGCTGTTTGGCCTGGCGGAGTACACCACGCTCGTCGAGCTCATCCGCGAGTTCCGCCCGGACGCCGTGCTCTGCCCCCACCCGGTCGAGGTCGGTCGGCACGACCACATGGACGCGGGGCGCTTCGCCATCGCCGCCGTCGACTACGCCCGCGCCGAGGGGTTCGCCTCCCCGCTCGCCCCGCACACCGTGCCGAACCTCTTCATGTTCTATTACGAGGACTTCCGGGCCGAGCAGTTGATGGGGACCGCCCGCCACTCGCCCGAGATCGTCGTCGACATCACGGCGGTGGTGGACCGCAAGAAGCAGGCCATGCTCGAGTTCGGGACGACGCAGACGAAGGCGGGAGAGGACCTGCCGAAGCGGCTCGACCGGTTCTTCGCCAGCGTCGACGGGAGTGCCGGATACAACAACGGCTTCGGCTACGCCGAGCGCTTCACCCGCTGGAACCCGGAGCGAGTGCAGCACCTGCCGCTCGCCTGAGAGGACCCCCATGCCAGCGCTGCACCTGGTCGACGAAGGCATCCTGTACCGCAACCCGCTGCCCGGCCACCAGGTCGTGCACGCCAGCATCCCCTTCACGCTGCAGCTCCCCGGTGGCGAGCTGCTCTCGATGTATCGGCGCGGCACCGCGTTCTACTCTGTCGACGGCGTCCTGGCCATGGTCCGGTCCGCCAACGGAGGGCGGACCTGGCAGGAGAGCGGGGTCGTCCGTGAGCTCCGCCAGGACGACCGGCCCTACTCCTACTCGGCCCCGACAGTGACGCTGCTCTCGGACGGCTCGCTGGTCCTGGTCGCGATGCGCCGCGACCACTCCGACCCGGCCATGCTGGCGGTCAACCCGAGGACGGGCGGGTTCATGCCTGTCCAGACCCTGCTCTTCCGGTCCTCCGACCAGGGCCACACCTGGTCCGAGCCGGAGGTCATCGGGATCCCCGACGACATGATCCTCGACGTCTCCGGGCCGGTCATCGAGCTGAACGACGGCCGCTGGTTCCTCCCGTTCGACCGGGGCAAGGCCTATGACGACCCCAGCCCGGTGAAGACGTACATGCTGGGGCTCTTCTCGAGCGACCGGGGTCGGACGTGGGGCGACGCCGTTGACGTGGCCGACGGCAGGACTTCGGGCATCGGCTACTTCCACGGGCGGGTCATCAAGCTGCTCGACGGCCGGCTGTTCACGCTCCTCTGGGCACGGGACGAGGAGAGCGGCGCCTTCCTGCCGATCCACCGGGTCGTCTCGAACGTCCGGGGCGAAGACTGGTCCGCACCGGCGGCGACGACGCTGCCGGGCCAGACGAGCTGGGCGGCCGATCTCGGCGACGGCCGGATGGTGGCCGCCTACACCTACCGCGAGGGCACCCAGCCAGGCATCATGGCGGCCGTCTCGCTCGACGGTGGCGTGACCTGGGACATGGACCGCCAGGTCCGGCTCTGGGACGCGACCGGCCGCGAGACGATCGGCGTCGCCTCGGTGAACACATACCCGCAGAGCCACGACGTCATCGCCTTCGGGAAGCCGATGGCCACGCGGACCGCCGACGGCGACGTCCTGGTCAGCTTCTGGGCCACCGAGCAGTGCATGACCCACGCCCGCTGGGCGCGGCTGCGGGTGGGCTGAACGGGGCGTAGGCTTGGCCACCCGTCTTACTCGCGGGACGCATTCGATGGCGGCCGGCTCGCGGACCCGGACGTGCGAGGAGATCGCCTCGTCCTGACCGCCGCCATCGAGCACTACGTCCGGGAATGGAGCGCGGGGAGACCGTTCACCTGGTCAAGACCGCCGACAAGACCCTCACCCGGGCTGGCAGACCCAAGCCGTTCTAACGCGCGACACCAGGTCAATTCAATCGTCTATGTCGACGCCCGACATGACCAGTGGGGATGGGCTCGGGGCTCGGGCCTGGCCGTCCAGAGACTGCTCGACCCGCAGACGGTTCGCCATATATTGACATGCGGTCGCGTCAAACTTAACGTGCTCTGTGTCCACTCTGTAGTTCGTCGCCGACGAGGGCCGACGGCGGGGAGGGAGAGCATGCGGCGAGACACTTTGCGCAGAGGAACCGCCTTAGCGGTCGTGGCGGTTCTGCTCGCTCTCGCGATTCCTCCGGTGGCGTTCGCTGCAGACACAGCTAACTGCTCGGAAGGCCCGGGCGCGGTGAACCGCCATAAGGGCAACAGCTGGTCTGCTCTTTACGGCGTTGCGGCGATCATCGACGGTCAGACGCTCAACAAGTGCACGAACGGCGTCGTGGGAGAAGTGGCGGGCTCGCAAGCCTGGGTGAATATCGAGGGGTATGGATCAACAAACAACATCATTCAAATTGGGTTGCTGAAGTGCGCGAATCCTATCAATCCTGCCTGCGACAGCAACATGCACTTCGTTCGGGCTTGGGGTAGGAGTGGTTGTGTAAGCCTGCCGGATCATTACCCATTCCCGGAGGCCATCGGCTCATGGGACGGTGCGAACCACAACTACAAGGTTTGGCGCAACTCGGCCGCATGGAACTTCTACATCGATACCACATCATGGGGAGGCATTACTCCCGATCAGATCTGCTGGACACCATCAAGGGTGACTTGGTTCGCCGAAACGTGGGACTACGGCGACGCACTTGGCGGGACGAGTACGGATCGCCTGTATTTCAACAGCATGGCCTACGCAAGCGCAATCGGCGGCGGATTCACATACACAGGGTTTGGCTCCCAGACGTGCGGCATCTCCGACGGCCCGAACAACACTTCGCCGCCGTTCTACTGCACGCAACTGAACTCAAACACCATGCAGGTATGGACGAACAGATAGGCGGGACGAAATGAAGCGAACCGTCGCAGCGGCGGGTCTCGTCGCGGGCCTGCTGATTGTTTGGGTAGTTGGCGCGTACGCAGTATCCGGTGGACAGCCGGACGCCCGAGCCAGCAAGTGCCCAGGGGTGGCCACAGGGCTAGTGCGCACGAGTGCGCTGCTGCCGCTGGTTACCCTCGCAGAGGTTTACCAACACCTGCCCGCGATGAAGCACGCGCCTGAGATCGATCGCAACGCGGGTCCGGGCTACCTGGTGGTCTACCTAGACGACTTGGTGGTTCCTGGCGAAGGTCCTAGTGCGACAGGAGACGTCACCTTGCCGAATGCCATCTGTCTGGTTCGCGAGGATGGGGGCGTCGACATCTACTACAACGTCTCCCGCGCTGGATTCACGAGCACCTACTAGGGCTCCACATCACCGAGGTCCGGCTTGTCGGGCAAGGCAGTGAGAGACCTTCGATCTTGGCTGCTTGTCGCTGCTGCTGCTGCGACCCTCGCCTCGTGCGAGGGTCGCAGTTCGATCGATGCATGGAATCGGACGGAGACTTCGCTTCATGTGGTCATTCGCAACGCAAGTGGCATCGCCGCCGACATTCCTTTGCCGCCCTGCGGACACGTGGTCGCCCAGGACCTTCCTTCCGGCACGTATCTCGAGGTCCTTGACAGCGAGCAACATCTGGCACTCCGAGTCACGCCGATGAAGGCCGCGTTCCTGGTCCTTACAAACGACGACCGGTCGTACCCCGCTGGCAGGTACTACTTCGGTAGCACCCCGGCCCCGAGTCCGCTCCCTGCATGTCGAGGTCCGGCCGTCGTTACGTAGGCTCGCCCTCAGTCGCCTCGATCACCTCGCGGCTCGGAGGCCCTGATGCCGAGAACGTCGTCGTCGTCGTCGTCTTGATCCGCAGAAACGGACTCGAAACGGAAGACGGTGGCACGGAGGACGGCGTTCGCCGCCGAGCGGACCGCGCGTGCGGCTGCAGCGGGGCTGCGCCAACACCCTCCTGGAGCCGCCGCTGGCGCGCCCGACCCGTGTCTGACAGGGAGCTCGGTCCCGGTCGACTGGCGCGCAGAGCGCCCCGGCCGAGCCCAGGCGAACGCCGGCGCCGACCTACTCCCCCAGGTCGAGATCGACCTCCCAGACGCGGCCGTCCAGGATCCGCCAGGCCCGCAGGAACGGCGAGGGAGACGTCCCGGGAGCGATCGCCTCGGCCTCGGGCGCCTCGGCGAGTGCCACCAGCATGTAGAGCGCCTCGGGGTAGAGCGCCAGGCCGACGTCGGTCGGCGACGGCCGCGCGGCGGTGCGGACATGCGAGTGGACGATCGCCCAGAAGACCTCGTCGCGGTCGTCGGTCTCCAGCGTGATCCGCAGCAGGTCCCGCGAATCGATCTCGTAGCGGTACGGCGACGCCGCAGCGTTGCGCGTCGGCTCGAAACGGAGCGCGCGGCCACCCTCGGCGGCCGGTCGCTCCCCCACGACCAGCCCGCAGGCCTCGTTGGGGTATTCGCCGCGGGCGTGGTCGACCAGCTGCCGGGCAATGCCCGCGGGAAGGGTAAGGTGGAGCGGGCCGGGGTGGACCGGCTCGCTGCTGGCCGTGGCGGCTCCGGTCGCATCGGCTCCGGTCGCGGGCGTTGTCGCTCCCGACCCGCCGCCCTGCTCGCTCACCACCAGTTCACGCCGCCCTCGAGGTCGGCCTCCATCTCGTCGAGCTCGCGCGAGTAGGTGCCGGCCGAGAGGTATTTCCAGCCGCCGTCGGGAAGCAGGGCGACAATGGTCCCCTGCTCCATGCCCCTGGCGATGCGGGCCGCGGCGACCAGCACGGCCCCGCTCGATGGACCGGCGAAGACGCCCTCCTTGAAGACGAGGTCGCGAAGCGCCGCGACGGCGTCCCGGTTGCTGACCAGGTACTTCCCGTCGATCAGGGTCGGGTCGAAGATCTCCGGCACGAACCCCTCGTCCAGCGAGCGCAGCCCCTGCACGTTCTCCCCGGGGAGCGGCTCGGCTGCGTAGACCTTCACCCCGGGCTTTCGCTCGCGCAGGAACCGCGAGACGCCCATCAGCGTGCCGCCGGTACCCAGACCCGCGACGAAGACGTCGATCTCCGGACAGTCCGCCAGGATCTCCGGCCCCGTCGTCTCGTAGTGCGCCTGCGGGTTCGCCGGGTTGCCGTACTGGTAGGGCATGACGAACCGTGGGTCCCGGGCCGCGAGGTCCTTGGCCAGGGCGATCGCCCCGTTCGAGCCGAGCGCGCCGGGCGAATCGATCACCTCGGCCCCGAAGAGTGCGCACATCTGGCGACGCTCCTGGGTGACGTTGTCGGGCATGACCAGGGCGACGCGGTGACCCTTGCGCCGCCCGATCATGGCGAGGGCGATGCCGGTGTTGCCGGACGTGGGCTCCAGGATGATCGAATCCGCCGTCAGCCGGCCGCTCCGCTCGAGATCCTCGATCAGGTACTTCGCGGCCCGGTCCTTGACCGACCCGGTCGGGTTCATCATCTCGAGCTTGGCGAAGATCCGGACGGCCGGGTTGGGCGAGATCCGGTCGATCTCCACCAGGGGGGTGTGTCCGATCGCGTCGACGATGCTCGTATAGCGGGCCATCGTCAGGCCTCGGGTCCCCCGCCACCGGCCATCGCCGGCAGGATGATCATCGTGTCGCCGGCGGCGACAGGTGTCGCCCGCTCCTGGAGGTAGCGAACGTCCTGGTCGTTGAGGTAGACGTTCACGAAGCGGTTCAGCTCGCCCTCCGAGGTGAGGAGCTGGGAGCGCAGGCCGGGGTACTGCGCGATGAGCGCCTCCAGCACCTCGCCGACGGTCGCTCCGGCGACCTCGACCTGCTTGTTGCCACCCGCGTTCGCCCGCAGGACAGGGGGGATCCGGACGAGGCTCACGAGCGGCCTCCGGCGGCCCCGGCCAGCGGGGACGCAGCAGACGGTGGGGGGCCGTTCGGCGACGCGCCGAGCACGAACGGGACGTCCGCCCCGAAGCCGGGCACGGCCAGCGGGCGACCGGCGACGCGGGCCTCGACCGCCGCATCCGAGCAGACCGGGCAGGCGGGATCGCGTCGCAGGCGCAACTCCTGGAACGAGCCGTCGAGGGCATCGAACAGCAGCAGCCGGCCGGCCAGCGAGTCGCCGATCCCGAGCAGCAGCTTGATGACCTCGTTGGTCTGGAGCAGGCCCATGATCCCGGGCACCACGCCCAGCACGCCGGCCACGGAGCAGCCGGGGGCGAGCTCCGGCGGCGGAGGGGACGGGTAGAGGCAGCGGTAGCACGGCCCGTCGTACGGTTTGAAGACCGTCAGCTGGCCCTCGAAGCGAAAGACACTGGCGTGGACGACGGGGATCTTCGCGGCGACCGCGGCGTCGTTGAGGATGTAGCGCGTCTCGAACGTGTCCGTCCCGTCGAGGATGGCGTCGTAGCCGGCGATGATGCGGTCCACGTTGCCCGCGTCGAGCATCTCCTCGTGGCCGACCACCGTCACGTCCGGGTTGAGCGCCCGGATCGTCTGTCGCGCCGAGTCGACCTTCTTCTGGCCGATCCGGTCGGTCGTGTGGATCACCTGCCGCTGCAGGTTGGAGAGGTCGACGGTGTCGAAGTCGATGATGCCCAGGGTGCCCACGCCGGCCGCGGCGAGGTAGAGCGCGGCCGGGGAGCCGAGCCCGCCGGCCCCGATCAGCAGGACCTTCGACTCGAGAAGCTTCGCCTGGCCCTCCGCGCCGACTTCGGGGATCAGCAGGTGGCGGCTGTAGCGGATCTTCTGCTCGGCTGTCAGTCTGGGCGGAAGCCGCCAGGCGAGACCGTGGGTCTTCCACTGCTGGAAGCCGCCGGACATCGAGGCGACGTTCGCGTAGCCCATCTCCGCGAGCGTCCTGGCCGCCAGGGCGGAGCGGGCGCCTGCGGCACAGTAGAGGACGATGGGCCGGTTGCGATCGGGGACGGCAGCCTCGATGAGGCTCTCGAGGTTGCCCCGCGGGACGTGGATCGCGCCGACGATGTAGCCCTGGTCCCACTCGGTCGTCTCGCGGACGTCGACCAGGGCGGTTTCAGGGGAGGCGGCGAGGATCTCCTGCGTCTGGGCGGGTGTCAGCTGGCGGACGGACGCCCGGACATCGCGGAGGATCTCGGAATAGGATCTGGCCATGGTTGGTTCGTTCGACTCCAGTTTCATCGGCGTGGGTGGAGGGGGCGACGGACCCGGGCCCCGCGGCGGGACGCAGGCGGAACGATCGGCGAACGTGGCGCCGGGCCGGTCAGACCGGCCAGCGACACCTGCAGCGGCCCGCGAGCAGCCGGCTCGCCAGTGGATCGAAGGGGCGGCTCACGCATCCGCGCTCGCGGTCGCGTTGGCGGGGCCGGCAGCGGCGGTCGACCCGCTCAGCTGTTCGGCCAGGGCGTGCTCCAGCGTGTCGAGAGAGAGGAGCGCGCACTTGAGCCGGGCGGGGCTGATCTCGATCCCGAGGAGTTCCAGGACGTCGTCGGCGACCAGCTTCTGGAGATCGGCGACGGGCTTTCCCCTGATCTCGTCGGTCAGCAGTGATGCGCTGGCCTGGCTGACCGCGCAGCCGCGCCCGGTGAAGCCGACATCGGCGACGACCCCGTCGTGGATCTCCAGCATCATCGTGATCCGGTCGCCGCAGAGCGGATTCGACCCCTCGTAGGAAGCGGTCGGCGATTCGATCACCCCGAAGTTGTGGGGCCGTCGATAGTGCTCCAGGATGTAGTCGCGGTACAGATCATCCATCGGCGATCAGAGTACCCCGTCCGGCGCGAACAGCCCGCGGGCATCATGCATCCGCCGGAACCCCGAAGATCCGGATCACGTCGCGCAACCCGGCGACCAGCGCGTCGACGTCCTCGCGGGTGGAGTAGACGCTGAAGCTGGCCCGGGCGGTGGCCGCGAGGTCGAGTCGCTCGTGGAGCGGCATCGTGCAGTGGTGGCCGGCCCGGATGGCGATCCCCGACCGATCGAGCACGGTGGCCACGTCGTGGGGGTGCACGCCGGGCACGTTGAACGGGATGACGCCGCCACGCACGTCAGCCGGGGGACCATACAGGGCAAGCTGCGGAATCTCTCGGCGGAGCGCCTCCAGGGCGTACGTCGTCAGGTCCAGCTCGTGGGCACGGACGCGGTCCATCCCCAGGGCGCCAAGGTAGTCGGCGGCGACGCCCAGGCCGATGGCGGCGGAGATGTCGGGCGTGCCCGCCTCGAACTTCCAGGGGATCCGGTTCCACTCGCTGCGGCGCAGGTGGACCTCGCGGATCATCTCGCCGCCAGCCATGAACGGCGGCATCTCCTCCAGTAGCTCGCGGCGGGCCCAGAGCGCCCCGGAGCCGGTCGGACCCAGCATCTTGTGGCCGCTGAAGACGTAGAAATCGGCGCCGAGGGCCTGCACGTCGACGGGCAGGTGGGGCACGGCCTGGGCCCCGTCGACGAGGACGAGCGCCCCGGCCGCGTGGGCCATGTCGATGATCTCGCGGGCCTGGGTGATCGTGCCGAGGGTGTTGGAGACCTGGGTGAACGCGACGAGCTTCGGGCGCAGCCGGAGCAGGACCTCGTAGACATCCAGGCGCAGCACACCCTCGTCAGTGATCGGGATGAACTCGAGGTCGCCGTCCTTCTCCTGCACCAGGATCTGCCACGGCACGAGGTTGGCGTGGTGTTCCATCTCGGTCAGGACAATGGCGTCGCCGCGGCCGATGTTCCGCCGACCCCACGAGTAGGCCACCAGGTTGATCGCCTCGGTGGCATTGCGGACGTAGACGACCTCGTGCGGGTCGGGCGCGTTGATCAGGCGAGCGATCGAGGCCCGGGCAACCTCGTAGGCGGCCGTTGCCCGCTCGCCGATCTCGTAGATCCCGCGGTGGACGTTGGCGTTGTACTCGCGGTAGTAGCGGTCCATCGCCGCGATGACCGCCAGCGGCTTCTGGCTGGTGGCGGCCGAGTCGAGGTAGACGAGCTGCCTGCCGTGGCGGGTCATCGTCTGCAGGATCGGGAAGTCGGCCCGCAGCGCGTAAGCGTCAAGCGGCTCGGTGGCGCCTGACGGCGGAGCCTGGAAGGGTGCCAGCTGGATCGTCCCGTCGGCCATCGCTCGCCCCGCCCTAGCGGGCAGCCTCCGCGGGTTCGACGGGCACCCGCAGCGCGTCGTCGGGGACGGCGATATCGAGCCCGGCTGCACGCAGGACCGGGCCGTAGCCGCTCTCCTCGAGCTGCAGCGCCAGCTCCCGCCCGCCCGTCTTGACGATCCGGCCCATCGCCAGCACGTGGACGAAATCGGGGGTGATGTAGTTGAGCAGGCGCTGGTAGTGGGTGATGAGCAGGACGCCCATGTTCGGATTGAGCATGGCGTTGACGCCCTCGGCGACGATCCGCAGGGCGTCGATGTCGAGCCCCGAGTCGGTCTCGTCCAGGATCGCCATTTCCGGCTCGAGGACGGCCATCTGGAGCATCTCGAGGCGCTTCTTCTCGCCGCCCGAGAAGCCATCGTTGACGTACCGCGCGGCGAACGCCTCGTCCATCTTCAGGAGCGCCATCTTCTCGCGCATCTTGCGGCGGAAGTCGCCCATGGAGATGCCGCCGCGGATCGGATCGGTGGGGTCGATCTCGGTCGTCCGGTCGAGCCCGGCGCGGCGGGCGTTGAGTGCGGAGCGGACGAAGCTCGCGACGGAGAGTCCGGGGATGGCCGTGGGGTACTGGAAGGCCAGGAAGAGGCCCAGGCGGGCGCGCTTGTCGGCCGACAGCTCCAGGATGTTGCGGCCCTTCCAGCGGACCTCGCCGCCGGTGATGACGTAGGCCGGGTGGCCCATCAGGGCGTAGGCGAGGGTGGTCTTGCCCGAGCCGTTCGGGCCCATGATCGCGTGCACCTCGCCCTGTCCCACCGTGAGGTCGATCCCCTTGAGGATGTCCCGCGTCGGGTCGGCGATCGGCGCGACGCGCAGGTCGCGGATGACGAGTTGCTGGTCAGACACGGTGGTTTGGCTGCTCCTGGTCGGTCGAGCCGCGCCCGGGGGCCGGCTCGTTCGGGTGGGCCGAGGGGTCAGGCGACGACCGGCTCGGCGATGGACGGGCGGGGCGTTCGAGGCTGGACCGGGACGAAGTCATGGGCGGCGGGCAGGAGGTCGGCGAGGGTCATCCCCTCCAGCGTGCCGGCGATCGCGTCGCGGATTCGAACCCACAGGACGTTGACGGTGCAGCCGACGGATCGGGCGCAGGTGGTGGCGTGCTCGGGATCCTCGCTGGCGCAGATCATCGGGGCGATCGGCCCTTCGAGGGCGCGGAGGACATCGCTCATGCGGATCAGCGACGGGTCGCGGGCGAGCTCGTAGCCGCCGCGCGCCCCGCGGGTGCTCTGGACGAGGCCGGCGTCACGCAGGCTCATGACGAGCTGCTCGAGATAGGCCCGCGGCAGGTCCTCCTCCAGCGCGATCTCGGCCAGCGAAGCGGGCCCGCTCCCATGGCGACGGGCGAGATGAGCCATGAGCCGGACGCCGTACTCGCCCTTCGTTGAGAAGGAGACGGCGCCGCTGCCATGGAACAGTGGCCGGGCTGCGGTGAGCTTGCTCAGCTGGAGGTCCTCGGGGTTCGTCACGTCAGGACGTCAGGCCAATTCCGACCAAATCGATCGGGATTGAGTATAGGCACAGCGTGAAAAAGGCGTCAACCGCGGGCAGGTTGCCGGATCTCCGCAGATGCACGCCCGGGGACTGTTATCGGCACACTTCGGGGCAACCGCAGGGCCGGTCATGGGCTCGGCGGCTCGGTTCGTGCGTGGCGTGGCGCCCGTCGATGCCCGGGAGGCCCGTCCCGCGGGGTGTCCGGCCCCGTTACATTCCCCGGGCGTCCATCTGCGGAGGAATCGGCCGGGCCAGGCCGATAGCGCACGGTGGGTGTGCATCTGCGGAGAAATCGGTCAGTTCGGGCCGGTAGCGCACACGGGATGCGCATCTGCGGGAAGATGCGTCGGCGGCTCCCCGCCGGCAGCGCGCCTGCCGCATCGGGGCCCGCCCGCCCGCCCACCCGCGCTACGGGATCTGCTTGCGGTAGGTCGTCTCGCCGGAGACCGGTACGAAGCCGACGCTCTCGTAGACGCGCAGGGCGCCGGTCGGGTTGTCGGCGTCGACGCCCAGTGCGCCCTCGGTCATGCCGCGTGCCCGCAGCAACGGGAAGCTGGCGGCCATCAGCGCGCGGGCCAGGCCGCGATGGCGCCAGGGCCGGCGGACGCTGATGTTCTCGACCCAGCCGCGGGTTCGGCCCAGGCGGCGGTTCTCCGCGGCGTTGACGAAGCTGCGCACCTGGCCGGCCACCCGGTCGCCGTCCCAGGCGACGCGCCAGAGGCTCGTGTCACCCTGCACCGGATCGGCCAGGAACTGCTGGTACTGCTCCTCGGTGCCCTCGCCCTCTCCCCAGTGGTCGCGGAATGCCTCGCGGTCCGCCTCCCAGATCGCCCGCAGGTGTTCGGGCCGGACCTCGCGGATCTCCAGGCCTTGCGGGAGCGGCGCGTCGGGCTGGTCATCGAGCGTGGGTCGAACCATCGTGTAGCCGTAGCGAACGGGCGCGAAGCCGGACTCGAGGAGGAGCGCCACCCTGCCGGCGGCATGATTGGGCGCCATCGACTGGAACCACGCCGGTCCGTCACCCCGAAGGCCGGCCGCGACCTCGGTCGCCCGGCGCTCGAGCACCGCCTGGAGCGCCCCACCGATTCCGCGCCGGCTCCACGCGGGATCCAGCAGGCAGATCACGTCGAGGACCAGGTCGCCGGCGTGCTCGCGCTGCCAGGCACAGCGGCCATATCCCGCTACCTGTCCATCCACTTCGGCGATGAAGACGTCGCGCTCCATGTCGCAGTTGGACAGGTGGTCGTAGAAGGCGCTGAACTGCTCGAGCGACGTGATGAACTGGCCGTCGGCCTCGCGCGCTGCGTTGGCCGCGTCGTTCATGGCCCGGTAGTCGTCGGGAACGCGGGGAGGCCGGAAGCGCAGCCCCGGGACGCCCGGGACGGCGGCTGCCAGGAACTCGCCGTCGGGAGCGCGGTCCGCACTCACCTCGGTACCCCACACTCGCGGATCGGGGCGCCGCGGCTTCCGCTACCTCCGGCCGCTGCCGAACAGGCGCAGGAGCATCAGGAAGAGGTTGATGAAGTCGAGGTAGAGCCGCAGCGCCCCGAAGACGGCCCCCTTCTCCATCGAGCCGAGGCCCGCCGCGTAGTCGCCCTGGGCGATCCGCTGCGTGTCGTACGCCGTCAGCGCGGTGAAGATGACGACGCCGATGACCGAGAGCAGGAGGCTCAGCATGCTGTTCTGGAAGAAGAGGTTGAGCAGCATCGCCACGACCAGGCCCACCAGTGCCATCGAGAGGAAGCCGCCCATGGAGGCCAGCGAGCGCTTCGTGACAGCGCCGTAGACCGCCGCGGCACCGAACATCGCGGCTGCGCTGAGGAACGCCGTCGCCACCGAGGCCGGGGCGTAGGCGCTCACCACCAGGCCGATCGTGAGGCCGTTGAGCGCCGCATAGGCGAAGAAGAGGCCAAGGGCGACGAGGGCCGAGATGCGCTTGATCAGGAGGCCGATGGCGAAGACGACGCCCAGCTCGACGAGGATGGCGGGGAGGAAGAGGTCCCTGGCCAGCGAGTAGATGCGCTCGTTGCCCTGGACGAGGTAGCTGACGCCGGCTGTCAGCAGCAGGCCCGCGAACATCCAGGTGAAGGCCTGGGTCAGGAACCCGGCCGACAGTCGGGCGACCGGGCGGACGCCCACCTGGGAGGGCATCTGGAACTGGTTGCCATAGTTGTTCATCGTGCTCACTCCTGTGTGGATGGGCCGTCGACGGCAGGGGCGATGGTGGTGGTGCGTGCCCGGGGAGGCGGCCTGCCGCCCGTCCGGGACGGGGTGGCGACCCGGGATTCGGCCTGCTCGGCGAACCGGGCAAGGGCCCAGAGCAGATCGGCAAGGCGGTTGAGATAGGGCAGCACGTGCTCGCCCGGCACCAGTCCCTCACGGCGGAGCGAGACGACCCGTCGCTCGGCGCGGCGGAGCACGGTTCGGGCCTGCTCGAGCGCGGCGCTCGTGATGGTCTCGCCAGGGACGACGAACTCCCGCGGCATCTGGATGTGCCGCTCCGTCTCGAGGAGCACCGATTCGACCCCTTCGACCATCGTGGCGGAGACCTGCGTCTGGCCGCCGACGAGGCGATGCCAGGCATCCGGGTTGGTTGCCAGCTCGGCCGCCGCGACGAAGAGCTCGCGCTGGAACCGCAGGATCAGCTCGGACAGGCCGGCGAGCCCGGGGGTGAGGTCGCCCTGGCGGGCCTTGACGCCCAGCTCGGCGCGGGCGTGGCCGAGCGCCGCCACCGCCTCGTCGATCGTGCCGCAGGCCTCGGTGCGCAGGTCGTCCTTGGGGATCCGTTCGCCGCCGAAGAGCAGCCCCGTCGTACCGTCGTCGCCGCGACGCGTCGCAATCGCCGAGTCGATCCGGTTGCGGATCACTGTCCGCTCACCACATGAGGCCCGCGTCGCGCGGATCCCAGCGCTCGGCGAGCAGCGTCACCTTGACCGGCTGGTCGAGGGCGGCCTCCGCCGCCTCCTGGACCTGGGCGATCATCGAGCCGGCGTACGGACAGAACGGCGTGGTCAGGATCATCTTGACCTCCGAGGATTCGGGCCCAAGGATGATCTGCTTGATCAGCGCGAGCTCGACGACGTTCATCCCGATCTCGGGATCGACGACGGTCCGCAATGCGTCCAGGACGGCCAGCTCCTTCGCCCGGCGTTCAGCGTCGAACGCGGGCGCTCCGCCCGTGGCGGGCCGGGGTGCCGTACCGGATGCGCTGGTCGTGTCGTCCATCATGGGTCAGGCCGCCTCCCGGATGCCGATCCGCAGGTGCATGGGACGCCGTCCCGCGGTCGAGATGGGCAGGGTATCACCGGTCGGCCCGGGAGCCCGCCGGGGAGGGCCCGCGCGGGACGATCCGAGGCGAGCGGCGCGGGAACGTTCAGGAGCCGCCGGTCGCCCCGGATCCGGCACGGTCGACCACGATCCCCGGAAGCTGCAGGCTCGGTGGGAGACGAGCCGCCTCCACCTCCGTGTAGCCGGGACCCTGGAGCGTGCCGTCCGTCTCGAAGAACTCGGCGAAGCGCCCGCGGTGTTCGCTGGCGTAGCGGTAGGCCGAGGCGATCCCCACGACGCGCAGCTCGGGATGGTCCTTGAGCATCTCCATCAGGGTGTAGCCGTTGCGGCGCAGCTCGAGGACCTGGCGCACCGTCAGGCGCGACCCATACAGGAACGGCTCGCCGTTCATCACGAGCGGGTCCACCTTGACCCACTTGATCGTCATCAGCGGAGACCCCGGGACATCGGCTCAGGCACCCTTGTAGAGGAAGGTCGCCAGGCGGTTGCGCTTGCGGGCATCACCGGCGATCCGCCGGTTCCAGCGGAGCACCGCGACCGCCGCGTCGAGCGCGGTGTCGGCGGCCTCCTGCTCGCCCGGCGCCAGGACGGCCCCGACGGCCGAACGCACGCCCTCGCAGAGGTTGCTGATGTCGTCCAGCGGCACACGGCGGCGCCGGTAGAGCGGAATGACCCAGTCGGTCCATTCCTCGGTGAAGCGAGGGCTGCCGCTGGCGACCGAGAGCGCGACCCGCTCCACGAGGACCGCGGTGTCACGCAGGATCTGGCGCAACTCCGCCTCGGGATGGCGCTCGGCCAGGGTCGAGTCGTGGTCGATGGCCACTTCCAGCGCCCGCGCGGCAACCCGCGGCGCGGCGGCTCGCAGGCGGGCTGCTGCCTCTGGAAACCCGGCGGTCATGTCGGCGGGGGGAAGCCCCAGCGAGGGATGGCTCACGGGCGAGAGTCTAGCGCAGATGACCCGGTCTTCGATCGACGGGTAGCATCATCGCCATGATTCGAACGAGGCACCCGCGCAGGCCCGGTCGGCCGTGAACGATGACGCCCGGCTGCCCGGCGACCTGGCGTTCCGCCGCCCGACCGAGGCCGACCACCCGCGCCTCGCGCAGCGGGCGCGGGAGTGGTTCGAGCGCGCCGATCGGGGCCGACTGCCACGCTACTGGCTTCGCGCGTACGGCGGCACGTCCTGGCTCGCCGAGCGCGGCGACGGCAGGCCGGCGGGACTGCTGATCGGCTTCTGGAACCCCGCCGAACCGTCGGAGGGGCTGCTGCTGCTGGTGATGGTCGATCCGGCCCTCCGTCACCGGGGCCTCGGCAGGGCGCTCGTCGAACTCCTTGCCGCGGACGCCCGCGACGCCGGCATGGCGCGCCTGCGGGCGACGATCTGGCCCGGCGAGCCGATCCCCGTGCGGTTCCTCGCCGGGCTCGGGTTCACCGCCCTGGAGCTCCCGGGTGGACGACGCCTGTACGGAACGCCGGCGGTCCAGGACTACGACGGTGAGGGCGAGGACCGCGCCGTGTTCGAGCTGGACCTTGGCGCACCCCGAGCGGGAACGGACGCCTGACGGGGAGCGGTGCTCAGGTCGCCTGACCGGGTGCCGACGCCGACCGGGTGCCGGCGCAGGACCGCCTCAGCGGCTTCCCGGGTCCCGCCCGGCCGCCTCGAGCTCGGCGCCGATCCCCGACGGCGTGACGGCCTCGTGGAGCAGCCTGCCGAAGTGGGCTGCCTGGTCGACGGGGGGCACGAGATCGAGCCATCGCCGAAGGAGCACCTCGCCCTCGGTGTAGACGAAGATGTACGTGCGCCAGAGCGGGTGCTCGATGAACTCGAGGCGCCGTGCCGCCCGCTCAGGAATCATGAGGCCGACCTCGACCAGGTAGTCCTGCGTCTCATCATGCGAGGCGCCCGAGGCATGGCGCATGAGCGCGGCGTTGATCGCGACCGCGGAGAGCTCGTGGCGGAGCGTGGCGACTCGCGTGGCCGTCGCCGCGGCCGCGGTCGCGGCGTCCCGGGCGTCGAACAGGCCGGCCCGTTCCAGCAGCTCCACCAGCAGCTCCATCTCCGCCTCCGGCGGGACGGCAAATCGGCGGCCGAGGTCGGCCAGGCCCTCGCTCACGAGGCATTCGGGCGTGTTGATGAGGAGGGCGCTGGCCTCGAGCCGGCCCTGGTCGCGCACCAGGCCGGCCTCCTTCCAGGCGTGCTCAAGATGGTGGCCCGGGTAGGTCTCGTGGGCTACGACGCTGACCAGGTCGGCGGCCCGGATCGGCAGGTCCACGTTCAGCTCCACGCGGGAGCGGAGGCCGCCGTCGTACCAGTTGTAGCCGCTCCACGGCTGCCCCCGGACCAGGCTGAGGCGAAGGGACTCCCCGGTCGGCAGGCCGAAGGTCGCCGCGGCCCTGTCGCGGAAGCGGCCGACCAGCCAGTCAGCAACCGGGCGAACCCGGTCCGATGGAACCGTCATCCGCTCGTCCCAGGCGACGAGGCGGTCCCGGAGCGGGCCGCTGCCGGGCAGCACGTCGTCGAGCGCGGAGGTGGCCCCGCGGAAGACCGCCTCGTCGCGCGGCGCCGGCCGGAAGTCGAAGCAGCGGGCCACGAGGTCCAGGTACTCCAGCGGCTCACCCGCGAGCGCGCCGGCCAGGGTCTCCAGCGCCACCAGCTGGACCTCCAGCCAGCGACGGCGAGCGGGATCGTCGACCTCGGCCGGGAGGCGCGCGCGAAGTGCCCGGGCGTCGTCGACCAGGCGGCGGGGCGGCGCGAGCGGCTCCATGTCCACCTGCGCCTTGAGATCCGCCGGTCCGAAGTAGCCGTCCACGATGCCCGGGCTGCGCTGGTCCAGGCGGAGCGCCAGCAGCAGGTAGTCGCGTGCGATCGGGTCCGGGAGCGGCACCTCGAATTCGCCGCCCAGCGCCGGCGTCATCGGGCGAGACGTCGCGCTCACCCTTCGCCCAGGAACGGCATGCCCTGGCGCTCGACGGCGTCGAGGCTCATCCGGAGCGCCGCCGTCTTCTGCTGGGCCACGGCGCGAACGTAGGCGGACTCCTGTTCGGGGTCCATCGGTCGACCGCGGGCGAATCCGGCGGGCTTGCCGACCATCAGCCAGGAGAGGTGATAGCGATCCATGCTGCCCCAGGCGGCCGCGAGCAGGTCATCCGAGAGCTGGAGCCAGGTGCGGAGCGAACCGAGCGACGGGTCCGCCTGCAGGCGCTCGCCCTCTGCCACGAGTTGCTTCGTGCGGGTGATCAGCTCCGCGCGGGTCACGGCTGGACCCCGCGCAGCGACTCCTCATCGATCCAGGCCTCGCGGGCCGCCCGGAGACGCAGGGTCGCCTCGCCGGGAGCCCCGGCGCCGACCGGACGATCCTCGAACCACGTCAGCGGGACGACGCCGGCGACGCTGCTCGAGAGGAAAGCCTCGTCGGCATCGGCCAGATCGCCGGGCACGAGTCGTCGTTCCGCCGCGACCAGGCCGAGTCGTCCGGCGTGCGCGAGCAGCCACGTCCTGGTGGTCCCCGGGAGCAGCCCCGCGTCCAGGGGCGGAGTGGCCAGCTCCCGGCCTCGAACCAGGAAGAGGTTGGCCGTGGTCGCCTCGCTGAGCGCCCCATCCAGGGTCAGGAAGATGGCGTCATCGACGCCACGGCGATCGGCCTCCAGCCGGGCGAAGACCGAATCGGCCCGCGAGGTCGACTTCACTCCGGCAAGCGGGGAGGCGGGGTCGTGCCGGTGCGTGGCCACGATCGTCCGCGCCCCTCGTTCAAGGAGGGCCGTGGGAGGCGGCGCGAACGGCCAGGCCTGGATCACGAGCGTGCCGCGCAGGTCGTGGACCCCCGCCGGCAGCAGGCCCCGCCGGTCGAGCGGCCCGCGGGACGCCGTGATGCGCACCGCGGCATCGCCCACCTCGGGTCCGGTCGCGCCCCGGCGTGCGCGCCCAGCCAGGCCCTCCGCCTCGAGCAGGTCCCGCAGGGCCCGCAGCAGCGCGGAATCGTCAGCCGCCAGCGGCAGCTCGAGGATCGCGGCGTTCTCGCGCAGACGCCTGGCGTGCTCCTCGAACTCGATCGGGACGCCGCGTCGCACCCGCAGCGTCTCGAAGATCCCGTCGCCCAGCTGGAACCCCCGGTCCGTCACCGAGAGGTGCGGCCCATCGGCGGGCACAAGCCGCCCATCGAGCCACACCATGCCGGGCATCGATCAGGCTCCCACGGCCCGGGTCGGGTCGATCTCGTGACCGCCGATGGCCCGGAGCGGACCGCCGGCCTTGGCCACCGTCTCCTCCCACTCCGCCGAGGGGTCGCTCCGCCAGGTGATCCCGCCACCGACGTGGAGCGAGAGGGTCCGGCCATCGGCCACGAACGTGCGGATCAGGATGCTCGTCGACATCGCCCCGTCGGGTCCGATCCAGCCGAGCGCCCCGGTATACGGTCCGCGGGCCACGGGCTCCAACTCGGCGATCAGCTCCATGGCCCGGATCCGCGGGGCGCCCGTGATCGACCCGCCGGGGAACGCAGCCGCGAGGAGGTCGAACGGGTCGGCGTCGGGGCGGAGCCGGCCGGTCACCGTCGACACGAGGTGCTGCACGGCGTCCGTACGCTCGAGCCGGCAGAGCCGCGGGACGCGAACGCTGCCGGGGCGGCAGACCCGGCCGAGGTCGTTGCGGAGCACGTCCACGATCATGACGTTCTCGGCGCGGTCCTTGGCGCTCGCCAGGAGCTCGGCAGCCAGGCGCCGATCCTCGGCGCGGTCCCTCCCCCGCGGCCGGGTGCCCTTGATCGGCCGGGTCGTGACGAGGCCGCGGGCGTCGATCGAGAGGAACCCCTCCGGGGATGCCGAGACGATGGCCCGCGGACCCGCTGATCCACTCGGGCGAACCGGAGCGGCGGGCGCGTCGGCCCGGGTCGCGGCACCGGCGCCGGCCTCGGGTCGGTCGAGGTCGAGGCCGAGGTCCAGGAAGGCGGCGTTGAGGGCCGGGTCGCCGTCCCGCAGGCGCCGGTAGAGGGGCCAGGGATCACCGGTGAATGGCGTGCTGAGCCGCCGGGCGACGTTGGCCTGGTAGATCTCGCCCGCCGCGATGGCGGCGCGGGTGCGTTCGACGGCTGCCTCGTACGCCGACCGCGACAGGTTGCTGACGAATTCGAGTCGCCCGGGATGGCCGAGGGGTGGCGCCGGTTCGCCCTGGGCATCGTCCGGCGCGGACGTCAGACGTTCCAGGACCTCGCCGAGCCGGCGGCGCAGCCGCTGCCAGTCGCCGTCAACGGCGCACCCAGCGAGCCAGGCGCGGCCGGCCCGACGGTCCCAGCCGATCGCCCAGTCGTACAGGCCCAGCCACAGATCCGGCAGCGCAGACCGCGGACCGGAACCGGGACCGGCAAGTCGTGGCTCGAGGGCTTCGCGCAGCCCATACCCGAGATACCCGACGAGTCCGCCGCGGAATGGCGGCGCCTCCGCCCCGCCCGAACCCGCCTCCGTTGCAAGGCGGGCAAGCTGGGCCCGCGCACCCGAGAAGGGATCGCTGCCCGGAGAGGATCCGTCGAGACGGGCGACGGGATCGGCGACCAGCCAGCTCCAGCGGGCTGCTCCCCCGATACGCGCCGACTCGAGGAGCGCCAGGCCCGGCAGGTCGCGGAACGACTCGGCGACGTCCGCCGGCCGCCGGCCGGCAACCTGGGGCAGCGGCAGGGCAGCCGCGGCCGGCCAGGGCCCGGTAGCGGTCGAACCGGTTGGGGCTCGTTCAACGGTCGCGATCACCGGCCGATCATAGGCCCGCAGCTGCCGAAACGGGGCGGCGGCCGTCAATCAGTGGGGCGTGCGTCGCCCCGTTCAGTCCAGCCCCTGGCTAGCCACCCGATGCCACCCGGTCAAGCCGGCTGAACGCGAGCAGGCGCTGGCGGCACTCTGAGGCGGTGCGTTCCGCCTGGCGGACGATCCAGGGATCGACCCGACTGGAGTCCTCGATGGAGATCGTCGGCCCGTGGGGCGAATCGTCGAGGACGATGCCCGAACTGTTGCGGTAGTCCGCCAGCCAGTTGGCCTGCAGCTGCAGGGCCACGTCGGTGACGACCGACCGCGAAAAGAGCCAGTCGAGATGGATGGCGTTCAGCGCTGCGGCCACGTCATCGAGGCGGAAGGGGCGGCCTCGCTCGAGGCGGGCCAGGACGTGGATGACCCGCAGCGCGCTGAACGGATCATCCGACTCGGCGACCTGGGGCGGCTGGAGGGTCGGCTCGGGCAGTCCGGGCAGTCCGGGCCGCAGGTGGAGAGCCGCTGGTGCTGCCGAACGGGATTCCGTCATGAGGACGACGATAACAGGCCGAACTCAGGAAGCGGCGCCCGCCTTCGGCTCGAGGGGCCCGCCGGGCATGGCCGTCGGCACGGACGCCGTCCCCGGCGCCGGCACCGCGCCGCCCTGTCGGGGGATGTCGCGACCGGTTGCGCTGCGCTGCTCGATCGAGCCGTCGAGCGCAGCCGACTGGTGGCAGGCGACGACATGCCCGGCGGCGGCAACCGCGAGGTCCGGCTCCACGGTCCGACAGATCTCGGGACGGTTGAGTCGCTCGTACAGCCAGCAGCGGGTGTGGAACCGGCAGCCGCTCGGCGGATTGAGCGGGCTCGGGATGTCGCCCTTCAGGATGATCCGACGGCGGTGCTGCTGGACACTCGGATCCGGGATCGGGACCGCGGAGAGCAGCGCCACCGTATACGGGTGGAGGGGCGTCCGGTACAGGTCGGCAGCTCCCGCGCGCTCGACGATCCGGCCCAGGTACATCACCGCGACCCGGTCGCTGATATGCCGGACCGCGGCGAGGTCATGGGCAACGAGCAGGTACGAGAGGTTGAACTCGGCCTGCAGCCGCTCCAGGAGGTTGAGGATCTGGGCGCGGATCGACACGTCGAGGGCGCTGATCGGCTCGTCCGCGACCACCAGGTCAGGCTGGAGCGCGAGGGCCCGCG
>Ga0315281_10004034_pt1 | contig 21413 bp, 23 predicted proteins | sample YL17G07_0_MG_FD_204540 | JGI IMG/M metagenome (GOLD analysis project Ga0315281, IMG submission 204540) | Sediment microbial communities from Yellowstone Lake, YNP, Wyoming, USA - YL17G07_0 | ecosystem: Environmental > Aquatic > Freshwater > Lake > Sediment | place: USA: Wyoming | collected...
CTACGGCCAACATGAGGCCGATTCTTGGCTGTGCCAGCCGTCAGACGGCCAATCGGCCATCTACAGGGTCTTTGGGCGTCCTTCTTGGCCGTAAGAGCCGCCCGGCGGCTGCGACCGCACCAACCCCACCATGCCAACCCGACCATGCCAACCCGACCACACCAACCCGGCAGCTACTGGACGAGCCGCTGTTCCAATCGGTTGAGGGCGATCCACATGGCGACCACCCCGAACACGACGAGGTAGCCCAGGTCCCACAGCTCGTGCCAGCCGAAGATCCCGGTGGCCAGGCCGCGCAGCAAGCCGACCGAATGGAAGAGCGGCGTCAGCTCCATCGCCAGCTGGATCGGCTGCGGGTAGACGCTGATCGGGAAGAAGGTGCCGGAGAAGAGGAACATCGGCATGACGACGAGGCCCATCGGCAGGTCAAAGTCCTGCACCGTGCGCAGGTAGGAGGTGGTGGCCAGGCAGGCCGCGCTGAAGGCGGCGCCGATGAGGATCGAGGCGGGGATCACGAAATAGAGCATCGGTGAGATCACCAGCCCCATCCCGATCATGACCAGCACGAAGGCGATCACGTACAGCGTCCCGCGGAAGAGCGACCAGAGCATCTCGCCCACCGCGATCTCGCGGATCCCCAGGGGCGTGGCCAGGATGGCGTCGTAGGTCTTGGCGAAGTTCAGCTTGAAGAAGACATTGAAGATCGACTCGGCGATGGCGCCGTTCATGGTCGCCTGGGCGAGCAGCGCCGGCGCCACGAAGGCGGCGTACGGGATGGCGCGGCCGTCGGCCAGCGTGACATTCCCGATCAGCGAGCCAAGCCCGTACCCGATCCCCAGCAGGTAGAAGAGCGGTTCGAAGAAGCCGGAGAAGATGACCATCCAGCCGCGCTTGTAGACGAGCAGGTTGCGCTGCACCAGGCGGCGGGACCGCAGCAGCGACGCGACCACCCCGGGGGCAGGCGCCGATGACGGCGCGGGACGCGCGATGGCGGTCACTTCACCAGCCTCCGGCGCAGCAGCCGATAGGCGATCACCGAGGTCACGCCAAGGAAGACGACCAGGTAGCCCAGGTGCAGCGGCCAGGTTGACGGCATGGCGTCGAGCACCGCGCCGCGCACCAGCGCCACCCCGTGATAGAGCGGCGTGGCAGCGGCGACCCACTCGACCGCATCGGGCAACTGGGAGACCGGGAAAAAGGTCCCGGAAAACAGAAAGAGCGGGTTGACGACGAAGCGGAAGAGGGCCGCGAACCCCGAGTCGTTGGTCCGCGTGGCGGCGAAGGCGATGATCGGCGCCGAGAAGGCCAGCCCGGTGAGCACCGCCGCGGGGATGGCGAGCAGCGCCAGCGGGCTGCGCGGGATGCCGAACCCGGTGAGCACCACCATGAAGACGGCCGACATGGTGGTCAGCCGGAACGCGATCCAGCTCAGCTCGCCGATGACCAGGTGATGAACCTGGATCGGCGTCGCCAGGATCGCCTCGTAGTTTCGGCGCCAGCTGATCTTGCCCATGATCGGGTAGGTCGACTCGAAGCTGGCGGTCTGCATGCAGGTGCTGGCCAGGATGCCGGGGCCCAGGAAGCTCAGGTAGTCGACACCGCCCAGCACGGTGGTTCCACCGCGAGCCACAAGGCTGCCAAGGCCGATGCCCATGGCGGTCAGGTACAGCAGCGGGGTCAGGAACGAGCCGAAGAGGCTGCCACGCCAGGTGCGCCGATAGACCAGCAGGTTCCGCTGCAGGACGCGCGCCGCACCCGCCAGCGCGCCCGTGACGCGGCGCGATGGGGTCGTGCGACCGCCCACGATGACCGCCATCACTCCACCAGCGAGCGGCCGGTGAGCCGCAGGAAGACGTCCTCGAGCGTGGCACGGCGTACAAGGGCGGACTCGATCGGGATCTCGCGGGCGTGGACCCCCTCGAGCGCCTGCTCGCCGTCGGCGGCGTACAGCAGGTATCGGTCGGGAAGCTCCTCGATTCGCTCGGCCAGGCCGTCGAGGCGACCATCCAGCCCGGCTCGCGCGGCCTCGGGGACGCGCAGCTCGAGCACCTCGCGCGTGGCGTAGCGCTCGATCAGGTCACGCGGCGTCCCCTCGGCCACGATCAGCGCCTTGTCCATCACCACCAGCCGGTCACACAGCTGCTCCGCCTCGTCCATGTAGTGGGTGGTGATGACCAGCGTGGCGCCCCGCTGCTTGAGCCGATAGAGGCGCTCCCAGAGGAGATGGCGCGCCTGCGGGTCGAGCCCCGTCGTCGGCTCGTCGAGGATCAGCAGCTCCGGTTCGTTGATGAGCGCCCGCGCGATCGTCAGGCGCCGCTTCATGCCGCCGGAGAGCGGCTCCACCTGGTCGCCGGCGCGCTCGGAGAGCTGCATGAATTCGAGCAGATCGGCGGCGCGCGGGCGCGCCACCGACATCGGCAGGTCGAAATAGCGCGCGTACATCAGCAGGTTCTCGAGGACGGTCAGCTCGGCGTCGAGGTTATCGGTCTGGGGGACCACCCCAAGGCGCGCCTTGATCTGGGCCGCCTGGGTACGGGGGTCCATCCCGATCACGGACAGCTCCCCGTCGCTCATCGGGGAGGAGCAGGCGATCATGCGCATGGTGCTGGTCTTCCCGGCCCCATTGGGGCCCAGGAAGCCGAACGCCTCACCGACATGCACGTCGAAATCCACCGCGTTGACCGCGGTGAACGAGCCGAAGCGCTTGGTCAGACCGCGCGCGTGGACGAGAACCTCGGAACTTGGGGGCATCCGCCGATTCTAGCGACGGGTCGCGCGGTGAGGGTGGAGACGGCATCCGGATTGACGAAGGCACCGCGTGAGATCATAATTACGATACCGATGAGTAGCACATTGAGCGCTTCGCCGGTCGCGGTGGTGGGTGCCACCGGCTTCGTGGGCCGACACGTGGTGGCCGAGCTGAGCGGCGCCGGGTACCGCGTTCGCGCCATCTCGCGGGAAGGGCGCCGCCTTGCCGACTGGGACGCGACCGTGGAGACGGCGGCCGGCAACGTCGAGACCGGGGAGGGGCTCAACGAGGCGCTGGCCGGATCCGACACCGTGGTCCACCTGTCCGCCATCCCGCGGCCGAGCCGTGGGCACTCGCCGGTGAATGTCAACGTCAGAGGCGTCGAGAGGGTGCTTGCTGCCGCCCACGCCAACGGGGTCCGGCGGATCGTCTACCTCGGCGCGCTGGGTGCGACCGATGATCCCAAACTGGGCTTCCTCTACAGCAAGTGGCTCGGCGAGCAGCTGGTGCGCGGCAGCGGCCTGGAATGGGTGGTGCTGCGCCCTTCGATTCTGTTCGGCAAGGGTGACGGCTTCTTCAACCTGGTCAAGGTCACGCTGAAGTGGTGGTCGCCGGGGGTGGTGGCCATCCCCGGCGATGGGCAGACGCGCTTCCAGCCGCTCTCGGTCGAAGACGTGGCGATCGCGGTGCGCCATTGCGTGGCCGATGCGGACCGCGCAGGATCGGTCTACGAGCTGGGCGGGCCGGCGCACCTGACCTACCGCGAAATCGTCGAGGCGGTGATGGTTGCGACCGGCCAGCGGCGTCTCAAGCTCAACCTGCCGATTCCCATCATCGGTGCGCTGACCGCGGTGACCGATCGCGTGCTGCCCATCTTCCCGGTCAGTCACGACCAGATCGGCAGCCTGGGACGGCCGAACTGGACCGATCTCGACTCCTTCGAGCGCGCCTTCGGCGTGGTACCGCGACCAATCGACCTCTCGTACCTGCGCTGAGCCGGCCTTCCACGACGGGGAGCCATTCGGCACTGGCGCCTCCTGGCCGTCCGATTACCATCCGGCCATGGCTGAGACCGCGGACGCGATCATCATCGGCGCAGGCATCCAGGGCGCATCTCTCGCCTTCCACTTGACCGAGCGCGGGATGCAGCCACTGGTCCTCGAGCGGGCGACCGTAGCGGCCGGAGCCACCGGGCGATCGAGCGGCATGGTGCGCATGCACTACGACCTGGAGGCGGAGGCGAGGCTTGCCTGGCGCAGCTACGCGTACTTCCGCGACTGGGGGCACCGGGTCGGGGGCGATTCGGGCTTCACCAACGTCGGCTTCCTGCAGATGGTCCCGCGCCACGAGGTTGAACCGCTCCGCCAGAACGTGGCGATGCAGCAGCGGGTAGGGATCATCACGTCCATCATCGGCGCCGATGAGGTGCGTCGACTGCTCCCCGGAGTGGTCATCGACGACGACCAGGTGGCGGCCTACGAGCCACTCTCCGGCTACGCCGATCCGACGCAGACCACCGGCTCGCTGATGGCGGGAGCCAGTGCTCGGGGCGCCCGACTGATGCAGGGCTGTGCGGTCACCGGGGTCCGCACCGCTGGCGGCCGGGTGGTGGGCGTCGAGACATCGCGCGGTGCCTTCGATGCTCCGATCGTGGTGGACGCTGCCGGTGCGTGGGCTGCTCGCGTGGCAGGCATGGTGGGGCTCGACGTGCCGGTCAATGTCTGGCGCCACGACGTGGCCTATGTCCGGCGACCCCTCGACATCCCACGTCACATCGCGTTCATCGACTTCCAGAACGCCTTCTATTGCCGACCCGAGGGTGAGTCGTTGACCCTGGTGGCGCTCGAGGATGGCAACCCGCTGCAGGGCGATCCCGACGCCCCGGTCGATTCGGCCGCCATCGGCTTCATCGAGCGCGCGGCGGAGCGCATCGTGCAGCGACTGCCCGACTTTGCACGGGCAGGGCTCCACTCTGCCCATTCAGGACAGGATGGAATCACGCCCGACCAGCGTCCGATCATCGGTCCTGCGGGGCCGGACGGCTTCTGGCTGTGCTGCGGCTTCTCGGGGACCGGCTTCAAGACCGCCCCGGCGATCGGGGACAGCCTCGCGCACTTGATCACCGATGGCCCCTCCGCCAACACGGACCTGGCCATCTTCCGCCTGTCGCGCTTCGCCACGGGGGAGTTGATTCGCGGCGAGCACGCCTACGCCGACATCTGGAGGTAGCCGCCGGCCGGGTCGGGGTTGCCCGGCGTCAGGGTCGTTTGTGTACCTGTGGAACCGTGCACCTGTGCTGCACAAACCCCCGTCACAGCAGCGGATTGACGCCCGGAAGGTCTCCGCGACCCTGCTAGCCTCTCGCCATGAGCGCCGCCGGCCACTTCACGCTGGACGGGACGCGGCTGCCCTACGAGCCGGGCGACACCGTTGCCGTCGCGCTGCTGCGCGCCGGGGAGCACCCGATGTACGGCGGGACCCTGTGCCTTGCCGGGGACTGCGGCAACTGTGTCGCCGAGGTGGATGGCATCGCCTACGTGCGCACCTGCCAGACCCCGGGTCGCGAGGGCCTGGCGGTCAATCGCCATCCACCGACCGGCCCGCCGCCCTGGCACGAGCCAGCGGAGCGCCACTTCGCGGTGCGGCGCGGGCAGGCCGACCTGGTGGTGATCGGCGCCGGCGACGCTGGTCGAGCGGCCGCCGCCGAAGCCGAGCGGCGCGGACGCGCCGTGACGCTGCTGGACGCTGGACAGGAGACGGAGGTGGTCGCCATCTATGCCGGCCCGACGCTGATCGCTCGTACCCCGGAGGGGATGCTCCACCTGCGTGCCCGTGAGTTCGTGCTGGCGACCGGTGCGGCCGAGATCCAGCCGGTCTGCCCCGGTAACCGGCTGGCCGGTCTCCTCACCGCGCGAGCGGCGCAGCAGCTGCACGCCGCCGGCGTTGACCTGGGGGTGGCGGTCGCCGTCGGCGAGCCGCCCGCGGGCGTCCCATGTACGCCGATCCACGGCGACCTCGTGCGCTTCGAAGGCATCGGAAGCGTGGCGGCGGTCGTGACCAGCGAGCGCGGCACGGAGCGCACCACCCCGTGCGACACGGTGATCCTGGACCTCGGCCGCGCGCCGCGCGACCACCTGTCGCGGATGGCCACCGGCCTGCCGGTGACGGTGGTCGGCTCGGCGGCCGTGACCTTCCCGCTGCCGCCGGCTCCTACCGGGGGGATCGTGTGCGGGTGCGCCGGGATCGGGGTGGACGCCCTGGAGAGCGTATGGGCTCGCGGCTTCAACGAGCTGGAGCTTGTCAAGCGCGCCAGCCTGGTCGGCACCGGCACCTGCCAGGGGGCTGCCTGCATGCCCCATGTACGCGCCTGGATCGCCGACAGGACCGGACAAGCGCCCGAGCCCTTCACCGCGCGGCCGGCCTCGCGCCAGATCACGCTCGGCGAGGCTTCGGCCGATACGCACCTCGATGCGTTCCGGCGTACCTCGCTCCACGACGAGCACCTCGCCGCCGGGGCCCAGATGGACCGCTTTGGCGGCTGGTGGCGGCCATGGCACTACGGCGACCACCTGGCGGAGTACCGCGCCGTGCGCGAGGGGGTCTCGCTGGGCGACGTGAGCACCCTCGGCAAGTTCGTCGTCTCGGGGCCGAACGCGCTCGAGTTCCTGCAGGGCCTCTACCCGACCGATGTCTCCACCATCCGCGTCGGCCGCTCGCGCTACGCGCTGCTCCTCAACGAGCGCGGCCACGTCATCGACGACGGGATGATCTGCCGGGAAGGCGAGGATCGGTTCGTGCTCACCTTCACCACCGGTGGCGCCGGCAACGCCGAGATGTGGATGCGCGACTGGATCGAGACCTGGGGCCTCGACGTCCTGCTGCTCGATCGCACCATGTCGCTGGCCGCCATCAATGTCACCGGACCGCGAGCGGGTGAGCTGCTGGCGCGCCTCGGGCTTGCCGAGCAGCCGAAGTTCCTCCAGCACCTCCGCGGGCAGGTCGCCGGCGTCCCGTGCCACGTCATGCGCCTCTCCTTTACCGGCGAGGCCTCGTTCGAGCTCCATCACCCGGTCGACCGCTCGGTCGAGCTGTGGCGCGCGCTGCTGGCCGCTGGTGCGGACCTCGGCATCCGGCCGCACGGCCTCCAGGCACTGTTCGCGCTGCGCCTGGAGAAGGGGCACGTGATCATTGGCATGGACACCGAGCTCGATACCACGCCGCGGCGGCTCGGCATGGACTGGGCGGTGAACATGGAGAAGCCGTACTTCGTCGGTCGCGAGGCGCTGCTGCGCACCGCGACCCTGCCGGATCGGCGTCGCCTGGTCGGACTGACCATGCCCGGCCCGGCACCGATGGAAGGGACGCCGATCCTGTCCGACGGAAGCGTGATCGGCCACGTCACCTCGTCGTTCGGCTCGCCCACGCTCGGACAGGCGGTCATGCTCGGCTGGTTGAAGCGCGCCCCCTTCCCGGAGCAGGTGGCCGTGGACGGCCGCATCGCGACCGTCAGCGCCCCGCCCTTCTACGACCCGGAGGGGCTCCGTGCGCGCGCCTGAGCCGCTGCGCGGCCTGCGGGTGGTGGCCGCACCGACCGTGCTGGATGCCCTTCCCTGGCCGGGCGGCGTGGTCGCGCTCCGCCTCGCGCCCGATGACCTGTTCGCGCTGGGCGCAGCCGGGACCGAGCTGGTCGGGGCGCTGGTCGAGGAGGAGGCCGGCTTCGTCGGCTGGTGGTTCACCCCTGCCGAGCTGCACGACCACGTTCTTGAGCACATCGACTGGCCGCTCCCCGCCGCGCGGCCGGCCCTGGCCCAGGGGCTCGTTGCCGGGGTGCCTGCCAGGCTGTGGCTGACCGCGGACCGTGTGCTGCTGTTCACCGCCGCCGCCTACGCGCACGAACTGATCGATCGGCTGCCATGAACGAGTTTGTCGAGACCACCATCACCCTCGAGTGGCACGCGCCGAAGCGCTCGTACGACGTGGTCATCATCGGCGGGGGAGGACACGGCCTGGCGACCGCCTACTACCTGGCCACTCGCCACGGGATCACCAACGTGGCGCTGATCGAGGCCAACTACATCGGCTCGGGCAACAGCGGCCGCAACACCACCATCATCCGCTCCAACTACGGGATCCCGGAGTCGGTGCGCTTCTACCAGCACAGCGTCGACCTGTATGCCGGGCTGGGCGAGGAGACCGGCTGCGAGATCATGCACGCGGCCAAAGGGCTGCTCTGGCTGGCGCACACCGAGATGGGGATGCGCGCCGAGCGCTCGCGCGCGCTCATGAACCAGGCGTGCGGCGCCAACACGGTCGTGATCACGCCCTCCGAGGCGAAGGAGCTCTGCCCGCAGCTCGATCTCTCGGGCGGCGGGCGCTATCCGGTGATGGGGGGCTCCTATCACCCCGGTGGCGCCACCGCACGTCACGACCGGGTGGTGTGGGCGTATGCCCAGGGTGCCATGCGACGCGGTGTCGACGTGCTGCCGCACCTGCCGGTGACCGGCCTGCTGCGGGACGGTGCCGGCCGGGTGGTCGGGGTTCGGACCGCCAACGGACCGATCTCGGCCGGCACCGTGCTCAGCGCGGTCGGCGGCAACGTGACGGGCCTCGCCGCCATGGCCGACCTGCGGCTGCCGATCCGCACCCATCCCCTCCAGGCGCTGGTCACCAACCACTACGCCCAGGGCTTCGCCCCCATCGTCGCCAGCAGCGAGCTGCTCTGCTACGTGTCGCAGACGCCACGCGGCGAGATGCTGATGGGCGCCGAGTTCGACTCGCAGCCGAGCTACTCGATGGGATCATCGTTCGAGTTTCTGCAGAGCGTCTCGACCAAGGTGATCCACCTGCTGCCGTTCCTGCGCGATCTGCGCGTGCTGCGCCAGTGGGCGGGCATCTGCGACATCAGCCCCGACTACTCGCCGATCATGGGCGTCACCGGCGTGGACGGCTTCCTGATCACCACCGGCTGGGGGACCTGGGGTTTCAAGGCGATCCCCGCCGGCGGCGAGGCGATGGCCGAGCTGATCGCCACCGGGTCCACCCCGCCGCTCATCGCGGCCTTCGGGCTGGAGCGCTTTGCGGCCGACCACGCCATGGCCGACCAGGGATCGGCGGGGACGCGCTGATGCTGTGGATCACCTGCCCGATCTGCGGCGAGCGGCCGGTGAGCGAGTTCCGCTTCGGCGGCGAGCTGCCGCACGTTCCGGATTCCATCAGCGACGAGGCGGCGCGCAACCTCGACTACGTCTGGATGCAGAACAACGTGCGCGGGGTCAGCACCGAGCGCTGGTTCCACGCCGCCGGCTGCCGAAGGTGGCTCACGCTGCGGCGGGACACGGTGACCGATACCGTCGTGGCCTCCTGATGCGCCCTGTGTTTGCCAAGGATCCACCGATGCCCAGCCACCCGCTGCAGCGCCATCCCACCGCGTTGGCATTGGCGGCGTTCCTGCTGATGGCGCCGACGGCGATCTTCATCGGCCTCTCGTTCCTCACCTACCAGTTGGGGATCTCCGGCCTGGCCGCAGCGGTGGACCCGGTCGTCAACTCCATCACCTCGTCACGGTTCGTGGACCTGTTCCTGCTCACTGCGCCGTTCCTGGCCTTCGCGGTCGCCGTTCTGCCGCTCGTCTCGTTGCGCGTGGAGCGGGCCGACGGCGAGCTGCGCGTGACGTTCGCCTTCCGCGCGCGGCGGCTGAACCTCGCGGTGCTCGCGATCTCCGTGCTGCTGGGCGGCTTCCTGGCCGCACACATGCTGAGCGAATTTCTGTTCGAGGCGAGAACCTAGCCCGGCTCCGCATGCGCGGCGTCGTCGAAGGCGCCGGCCTCGACGAGATGGGCGCAATTCGGGGTCGTGCACCCAATGGCTCGCATGTCCGGTCTCCTCACCAGCTCCGATCTTCGATCTCCCAGGCGTGGTCGAGGATGTGGGATGCCGCTCGGCGGACGAAGAAGCGAGGCGACCAGCGACGGTGTGTCTTGGACGGATCGGGTACCGGCCGGCCCTGCGCCACCGCCGTCAGCGTCGCCAGCACTGTCTTGCGCTGGGCGGCCCATCCGCCGGGGCGCGGCGTTCGCGAGCCGAGCGCGCCCAGGTACATCGCCTCGGCGTCAGGTACGTGGGCCTCGATCCTGGCGAGGCTCCGCCCACCGCCCCGTGGACCGACGCGCAGGACCGCCCCCGACGCCGCAGCTGTGGCCTTGTCGAACGCCTCCCAGCTCGCGACCAGCAATTTCGTCAGCCGCGCAAGGTCTTCGGCGTTGAGCGTCCGGGCGTCGGTCGCGGGCGGAACGCCCGGTGCCCCGAAGTCGGTGGTCGCGTTCCCGACCAGTCGCTCCACGACGTCGACCGCCACGGCGCCAGGGAGCTGCACCCCGGCCCGGGCGACGACCGCGGCATATCGGTCCCGGTAGGCGAGCAGCGCGTCCAGCGCCGCGCCCTCGTCGCGGCCGCTGCGCGCCCAGCCGGGCCAGTCGAGCGCGCAGGCGAAGACCCGCTTGGTGCCGACCTCCAGGTAGACCGGCAGGGGCTCGGTCACGCCTCCCAGGTTTCGCCGGGCGCCAGCGCCACCACCCGGGCATCGGTGTGCGCCTGCAGTTGCTCAGGCGTGCCGGCCAGCGCGGGGAAGGTGCCGTAGTGGACCGGGATGACGACCCTGGCACCGATGAGGGCCACCGCCCGCGCGGCATCGGCCGGGCCCATGGTGTAGTGCCCACCGATCGGAAGGACCGCGATCGTTGGCGCCCATCGGTCGCCGATGAGGGCCATGTCGCCGAATAGATCGGTGTCACCGGAGTGGTAGACCCGGGTGCCGTCCTCGAACTCGAGGATCCAGCCCCAGCAACCGACTTCGCGGGTCGCCTCAAACCCGCCGGATGTGACGGTGACGCCGCCGGTGTGGTCCGCGTGGACCATGGTCAGGCCGATGCCGGCCACCTCGACCCGGCCGCCCTTGTTCATGCCCACCGCTTTCACGCCGCGGCCGGCGAGGTAGATGCTCATCTCGTGTGAGCAGACGAGCGTGCCGCCCAGCGCGGCCAGCTCGACGAGGTCCGCCGCGTCGTTGCCGATGTGGTCGAAATGGCCGTGGGTGGGGGCGATGAGGTCCACCCGCCAGGGCTGGGCCGGCGCGGCGTAGGTTGGCCCGCCGCTCCATCGGTCAACCCAGATCCACTTGTCACCCGGTGAGCGGTAGAGGATCCCGCCGTGGCCGAGGCGAGTGATGCGCAGCTTCGACATGGGTTGCTCCTCCTGACGCCACATGCTAAGCCCGGCCCTGCCCGACCGCACCCTCCGATGCCCGAGCGGCACGCGAGCCGTGGCTGTGCGCTATCAGACCCGTTCGTGCAGTTGGGCCGCGGTGCGGCTGAGCACGCTAGGCGAAGAACGCGGCGATCGCTGCCGTGTCGTCGGAGAAGGCCCAGCGCTCGGTGATCTTGCCGTCGCGCAGGTGGTAGATCTCAGCGACCCGGTACGAGAAGCTCCGCCCGCCGCGGGTGGCGGTGGCAGAGAGCAGCGCCACGGTGTGGTCATCGTTGCCCACCACGTCGTGGGTCTCACCGGTCATGGTGAAGTCGGATGGGTCGCTGAATCGGGCGGCCAGCGCGGCCTTGCCGCGCACCGGCTGCGGGTTGCCGATCTCGTGCCAGACGACGTCATCGGCCAGGGCATCGGCCATGGCGGCCATGTCGCCCCGGCCCAGAGCTTCGAACATGTTGCGGACGACGGTGGCGTTGGGGTGCTCGGACATCGGTGGTTCTCCTCTGCGCTGGGTGGACGGAAGCTGCGGACACTCGGCGGTCATGCGTGAAACCTACCGTTGCGGCGACCCGCTCGGGTGCCGCGCGCCACGTCGTTGCCGCCTACGGTACAGCGTGGCGCGGCGCAGGAGTAGTGCCTGACCTAGCCGTCCCGATTGGCGGGCCAGGTGCCCATCACCTGGCGCAGGACCGCGAACTCGCCGACGTGGTAGGCGTTGTGATCGGCGGCGATGCGGACCTCGCGCAGGAGCGAGTGGCCGGGAGTGTGGGGGATCGGCGCGGTGAGGTCGGAGGCAGGATCGGCGACCAGGTCGCGCAGTGCGGCACGATCCTCGAGGAAGCGGGCCACGCTGGCGGCGAACTGTGCCCGCGTGGCCGTCGCGGAGGGCGAGGGCCAGTAGCCGATCGGCCAATCCGGCGAGACCCATGCCGGGTTCCGGATGTACTCCAGGATGTCCCACTGGGTGATCCGCAGATGCTCGACCAGGTGCCAGGGGCTGTACTCGACGTGCGGCGGGCGACGGTTGATGGCGTCATCGGGGAAGTCGGCGACGGCGTCCTCGAAGGTCATGTGCGCGTCGTCGCCTTCGAGCAGGCGGAGGAGATCGGCGCGATACGGGTCACTGTTCATTGGTCAGCCGACCCGATACGCTTCGTGCAGGCTCATGGCGCCGGACACCCCCTTGAGCTCGACCGGGCCGATCTCGCGGAACGCGAGTCCCGGGGTGCCGCCCGACGCATCGACCACGGCCTGGCTGACGATCACCTGGCCGGCCGGCGCGTAGTCGGCGATGCGCGACGCGAGGTTCACCGTCTGGCCGTAGTAGTCGCCCTGCTGGAAGATGACCGGGCCGGCATGCAGCCCCACGTGCGCCGGCGGCAGCCCGGCATCGGCCACCGCGGCGCACATCTCGAGCGCGGCAACCACGCCGGGGCCGGGGTTCGGGAAGTGGATCATGACCCCGTCGCCGAGCCACTTCACCGGCCGTCCGCCGTGTCTGATCGAGGATTGCTGTACGAGCTGGCCGAGTTGTTCGGCAAGCTGGGCCGCGGCAGCGTCGCCGCGCTCCTGGGTGAGGCGCGTGTAGCCGGTGATGTCCAGGAAGCACATGGCCGGGGGGTGCTCGAGGCGGCTGTGAAGCCCTGCGGCCGTCATCATCATCTCGAGTCCCGCGACGATGCCGACACCCCAGGCCTGGGTCTGCTGGAGGTGGTACATCCCGACGATGGCTCGCTCCAGCTGCGCACTCATCTGGTTTGCGAACTCGCCGCCGAAGACCTCGTCGGCCTGCATGCCCGCCGCCATGGCTGGCCCGATCACCTCGGCCTGCCACATCGCCGATTCGGTTTCGGCCATGCGGCGCAGGCTGTCGCCCTGGACGCGCATCAGCCGCTGCAGGGCGGCTGGCGTGAGCCCCGCCCTGACGGAGAGCTCGATCAGCGTGACATACGGCAGCTCCTCGTCGCGAACGAGGTCGTCGGGACGCGGCGCCGCGGATCCGGCGGCCTCGCGAATCTGCATGAGCAATGCGACTGGCGCCCCGGTGCGGTCGGCAAGCTGTGCGAACGTGGCGCCGCTCATCGCCGAGAAGCGTTCGTAGGCTGGGGCGTCCAGGAACCCGAGCGAGACCTGCCCGCTGCGCACCGCGGCAGCAAGGCCGTCGAGCGGGATGCCGGCGGCGACCAAGCTGTGCACCATGCTGATGCGGCGTACCCCGCCGGACGTGAACAGGCCTTCGGGTCCCGGAGCGATGATTCCCAGGGCAAGGTAGCCGCGCAGCTCGTCGAGGCCGACCCCGCCACGGGCGGCTGCCTCCTCGAAGTCATAGGCGTCCATCGGACCTACTGTACCGCCCGGCTCCGGCACGCCCCGGCAACGCGGCGCCGGATCTGTCCGATGGCATGCACGCTCAGCGTACGTAACGGCGAAGATCGCCCCGATTCGGTCACCTCATGGGGCTCCAACAGGCCCGATTCGTGCTCACGGAGACCCAGCTGAGGCAGGTTCGGGCGGTGGGGAGGCTCGCCAGGCCTGCAACTTGGCCGTTATGTACGCCCAGCGAACATGGGCTTTCCGCCGACCAACGGCCGCTCCGGAAGACGCGGCCGCGTGTTCGCTCGCCCGCCCGGCCAACTTTCTCTAGACTGGCCCCCGAATGGCAGGCCTCGCCGGGTCGCCAGCTCAACCGCCCAACCCCCACACGACGGAGAACGCCGAGCATGACCGCCGCGCCCACCCTCGCCCTCGACCGCCCGCCGATCGAGCTGCCCCACCGTGTCCGCCTCGAGATCCTGGGCGCGGTGCTGCTGGGGGTTCTGCTCGCCGCCCTCGACCAGACGATCGTGGGGACCGCGCTGCCCACCATCGTCTCCGACCTCAAGGGCAACGACGTCTACACCTGGGCCTTCACCGGCTATCTGCTGACCGCGACGGCGTCCGGCCCGCTCTACGGCAAGCTCTCCGACCTGTTCGGGCGGCGACCGCTGTACGTCATCGGGATCGCGATCTTCCTGGTCGGCTCGGCGCTGTCGGGGCTCTCGCAGACGATGTGGCAGCTGATCGCCTTCCGGGCCCTTCAAGGGCTGGGGGCAGGCGCGCTGTTCCCGATCTCGATCGCCATCATCGGCGACATCTTCAGCCCGTCGGAGCGAGGCAAGTACCTGGGCTTCTTCGGAGCGGTCTTCGGGCTTTCGTCGCTCATCGGCCCGGCCATCGGCGGCATCCTGACCGATACCGTCGGCTGGCAGTGGATCTTCTACGTCAACCTGCCGCTCGGCGCGATCGTGCTCTTCGTCGTGTGGCGGACGCTGCCGACGGTGGTCGAGCCGGGGCTCAAGCGCAGCGTCGACTACCTGGGCGCCGCGGTCTTCGTGGCGGCCCTGGTGCCGATCCTGATCGGCCTCACCAACAAGCAGTTCGGCGAATGGACCGATCCGCAGGTCGGCGGCCTGGTCGCGCTGGGACTCGCCTTTTCCGCAGCCTTCGTGTGGGTCGAGTCGAAGGCGATCGAGCCGATCCTGCCGCTCGGCCTGTTCCGGATCCGTGCCTTCACCGCCAGCGTGTTTGCCATCTTCCTGGCGGCGATGGGCTTCTTCGCCGCGATCGTCTTCCTGCCGCGCTGGTACCAGGTCGTGGCGGGGAGTTCCGCAACCGAGTCCGGCTACCAGATCCTGCCGCTGCTCGGCGGCTTGATCGTGTCGGCAGCACTCTCCGGGCAGCTGGTGGCACGGACTGGCCACTACAAGGCGCTCATCGCGGTGTCCCTGGTGACGCTCGCGGTAGGCCTCTACCTGCTGACGGGGCTGCGAAGCGAGACGGATCGGCCGCTCGTCTGGTTGTTCATGGCGATCGCGGGCCTGGGGATCGGGCCATCCTTCGCGGTCTTCACGCTGGTCGTGCAGAACGCCGTGCCGGTCAACGAGCTGGGGGTCGGCACGAGCAGCGTCACCTTGTTCCAGCAGGTCGGCGGCACGGTGGGGCTGGCCATCACCGGGTCGATCTTCGGCTCCGTGCTGCTCGACGAGATGCCGAAGCAGATCGCAGCCCAGGGCGTGCCGCCCGACCTTGCCGCTCAGTTCGCGCAGGGGGGTGGGGCCGCGCTCAGCAACCTGTCCGGGGTGGGGGACCTTGGCGCGGCGATCCTGGCCGGCCTCCCGCCGGAGCAGCACGACCAGGTTGCGCCACTGGTGCCCGCGATCGTCCAGGGCATTCACGAGGCCTTCTCGATCGCCACCTCGGCGACCTTTACCCTCGGGATTGTGACTGCCGTGGCGGCGGCGCTGGTCGTCCTGCTGTTGCTGCCGCGTGACCGGATCGGAGACTGGGAGTGACGGGCAGCTGAGCGTCGCGTCCCGGCGTCGCGCGTCTGGCGTAACGTTTCTGGCGTCACGCTGTGACGTCGCTGACGTCACGCTCTGACGCGGCGGAGACGCGGCGGAGACGTGGCGGAGACGTGGCGGAGACGTGGCTGAGACGTGGCTGACCGCTGGATGGTCATTCGCGACCCGTACCCGTCAATTCTGACAACCCGGCGAGTCGAATCGGCAATCAAATGACCTTCTTAACCACCTGGTGCGCCAGCCAGGCCGTTGGGTTGGTCCAATGACCACTCCATTGTCAACGGATCACCGCCGCGCCCCGGCCCCGGCTCCCGACGCCCAAGCCCGGAGCGCCCAAGCACGCCGTGCATGTGTCCCCCCCAATTCAACGATCAGGTCGGAGGCGGCCTTCTTGCGGCGTCGGCCTGTCGCGCCTCGACCCTGGGGGCCCGTTCCGGCCGGACCGCCAGCAGGATCATGAAGCCGAGCAGGATCGCCACGCTTGGACCCACCCACTCCAGGGAGACGGTCCCGACGCCCCCGGACAGCAGCAGCAGCCCCACGCTCAGGAAGAGGAGTCCAGCGGCGAAGGAAAACGGATCAAACCGATGTCGAGTCATCACAAGCTCCCCGGCGCGCCGGATTCGATGCGCAGTTGACCGATGCCATTCTCCAGGTCAAGGATGAAGTTGGGACCGACAAAGGAATGGCGTGCGAAGCGATCCGCGAGGTTGGATCCGTCGTTACGCGCATCGAAGACGATCGATTCGCCGAGCCCCACCCGCGTGTGCACGTCGAGCGAGGCGCCGTCGGGCACGATGACCACCAGTTCGCCGAAAGCCACGCTGGCCGCGATGCGGATCGGCTCCGAGGTGAAATGAATATCGGTCAGGTCCAGCACCATCCGCCCGCCGATCATCCGGTACTCGCCGCGCAGCTCGGCCGCGTTGGACGGCGCGAACCGCACGTCGCCCACACCGCCCCGCAGGGGCACGGTGACGAAGCTCGCCATCACCGCGAGGGGGAGGATCAGCAGCGCCAGCAGGACCATGATCCGCGCGCGCCCGACCCAGGCGCCGATGACCAGGCCCAGGCCGATCACCCCCAGCACTGCGCCGAAATACTGCCCGGGGTGGATGGTGACGCCGGCGCTTTGGCTGAAGATCGCCATCCCGCCGACGGTGAGGAGCAAGGCCGCGATCGTGTACCAGCCCAGTGGTGAGTGCTCGCGGACGCGAGGAACGACGGCTGCCGGTCGAGCGGCCTGCTCGACGGCATCTCCCACCGTGGCCTCGAACGGCGCCCTCGGAGCCGAATCCTGGCGCCGTAGGACGAGCACCCCAATCACGATCACTGCGATCGCGACCAGCAGACCGGAGTTAATCCCGCCGTTGTAGTAGTTCGGGTCGCCGAACGAGATGTAGCCGCCCGAGCGGAAAACAGCCTGGAGGAAGAGCAGGGCCAGGATCGTCAGCCCGATCCAGCCGATGGTCTTGCCACTCAGGCGCAATCGGCGCAGCAAGTTCTCCACGGAGGATGTGTCGCGGCCCTCGTCGGGGATCAGCAGCCAGGCGATCACGTACAGCACCAACCCCGCCCCGCCGAAGACCATCAGCCCCACAAAGCCGATGCGGACGAGAAGCGGATCGATGTTGAAGTAGTCGCCCAGCCCGCCCGCCACTCCGCCGATCACCCGGCCGGACGATCGGCGTCGCAGCAGGTGAGCAGGGGCGGCGGCGGAACCGGATTCCTGATTCGTCATGCACCGATGATCCGTCCCATCGGCGTGGCTGCCTATCGGGGAGCACCCTGAATCCGGCTCGGGGTCATCCCCGATCGTCGCATCCCCAGGTGCTGTGCGAACATGCCGTTCCCATGGCCGAGACCACCGCGCAGCGCGGAACGAGCACTCCCGGCGGCGATCCGGCCGCTGCACCACGCAGGGCGGCTGCGCCGCGACCGCGCCTGGAGCGAAGTCGCCGCGACAGGGTCATCGGTGGCGTGGCGGCAGGGATCGGGCAGCACCTCGGGCTGCCGCCGCTCACGGTGCGGATCGCGTTCGTGGCGCTGTCGCTGGCCGCGGGGTTCGGAATCGTGGTCTACGGGTTGCTCTGGCTGCTCGCCCCGCAGGAGGCTCTCGCCCCGGACGCCGCAGCAGCGCCCCGTTCACGCATGCTCGCCGTTCGCCCCACGCCCCGGCAGGCCTTTGGCGGGGCGCTGATCGTCGCCGGCATCCTGCTCCTGCTGCTGGCGAGCGGCTTCTGGTTCGACCAGAGCATCGCCTGGCCGGTATCGCTGGCCGCCATCGGCTTCGCCGTCCTCTGGGCCCGCAGCGGGGAGGAGGGACGGGGTCGCTGGTCGCTCGACGCGGTGATGACCGGGCAGACGTCCCTGCCACGGGTCGCCATCGGCAGCGTGTTGATCGTGGTCGCCATGGGCGTGGTTCTTGGCAACAACTACTCGCTGGCGGCCGCTGGGCCGATGCTCCTCGCCGCGGCCGTGGCCATTGGCGGGCTGGGCCTGCTGGTTGGCCCCTGGGCGTGGAACGTGGGGCGCGAGCTGATCGAGGAGCGCAGCCAGCGCGTCCGCACCGAGGCACGCGCCGAAATGGCGGCGCACCTCCACGACTCCGTCCTCCAGACGCTGGCGCTCATCCAGCGCGCGCCCGAATCGCGCGAGATGGCAAGCCTGGCGCGCACCCAAGAGCGCGAGCTGCGGGCCTGGCTGTACGGCCGCGCGCCGTCCCTGCCCGGGACCCGGATGCGCGACGCGATCGACGCCATGGCGGGGCGAGTGGAGCGCGAGCAGCACGTGAACGTGGAAGCGGTGGTCGTGGGTGACGCCGAGATCGACGAGCACGTGCAGGCTCTGGTAGCGGCCGTCGGCGAGGCCACCCTCAACGCGGCGAAGCACTCCGGGCAGACGGAGGTATCGGTCTTCGTGGAGGTGGAGGCCGACGCCATCAGCGCGTTCGTGCGCGACCACGGTGCCGGCTTCGACCCGGCCGCGGTGGCGTCTGACCGACGAGGGATCGCTGACTCGATCATCGGGCGGCTGGCGGCCCACGGCGGGACCGCTGAGGTCCATTCGAAGCCCGGCGACGGCACCGAGGTGGTCCTGCGCCTGCCGAGGAAGGCCGCATGACCGCCGCCATGCGCGTCCGTGTATTCGTGGTGGACGACCACGAGCTGTTCCGCTCCGGGGTGCGCTCGGGGCTCGGAACCAGCTGCGAGATCGTGGGCGACGCCGGTTCCGTGGACGAGGCGGTCGCCGGCGTCCTGGCCGCGGCGCCCGACGTCGTGCTGCTCGATGTCCACATGCCCGCCGGTGGCGGGCGGGCCGTGATCGAGGGCGTGCGCGCCGGGGGAGGGACGACGACCCGGTTCCTGGCCCTGTCGGTGTCCGATGCCGCCGAGGACGTCATCGGGCTTATCCGCGCCGGGGCGCGTGGCTATGTCACCAAGTCCATCTCCGCGAAGGACCTGGCCGCCGCCGTGCGTCGCATCCATGACGGCGACGTGGTCTTCTCACCGCGGCTGGCCGGCTTCGTGCTCGACGCCTTTGCCGGGGCCGCCACCCAGCCGCTCGACCCGGAGATGGACCTGCTCACCGCCCGCGAGCGCGAGGCGCTGCGCTACATCGCGCGCGGCTACACCTACAAGGAGGTGGCCGTCGAGCTGCACATCTCGGTCAAGACGGTCGAAACCCACGTGTCGGCCGTGTTGCGGAAGCTCCAGCTCTCGAACCGGCACGAACTCACGCGCTGGGCCTCGGAGCGGCAGCTGATCTAGCGGCGCCCGCCTGCGGCCAGCGCAAACCAGCCGCGTCTCGCGGACGCCGTCAGGCATCGACCGATGGACTGGCCCGATCGGGCCCTGATCCGTATCGGTTTAGCACGATACGTGGTGGCGCGACGCGTCCCGCGACCCAAGGGTGCTGATGCAGTACTCCACGTACTACTGAGGCGAGCGCTCCCTACTCACCGATCAGGTCGGAGGCGGCCTTCTCCCGACGGGCAAGGAGCACGAACGGCAGCGCCAGCACCTGGATCCCGGCCGAGACGAGGTAGGAGGCTGCGTATCCGTTGACATCGGCGACCCGGCCCAGGGCAGGCTGGGCGACCACGCCGCCGGTCGAGCCCATCAGCGAGTCGAATGACAGGACGGTGGCCCGCTGCTCGGACGGGATCACGCCGTTCAGGAACGCCGCCCGCATCGGGCGAGTAATGGTGATCACGAATGACCAGGCGGCCAGCAGCACCAGCGCCACGACGAAGCCGGGACTCAGGCCGAGCAGCACGAGCAGCCCGATCCCCAGGATGGCGCCGCCGATCAGCACATCGGTCCGCCGATGGAAAACCCGCGCCAGTCGCGGCACCAGGAGCCCCGCGATAATCTGCGCTCCGGCGAAGATGGCCGCCGCCAGCCCGGCGACGCTGTAGGCGTGCGGATCGCCGTAGAGCTGGAGCAGGTACGGCTGCGAGGCATAGAAGACGTAGATGCCGGTGCCGGCGGTGAACGGGGCGGCCAGCATCAGCCATCGGACAGGGGGATTGCGAAAGCCACCGTCGATCGAGCCGCGCAGCACATTGCGCACCGCCTTCATCGGCCTCACCTCGCGATCCGGCTTGAAGCCGATATCCCGCATGAAGCGCAGCGCCACCACCAGGGCCACGCCCAGCATCACGGCCCGCAGGAGGTACGGCACGCCCAGGTTGGTCATCTGCGCGATCAGGCCACCGGCCACGGTCCCCACCAGCGTGGCCACGCCACCCACCGACTGCGCCCTCCCGAAGACATGCTCAAGGTGGCCGCTGAAGCCGGTCGCCTTGAGAGCGTCCACCAGCCACGCCTCGGTCGCGCCGGAGAAGAAGGTGAATCCCAGGCCGAGCAGGATCGAGGCGATCGCCCAGCCGAGCAGCGGCGCGTGCACCTGCCACATGACGAAGTAGAGGAGTGTCGAGAGGATCAGGGTTGCCGCGCCCAGGACGTAGGAGAACTGCCGTCCGCGCGTATCGGCGATGAGACCGGTGGGGATCTCGAAGATGACCATGCCCACCGTGAAGAAGGCGTTGGCCGCGAACGCCTCGGCGTTGTTCAGGCCCGCATCGAGCAGGAAGATGGTGTTGATGCCCCAGATGAAGCTGGCCGCCAGCGTCGTGAGCAGGGTCAGGACCAGGTAGGTCCGCTCGACCGCCCGCGCGGGATCGTTTCGCTCACCGATGGCTGTCACCCGGGGACTTTACCTGCCGGTTGCATGCTCGTTGTTGCCCTGCATCCCGGACGCGTGTGCGCTGAGCGTACGTAACGGCCAAACAGTGGCTGCAGGCGCCCTGCATCCCGGACGCGTGTGCGCTGAGCGTACGTAACGGCCAAGCAGTGGCCGCAGGCGCCCTGCATCCCGGACGCGTGTGCGCTGAGCGTACGTAACGGCCAAGCAGTGGCCGCAGGCGACCCGTTCCGGGCCTCAACTTGCCCGCCCTGTACGCCAGGCGCGCACGGATGGCAAGAATGGCCCGATCTGCGCCCGATCTGCGTCCGATCTGGCCCGAGCTTCTCCGATGTGAACGCTGAGCGAAAACGCTGCGAGCGTAAACACAGGCAGCCTCCTGTCGTCAGTGTGCTACGCTATGCGCATAGATCCGCACATTCCACGGAGGAGCCACGTGGCCCTGGCGCGCACGAATCTCACTCTCCCCGAGGATCTCCTGGCGGAGGTCGATGCACTGGCCGGCCCTCGCGGACGCAGCCGATACGTCGCCGACGCGGTCGCACAGCGCGTCAAACGCGACAAGCTCGGCAAGGCCATCCGCGAGACGGCGGGGATCCTGGTGGGAACGCCGTACCAGATGACCCGCGATGAGGTCACCGCGTGGGTTGACGGACTTCGATCCGAAGAGAGCGACTGAACGTGCGCTACCTGCTCGACTCCACGCTCCTCATTGACCATGCGAACAGGGACGAGCCGGCAGCCAGGCTCCTCGCGCAGCTCTATTCCGGGGCGCATGAGCTGTACACCTGCGACGTCGTGACCTGCGAGACGCTATCCCGGGGCGATTCGACGCACCTTCGCCAGGTCCGCGCGCT
>Ga0315281_10004035_pt1 | contig 21411 bp, 17 predicted proteins | sample YL17G07_0_MG_FD_204540 | JGI IMG/M metagenome (GOLD analysis project Ga0315281, IMG submission 204540) | Sediment microbial communities from Yellowstone Lake, YNP, Wyoming, USA - YL17G07_0 | ecosystem: Environmental > Aquatic > Freshwater > Lake > Sediment | place: USA: Wyoming | collected...
GCTGACCGAGTCGAACCAGAAGCTGCCTTCCTTGACGTTCCACCCGTAGTTGCCGCCTTTCACGATGATATCCACTTCCTCGACGGTGTTTTGTCCGGCGTCGCCGACGTACAGTTCGCCCGTGAGGCGATCGAAGCTGTAGGTGTAGGGATTGCGGAGGCCGTAGGCGTAGATTTCCTGGACGGCGTTCTGGCCCACAAACGGATTGTCCTTCGGGATGCCGTACTTGCCGTTGGCGGAATTGTTGCCGTTGACATCGATGCGCAGGAGTTTCCCGTAAATCCGCTGGAGGCTTTGCGCGTTGCCGCCGGGCACGTGGCCATCCGCCACGTCATTGGCGCGGCCGCCGTCGCCGAGCGAAATGTACAGGAACCCATCCGGCCCGAAGCGCAGGGTGCCGCCGTTGTGGTTGGATTGCGGTTTGTCGATGCGCAGGATTTCGCGTCGGCTTGCCGGATCGACCTGGTCAGGATGGGCGGGGTCCATCCGCCACTCGGCAATCACCGACTGGTGGTTGTTCGTTATTCCCGCCGGCATCACCGAGACGAAATCCGCCGGGCCGTTGATCGGCTCGGACGTGTAGGTGTAAATCAGCGGATGCTTCACGAAATCGGGGTGCGTTGCCAGGCCGAGCAGGCCGCGTTCGTCGTAGTTTCCCTGGGGTACCAGGCGGCTGCGCACGTCGAGCAAGGGCGTCGGCAGCTTGCCGGCCCCTTCGGTCACGACCCACGCGAGGCCCGCCTGGTCGTAGACGAACATGCGCCCGCTGCCGTCGTCCGGCACGGCCAGACCCAGAGGCGCGCTCAGACCGTCGACGATGGTCTGCAACTCGATGGTGATGTCGCCCTTGACGATGCGGTGTGGGAGGGGATCCGCGATGGGTACCGTGTTTACGGTCACCGTCACCGTGGCCGAAGTCGTGGCGGCGCCCTGATTATCCGTGGCTACCGCAGTCAGAGGATGGACGCCGGGGTACAGAGTCACCGTCTCGGTGTAGGGGCCGGGGGCAACCGACCCAAGGGAGCTCTTGTCATCGAAGAACTCTACCTTCGCCACGGTCCCATCCGTATCGGCGGCGGTGGCTTGGATCGTCAGGCTGGCCGGAGAGGTGAACGTTGCGCCGTCCGCGGGGCTGCCAATCGAGACCGTCGGTGGCACGTTGGCGGCCGCCTCCACGGTCACAGTGCCCACCATGCTCGTGAAGTGCGGGGTGCAATAATAGGGAAAGGCGCCGGCCTTGGTGAACGTGTACGAGAAAGTGTGTCCGGGAAGCAAGGACCCGGAATCCCACAGGCCGTCCGGGTGACGAACTCCGCCGGTGGTCGTCCCACTGGTGGTGGTGTGGGTGAACGAGCCCGTGTTGGTCCACGTCACCGTATCACCGACCTTGATGGTGACTTTGGCCGGCTGAAATCCAAAATCCACAATGTCAACTTTCGTGGTTGTCGCCAGGCCACAGAGTGGCCGGAACAACACGGCAAAGCAAACGGTTCGGAACAGGATACTGGTACGCGATCTCATCTTTGTGCCTCCTGATTCGCCTGGTCTGGTTTCTTGGCTGCGGTCCTTCTCTTATCCTGGGCCCGCCGGCGTTCGGGCCCCGGTTTCCGGCCGATGCCGGAGAAGGCCTCCATTTCTCACAGTGTGACAGCAAATGGGGAGACGTGCGTGGTGCCTTTGGCGCGTCCCCCCGACCGAGACGTTTGCGTTCTGCACCCGCGACTGCCCGTGACCACATTGCGTTCTTGAATGTATCATCGCAAGGATGCTAAGCCGCGGGCCGGTCATCGTCGATGGGAGGAAATCCTATTTCTTCATCGGGCAATCGCCCCTTTTTCGTATCGGGCAAAGCACTCACCCCGATCGATCGGCGTTGCCTCGCGAAGGTAGACGTGGCGGCCGATTCCATCTGGTCACTGACCGCGGGGATCGTTAGGCAGTTAGTCGGACACCCCGGAGTGCAGACACATTGACGGAGGCGGCGAAGTCCCGGCGTAGCCGGGTGGCAGCGGCAAGCACAGCCTGCGGGCGGTTTGTCCATCCGCCATCGGCAAAGCCTGTGTCGATGGCGTCTCGTCTTCGTCGCGCGGGCGGGACGCCCGCGCCACCGCCGCTGCCACCCGGACGCTCCAGATGCACTACGAAAAACTCATTCGTAATCGGTCTAAAACCGCAGTTGGACTTCTGAGGGCTCGGTCAGCGTGATGGCGAGCAATCTCTGCTGGGGATTGAAGTGAACGTTGGCCTGGCTTGGGCCGGCCGGCCTGGCGACACTTGGGGCGATCGGCCGGGCCGTCACGCCGGTCGGCTTGGCCTCGACGCCGGAGAGCAGGACGTAAAAAACCTGTCTGCCCCAGCCATCGACAGTGAATGTGACCGAATCCTTCGCCTCGTGAAGATCGCGAATGGCACAAGGCGCGTGGACGAACCAGCCCTTCGTTGTGAGCCTTTTCACATCGTACAGCGTCCCCTTGTCGAATAGCTCCGGCACGTGGGCTTGCACTGTGCCGGGATTGATGGCCGGCCCGTCCCGCATCTGCGGCCCCAGCTCGAAGACGTCCGGCAGCAGGCCTTGTCGCTTCTCGTCGCTGGTCGGCCAGGTCATCTGCAGGCCCGTGGCCGTGATGCCCTTGGCAATTGTCGCCCACGGCCCTTCCTTGTCGTACTGACTCAACAGGTGCAGAGCGGAGCCATACACCAGGCCGCACCATTGAACGGGCCGGCCGAACCACACCGGCGCCTGCCAATTCGTGGCTCCCAGCACGGCGATCGTGGCGTATGGTCCGACCTCGCCGCCGGCAGGATTGATGAGATAGACAAACGGCACGCCGGTCCACGCCCAGTAGCGGGCCGGTTCGAGATACTCCTGTTTGCCGGAGAGGATGTAGCCCAGCGTGTACGCCTTGACCAGGTGCGCCGAGGCGAGAATGTCCGGCGTGTGCAGCGGGACCTCCCACGTCTGTGCGCCGCGCGGGACCGTGTTCGCGTAGAGTGCGGTCTGCTTGTCGAGCAAGGCAAGCCCCTGCGCAATCAACTCCCGGTCCGCCGACATCGTGGCCGCTTCGAGAATTCCGGCCACATCCGCGGCGGCGTAGCCGTTCGCGTGCTTGGCGAAATGTGTCCTGGAGTAATCGACCTTTCCAGGCTGGTAGAGCTTCACGCCCTGCTCGTCGAAGTGTTTCAGCAGACCGTGGGCTTCGATCCTTCGCTGCTCGACATACGGGTAGATGCCACCGAAGATAAACGAGGCCGTGGGCGTCCGCGTGTGCGAGACCGTGCTCAGATAAGGCTGACCGCGCGGCATCTTGGTCACGGCCAGATCGCGCGCTCGGCTAAGCCGCTTCAGGAGGTCCGGGTCCCGCGCGTAATTACCCAGCCAGTCGATGTACATGGGCGCGTCGCCGGCCGGACCGGCCCTGAAGCTGTCGCCCCAGACCGCATGACGGAACAGGCCCCCCTCGTTGATCGCCGAATCCAGCCAGCCGTGGGCCAGTAGCGTGACAGCCCCGTCAAACCCGCCTTTGAACACAGGGACATCGGGCAGTCCCTGCAACTCCACGTATTTCTGAACGGCGGGCACGACCGCCCTGCCCTTACCGCCAATGATGATGGCCTGCACGGTCAGCGGCTGATTCGCTTTGAGTGGAAAGGGCGTATGGGCGACCAGATCGTTCTCAAAGCGGCTGTCGCCCACAGCCGGGGCCGTCAACGCCATCACATGTGCGCCGGAATGGTAGATGCGGTCCGGCGAATCGAACACCGCGGCTACCATGTCCGACGGTTTCCAGATCAGGCCGATGTAATGCTCCTCGTGAGACACCGCCATCAGTGGGAACGTGACCTTCACCGGATCGGGCACCCGGCGGAGGTGCTCGGCCGTGGTGACATCGGCCTCGCTGCTGCTCGGTTCGTCGTCGAGGTACTCCAGACCGGCGAAAAGGCCTTGGCTCTTTCGCTCGCCGAACGTGCCCAATCCGGGAAAAAGCGTCAGCCAGGGAAGGTGAACAACCTCTCTGTCCTTGTCAACAGTAACGGTCGTCTCCACGGTTATCGTTCCCGCCTTCTCACCCACCTTGAACCGGCGCGTCATCTGCCATTGCGCGCCGCCGCTGTCTTTCAGGGTCGCCTGACAGATGATCCCACTTGCGGTGGAGGAGGTGCTTGCCTCGCGTAGAGTCAACCATTCCGGCTGGTCATTGAGCATCAGGCCGATCTTCTCGCCGGTGTGGCCGGCGGCCATCTCCCTGCTGTTGACTTGGACCACAAAGTTGCCCCAGCCTCCCTGATAATGCTCCAGAATCAGCTCGCCCGAGTGGACGGACACTGGTTCAGCCGTTCCTTTGCTTGGCCTTTCGGGAGGCTCGAATTGCGGCGGTACCACCGGCGAAAGCGTCTCCACCTGAATGGAGCCGACCACGATGTGTCCCTCACTGGCGGCGGGATCGAGACGGAACCGCGTGCCCTGTCCGAGCGACTCTCGGATAAGCAGCGAGTATTCGTGCCACCGGCCATCGTTCTGCACCGTGAATCGCACGGAGTGGCCGGCCTGAAACGTGCCGCCGTCAAAGAGCTCGCCGGATGAGTCCGCGTCCGATTTCATGCGCACGCGAACGCGGATCATTCCCGCGCCGGAAAGGTCCACCGCCGGCCCCTCTATCCACGGGTCGTTCCCCCTCGATTGGAACGCAAGACCTTCCGACGAGACGGCCAGATTCTGCACGTATTGATTGCCCTGCCACCCCTGCATTCCCTTCGTGAAATCCCACGTCACGACCACTTTGCCCCATGTCGCGGTCGGGAGCATTGTGATGAACGCGAGCAAGACAACCATCGAAGGGGTGTTCCCGTGGAGAGTCAGGGTATTGGTTTTGCGAATGCCAGTCATGCGAAACCTCCATTTTCTGCAAGCAGTCAAACTCGAACCTGAGTCGCCGGGTAGTATAATTGGCTGTATGAGCTTGGAACAAGAGATTAAGGATAAAGCCCTGGAGCTTGGTTTCGATGCGGCGGGCATCACGGACGCCTCGCCTATCGGCCAGGAGCAGATCGAGCATTTCGAGGCGTGGCTGCGAGCCGGCTATGCCGGACGGATGGACTACATGCATCGCAATCTGGAGAAGCGGGTCAATCCGGCGCAGCTCCTCGACGGGGCGAAAGCGGTGATTGTGGTCGCCCTCGGCTACAAACCTCGCCAATCGACGGCGGATGGCGGATTGGGGATTGCGGATTTGCTTACGCACAACGATTCTCTCGTCGGCAAAGTGGCCCAGTACGCCCAATATGAGGACTATCATCCGTTTATGAAGTCTCTGTTGGCCGGGTTGGCCAACCTCATTCGGTTGCAGGCTGGTCCGAGCCACCGATTCAAGGTTTGCGTGGATTCCGCGCCTCTGGCGGAGAAGGCCTTGGCCGCCCGCGCGGGCCTGGGCTTCATCGGGAAAAATCACCTGCTTATCCATCCCCGGCTCGGTCCGCAGGTCCTGCTCGGCGAGATTGTCACCACGCTGGCCCTGCACCCCGATGAGCCTGGCCAGGGGGCTTGCGCGAACTGCGAGCGCTGCATCGGGGCCTGCCCGACAGGCGCCCTGCGAGCCGACGGTTTTCTCAACGCACGCAAGTGTATCAGTTGCCTGACGCAATACGGCTCGGAGAATGGTCCGGGTCAAGCCACTGGCGGCTGGCTCTTCGGCTGCGATGAATGTCTGCTGGCCTGTCCCTGCAGTGACAGCGCCCCAGCCCGTGCCAACCAGCACTTCAAGCACTACCCCGAAAGGGCCCGACTGAAGCTGCAAGAGTTGCTCGAACTCGCCCCCGATGCGTTCGAGGCACGATTTCCCGACTCGCCCATCCGACGTCCTGGCCTCGAACACCTCAAATGCGCCGCACGGACCTGCCTGCAAACCCACAAGGCTTACGAATGAGCAGGTCGTCATCTGTCATGGGGAGTCCCTGAACCGCTTCGCTACGTGTCTCCGCGCAGTCTTCGGCCTTGGTCGAAATGACAGTACGTACATGCAGGTTGCTGAGACGGGGGAGGTGGGGTGCGTCACGGTGCCAGGAAGATGTCGGTATCGGAGGACGGAAGCTCGCAGCCGCAGACTTCCGTGCCGCAGGACATGCCACGAATGATGTAGATATCGTCTTCCGAGATGCTCGTATGCCTCTCTCTGACGAACTCGACGGAGCCGTCATGCAACAGGGCGTTCTGGCCCCGATAGCCGTGGCTCGTGCTGTTGGATGTGATCAGTCTCTCGCCCAACGGCAGCCTCAATGACACCGTGAAGTCCGACGGCAATCCTTCCGAGAGCGGGTTCAAGTCCGCCATGAGCACGGTTTTCCGCGTCAGGTCCCGCTCGCTGGATGTCGGGCAGCCGATCCGCATGCTGAAGTGAATATAGGCTTGGCTGGGGAAATCACTGAAATCCTGGATGGGGAAGCCGTCGAAGTTGATCGGGTGCTCCCCGCGTCGCCCCGGGCAGAGGAACCGATTCGGCTCCACATAACCGCCCCTGACCAACAGCCACGGCCGCCGGGTGTTGGAGTGGTTCTCCTTGCCCTGGTAGCCCACTTTCCACCAGGGTGACCCGGGCGCCGTAGCTACCGCCGGCAACAGACCATCGTGGTCGGACACATAGTTGCGCAGCCCATCGTAGATGCTGCCCAATTGCGCCCCACAGGTCGCCTGCCAGTACTTCTGGCGCATGAGCCCTATGCTGGGGAACAGAATACTGACGAAAAGGGCGATAGCGGCCGCCGCCGTAACAACCTCGCTCCAGTTGCGCCATAAGGGGACCTTGATCCTGCGAGCCTGCGACTGTTCGACAGCCAGCAATTCCTCCAGGCGATCCTGGCCGGCCTCTACCTGCGACATCTCCTCGATTCGCGCAAACAGGCGATCCGTCAGCTCCTCCGGGCAGGGCTCGACTTCCACGGCGTCGAGGGGGGCAAGGGCAAGCCGCGACAGGTGATAAAGCTCGGCGGCTTCGGGATTTGAGTCCAATAATCTCTCGGCTTCGGCGGTCTCGTGCTCGGGTGTCAAACCCAAAGAGTAATCAAACAACAGTTGCTTCTGCCTGTCACTTAACGGCGTCATTTGACCTCTTTACTCCCCACGGCTGCCTTCCAATCTCTGGCGAATCGGGCCACGGCCGTATGTAATCGACTTTTGACGGTGCCAATTGGTATACTCAGTATCTCGGCCATTTGTTTGTAGGAAAATCTGTTGAAGTAGGCCAGAACCAGTATCTCCCGGAGATTCTCCGGCATATTCGCTATAACCTCGCTAACCCTTGCGGCTGTTTCACTCCGCTCCACCTCGTCGTAAGGCACGGCGGTATCGGAACTAAGGGTATTGAGCACCTCATCGAACGACATGTCCTCCGAATCGGTCAAGGTCCCAATCGGCACGGCACTGGTTCGCTGGGCCTTGCGCAGGGCATCCTTGGCCTTGTTCGCCGCGATCGTGAACAGCCAGGGACGCAGCGGGCGGCTGCGATCGAAGCTCTCCCGGCTGGTGAATAGCTGCAGGAACGTTTCCTGGAACACGTCGTCAACCAAGTCGGGCTGATTGAGGAATTGCCTCAGAAATGCGTACAGACTATTCTTATATCGGTTGACGATCTCGCGAAATGCCGCTTCGTCGCCCTCGCCGTAACGCTGCAAAAGCTCTGCATCCGATAATTTCTCTAATGGACGCTTCATAACCATCTTTCTAAGCTAAAGATGTATTATAAGGCATGGCGCAAAAATAGAAAACCCCTTAAGTTCACAGAAGAACAAATGCTGCACTCCCTACGCAGAATCCGGCGTCCAGTGCTTTGAAAAGCCCCGTCAACGACCGTTGCGGCATGTTCCCCGAGCAATCTTCCATACCAGCATTGGTTTCCACGCCCAAGGCGCTACAACGGCTTGTGGTGCCGATCACACCGTGGCTCGGTAAGCCGGCGGGTCGGTCCCAGCCTTGACAGATTCATTGAAAACGATTACACTCCCGCATTGCTCGGGGTATATTTGGTTGCCGGCTTGGAGGCCTTGGACCCGCGAGTATCCACGCCATTTGAAGGGGAAAGAAGATGTGCCGCACCGTCTCTACCGCCGTTCTTTGCACGTTGACGTTCTCTACGATGCTTTGGGCTGATGAGGTCCGTTTCAAGAACGGGGACCGCCTTTCCGGCCAGATTGTGCGGGTTACAGAGGGCAAGATGGTCTTCAAATCCGCAGTCGCCGGCGAGGTGACGCTGAATATGGCGGATATTCAGACCTTCAGCAGCGAATCCCCCATCGAGATCCACCTCAAGGACGGCACGGTGCTGCATCAGCCCGTAACAGCCGCCGAGCCGAACCAGTTTGCCATTACCGCGGGCGAGCCCCTGAAGCCCCAGACGTTTTTCCGCTGACCCAAGTGGTCTCGATCAACCCTCCGCCAAAGCCCGAGCCCAGGTGGACGGGCAGTATCACGGGTTCTGTGGCCTCGACCAGTGGCAACACGACGGCCGGTTCCGTCACTGCCAGTGTAAGTGCGACGCGCCGGACCGAGAGGGACCGGACCACCGCCGGCGCGGATTACGCTCGGAGCAACCGGAAAGACCCCGACACGGGCGATAAGGAAACGACGGAAGACTGGTGGCGGGCGAACGTGCAATATGACTACTTCTTCACGAAGAAGTTCTTCGGCTTCGGGAACGCGCGGTACGAGAGGGATGCCATCGCCGACTTGGAGCGCAGAATCGTGGTCGGCGGCGGTGCCGGTTACCAGTGGGTCGAGACCGACGATCTGGCGTTTTCCACCGGCTTCGGTCTGGCCTCGCTCTACGAAAAGTTCGAGGATGACCCGGACAGCAACAGCGAACTGTCTTTCCAGGCGGGATACAACCTCAACAAAAAGCTGGGCAAGAGTATGCGTCTCCTGCATGACCTGACGTACTACCCGAGCATAGAGCAGTTCTCCGACTACTTCCTGACGACCACCGCCGAGCTGCGGGCGAGCCTGACCAAGACCATGTTCGCCAACTTCAAAGTCATCTTCAACTTCGACTCCACCCCCGCTCCCGACCGCGGCAGCACGGATATCAAATACCTCCTCGGCGTCGGCATCAACTTTTAGCAGACCGCCTTGCTTCCTGGAGCGCCGGGAGCCGGGCTACCCGTTGATGAGAAGAACGGCGGTGCGCATCGAGCGGACCCGGCGAAACGGGATGCGCGCGTAATTTTTTCTTGCCATTTGCTACTGTTAGTGGTATTTTTAGAAGGAGTATTGGAGGTAGTACAGATGGCCAAAATACCCATGATTGTTCCGATTACGGACCTCCGGCAAGACGCGACATCCATCATAAATCGTGTGTCGAAAGCGGAGGAGCCGGTTATCATTACCCAAAGAGGCCGGGCGGCTGCGGTGATGGTCAGTATCGAAGCCTATGAGCATTGCCAGCATGAACTGGAGCTTCTGCGGCTCCTCGCCCGCGGTGAGAAGGAGATTCAAGCGGGTAAAGGCTATGACCTCGATGCGGTCCTCGCGGAGGCAGATACCTTAATGAAAGAGATGCGACGGTGAAAGTCCGTTTTACTCCTTCAGCCCGCCACCAGTTCCTTGCCGCCATTGCCTACATCTACCGTGAGCATCCGACGGCGGCTGATACCTTCCGGCGCAAGGCTCAGAAAGCCTTGTTGAGACTCCAGAGGTTTCCGCAATCCGGCAGGGTGTTGCCGGAATTCCCTGACTTACCCTTTCGAGAAGTCATTGTTGCTCCGTATCGGTTCTTCTACCGCGTAGAAAGGAAGATCATCTGGATTGTGGCCGTGTGGCACGGCGCTCAACTCCCCGAACAACCGCAGGAAGCCGAAGGCATCTGATGAACGATCAACGCTGAGTGCGGCTGACAGTTGCAGGGCGTGGACAATATCGTTATTCTGAGAGCTTCGTGGCAGACGCGGTGGGGCCGCAGCCGGCCGCGCTGGAACTGGTTCGATAGGAGTGCCAATCATGAAGAACGCACTATGGGTTGTCGTATTCGTCGTTCTCGTCGCGGTATTCGTCACCGTGGGCGTGCTTCGCAAGGGGACACAAGGGACCCGGAAAATCGGCGTAATCCCGAAGGAGACGGCGTCCGTCTTCTGGGAAGGCGTCCGAAAAGGGGCCGTGAAGGCCGGGGAAGAGGAGAAGTACGAGATCCTGTGGAACGGGCCGGAGATCGAGACCGACCGCGAGCGGCAGCGCCAGATCGTCGAGGACATGATCGCCCGCAAGGTCGTCGGGATCGTGCTGGCGCCGAACGACCGCAAGGCCCTGGTGCCGGTGGTCGAGAAGATTGACGCGCGGAAGATTCCGTGCGTCATCATCGATTCGGCCGTCGAGACGGATAAGTACCTCTCGTACATGGCGACCGACAACTACAAAGGAGGCGTTCTGGCCGCCCGGCGGCTCGGCGAGATCCTCGCCGGCAAGGGTAAGGTCATCATCGTCGAGTGGACGCCGAATTCCGCGTCGACCGATGCCCGCTGTGCGGGCTTCCGCGAGACGCTCGCCAAAGAGTTCCCTGAGATCAAAATCGTCGATTCGAAGTACCCCAGCCCGCCCGCGATGGAGAAGGCCCGCGACGTGACTGAAGACATGCTGACCCGAAACGCCGGCGTGGACGGGATCTTTGCCTGCAATGCCACGTCGGCCGGCGGTGCGTTGACGGCCTTGCGCGAGGTCCAGCAGGGCGAAAAGAAGATTAAGATGGTCGGGTTCGACGCCTGGCCGATGCTCGTGGACGGACTGGAGAAGGGCGACCTCGACAGTCTGATCATCCAGAACCCGTATAGAATGGGCTACGAGGGCGTCAAGGCGATTGTCCGCCATTTGAAGGGCCAGCCGGTGGATAAGCAGGTGGACACGGGCGTGGAGCTGATCACCAAGGATCGGCTCCGCGATCCCAAGATCAAGGAGCTGCTGCAATCGCAGATATGACCGCCGCGCCGCATCAGACTGACGGGCACACCAGTGTCGCCCTGCGCATGACCGGCATCTCGAAGCGCTTCGGCCCCGTCCAGGCGCTGCGCAACGTGAGTCTGACCGTCCACACCGGCACCGTGCACGCCCTGGTCGGCGAGAACGGCGCGGGCAAGTCCACGCTCATGAAAATCCTGGCGGGCGTCTATCAGCCGGACGCCGGTTCCGTCGAGGTGAACGGGCACGAGCAGTCCTTTGCCAGTCCCGCCCAGGCGCTGGAAACCGGCATCTCGATGATTTACCAGGAGCTGGACCTGGCCGAGCACCTGACCGTGGCCGAGAACATCTTTCTCGGCGCGGAGCCCAAAGGCCCTCTGCCGTTCACCATCAGCCATAAGCGCATGATTGCCCAGGCGGACGAGCTGGCCGGGCGGTTCCAGTTCGATATCGATCCGGCGGCGAAGGTCGAGGACCTCCCCACCGGCGACTGCCAGATTGTCGAAATCCTCAAAGCCCTCCGGCACCATGCATCGATCATCGTGATGGACGAGCCCACGTCTTCTCTCTCCGAGCGCGAGGCCAAGAGATTGTTCGAGGTCATCCGGCGGCTCCGCAGCCAGGGGCTCTCCATCATTTACATCTCGCACCGCCTCGAAGAGATCGTCGATCTGGCCGACGAGGTCAGTGTCCTCCGTGATGGTGAGCTTGTCGACTGCGAGCCCATCGCGAACCTGGACATCACGAAGATCGTCCATCACATGGTCGGCCGCGAGCTGACGGACTTTTTCCCCGGGCGGGCCGTCACCATTGGCGGGACGCTCGTGCAGGTGCAGGACCTCTCCTGCGCAGCGGGCATTCGTAACGTGTCTTTCGAGATTCGCCGGGGCGAGATCGTCGGTATGGCCGGCCTGGTCGGCGCGGGTCGTACGGAAGTCGCCGAGGCCCTCTTCGGCGTGAGCAAAAAGACCACCGGCCGGGTCATTCTTGACGGCCGGGAGCTGAAGATCGACTCGCCCGCGGATGCGATCGCCAGCGGCATCGCCCTGCTGACGGAGGACCGCAAGCGAACGGGATTATGCCTCGAGCTGCCGTGCAGTTGGAACATCACCCTGCCGAACCTCGATCAGATCGGTTTTAAACCGCTGATCAAGCCGGCCCGCGAGAGCCGGATCGCGCAGGAGGTCGGCTCGCGCATCGCCGTCAAGTGGTCCTCGCCGCAGGCCCTCGCCACGTCTCTCTCCGGCGGCAACCAGCAGAAGCTGCTGATCGCCCGCTGGCTGCTGGCCGACTCGAAGTTCATGATCTTCGACGAGCCTACGCGGGGCATCGACGTCGGCGCCAAGACCGAAGTCTATACGCTGCTCAACAAGCTGGCCGAGGAGGGAAAAGCGATCCTGTTCATCTCCTCCGAGCTGCCGGAGCTGTTCGGCATTGCGGACCGCATCCTCGTCATGCGGCGCGGCAAGCTCGTCGGCAACCTCGTGAAAAAAGACACGACGCCCGAGCAGGTCATGCACCTGGCGGCCGTGGAGGAAAGAACATGAAACGTCGTAGGGGCAGGCCCCCGTGCCTGCCCTTATCGTTCAGGGCAACCACGCGGGTTGCCCCTACATGATAAGGTGCGAGCATTATGAATAAATTCGTGCGACAACTGCTGCCCTTCGGCACCTTGCTCCTCCTCATCGCCGCCCTGGCGGCCCTGGAGCCGGATACGTTCCTGACGACGGACAACATCCTCAACGTCCTGAGCCGCTCCAGCGTCAACGGCATCATCGCCATGGGCATGACCGCCGTCATTATCTCCGGCGGCATCGACCTGTCCGTCGGCTCGATGATGGCCTTGGCCGGGATGGTCGGGGCCGTGGTCATGCTCAAGACCGGCGGCGGCGCGCCCACCGCCGGCGCGATGTGGATCGGCACGCTGGTCGGGATCGGCACGGGGCTGCTCTGCGGGTTGCTCAACGGCGGCCTGATCACCGCGCTGAGCCTGCCGCCCTTCATCGTCACACTCGGCACGATGAGCGCCTTTCGCGGCATCTCGTACGTGATGAACAACGGTATGATGTACGACGTGCCCACGTACAAATTCCTGGGCCAGAGCAGCCCGGCCGGCATCCCGGTCAGCGTGCTGCTCTTCGCCCTGATTGTTCTGGTCGCCTTTTTCGTGCTCCGGTACACGCCGCTGGGCCGGTACACGTACGCGATCGGCTCGAACCGCCAGGCCGCTTTCCACGCGGGCGTCAACGTGAACCGCAACCTGCTGGCCGTCTACGCCATCACGGGCCTGTTCGTCGGCATCGCCGCGATGATTCAGACCAGCCGGACCGTCTCGGCCCAGCCGACCGCCGGCATCAGCCTGGAGCTCGACATCATCGCCGCCGTCGTCATCGGCGGCGCCAGCCTTTCGGGCGGCCGGGGCACCGTTGTCGGCACGATCATCGGGACCCTGCTCATCAGCTTCCTCCGCAACGGCTGCACCCTGCTCGGCATCTCGACCAATATCCAGCTCGTCGTCATCGGCGCCATCATCATCGGCGCCGTCGCCCTCGACCAAATGGCCCGCGCCAAAGCCGAAACGACGTAGTAGAACCAGGAATCGGACCACTGGATTGCTCTTATTGAATCATTCTGTCGCCATCAGTCGAGTATCTCCGGCACATCGGAGGCCCAAGATGGAATCGGCGGATAAGGATCGTGGCCCGTAGTGAGCGCGCAGACCACCCTTGCTGTCTCGTGGATAGTGCTGTCCACCCTCTGTGTGAGCTTTGCGTCCTCGTGTAACACTTTGTTTGCTCGCTCGCATATGGCTTCCACCACTTTGGTCAGCTCCCCGTTAAGCAGACCCTCGAGCCTGGCGATGTGAAGGCGGTCTCTCAAGGTATACCTCCCTTCCCTTTTGTTTCTCGGCCCGAGTCGTTCCACACACGTATCGTAAGATACACGCGCTTCCAGGGCTGCCTCAAGAGCACTGCGACACAACGCGATGCATTCCGCGTCGAGTCCCCGAACGTACGTGCGGACTGCCCGGCCAAAGTAATTTACGACGTCCGGGTGCAATTCGACGCCGCTGAGGATGAAGCGAGCGCTTGCGAGTTGGAACAACCGGCCGGCGGCGTTTCTATCTCCAATGCCACGTACCATCAGTTCAGCCTGGAGGTGTTCCTTGATGATGTTTGACAGTTCTTCATTTGGTGCATTGAGAACAATGACCAAAGGATCTTCTGACTCCGGATCCTGCATGTTGGGCCTGTCCATCATGCAAATCAGGGATTTGGCACACTTATCTGCGATGTCGAAGACCTCATCCTTGGAGAAGAGTGGTCCGCTATAGTAGCTTCCCATTTCTTCTATGATCGCATTCGCATGTGGGTGTTTAACCCACGAAATGGCTCGGTCGCTCATCCACTGCTCGACTGTTGCTGCTATTACGGCTTCCAAGGGATACTGATAAGAGCCCACTCTCCATCCATTTTCGCGTTTGTCTTTCATTTTGCGTCTCCAAGAATTGTGTTTTCACCAACATGGGACTCGGAACGACCGGTCCCTAAATGATGCTCTGATCGAACAACCATCACCTCGGCGATATGGTTTCCGGGTCCACACCTCTTTGCGGACACAGGGACCTACCAAAGGCTCCATTCTTGGCTGCACTCCTCCACCCCCTGGGAGGAATCTCCCCTGTATGGTCCCTGTCCGGACCCCCGGGCTACCTCCTGAGTCCCCCCACCCCTCACGGTTTCTCCACCATCCACCTATTCTCGTCTACTCATACTCGTCCGCTTTGCGGCCATTCCTCCCCGTCTTAATGTCATCTCATCTCCTCCCATAGATCATCACACCCCACCTATACGCTGTACTATACCTAAGATGTCATAAACCCATTTTATCGACAACTATATCAGTTTATCAGATTGCCGGCAGGTTGTTCAAGGGAATTTGTGTTTTTCAGAAAAATTTTCACTTATCGCGGATGCTGTGGGCACCGGCAAGCAAAGGGTGAAAAACGCTGGCGCAAGTTGACATTGTCAGCACGGAGGCCTATGCTGAAGCTAATCGCATCCAATCCGATTACGTCACGGGAAGCAGCGCGATGGATGAGCATATTCGCCAAGTGGCCAAGAAACTCACAGACGGGCTCGCCCCGAGCAGCGAAGTCGTTCGAGTATACGCCTACGGCTCGCGCGCCAGAGGGGATGCCGAACCCGGATCCGATCTCGATCTGCTGGTCGAGCTGCGGGAAGTGACTCGAACGGCCAAACGACAAATCCTGGATCGGGCCTGGGAGTTGAGCCTGGAAGAAGGCTACGTCATTTCCGTCGTGATCGTGAGCGAGGAAGCATTCGAGCGAGGGCCTCTATCCGTTTCCGCCTTCGCCCAGAACGTTCGCCGGGAAGGCGTCGAAATCGCCGCATGACGGGAAACGATGCCAAGGCGTTGATTCGCTATCGTGTCGGTCAGACGCTGGTCAACCGCATCTCCACGTACATCACGCAGAATGCCTGACCGATGGTCCACTATCCTCAAACGCATGCAGCAGGGCTTGCCTCAGTTCTCATGGCGAGACGGCGTTCGGGTCGGCTGGGGGAGGGAGTTCATCCTGGAAGCCGTAGGTGGTGATGGTGGTATCGTCCAGGCCAGCGTAGACGTGGATCAGGCGGATGTTCTTCTCGCCAAGCTCGACTAAGAGGCCGGGCGACAGGCCGGGCTCGAGCTGCGGCTCGAAGAGGAAGTGCTCGGCGAAATTGTGATGCTCGGGCTTGTAGGTCTGCGAATAGTAGCCGTGGAGCACGATGGGCTCGCTCGTGCAGCCTGTGACGCGCGTCTCGACCCAGCGGGCCAGCGGCGCGGTGTAGCCGGCCGTGGGGCCCTTGGGCGGAGCCGGCCAATAGAAAGAGGTCTCGATCCGCACCCCGTTGGGGTCCTCAAACCGCCGCTTCTGCAGAAGGTCTTCGGACGTGGGCTCCAGGCAGGGGCCGAGCAAGACTTGGTCCATGGTCGTGGCGATGGGGCCGGACCAGTCCCATTGGATGACAGGCTTGTCGTACTCGACCTCCAGAGTCAGAGGGCCGAAGTCACGGAGGGTCACGACGGCGCTTTCGGCCGGTGAGACGAGCGTGGGGATGTTGTTCGTGTGCAGCGTGTAGCGGCGCGGGTTGGGCAAATCCCCCATCTGCCATGTGTCCGTCATGGTCGGCTCATTATAGTCGTGAGAGGCCGCCGGCCAGTCCGACATCGGGCCCGACAGCCGGCCGATCATGCCATCCGCCATATACTCGAACGTCGCCTGTTTATAGAGGCCGCTGTTCAACTGCCCTGCGGTGAGCCAGAGGCTGCCGGTTTCGAGCTGCCAGCGCGACTTGAGCCGATGATGGGCGAAGATATCGCCGGACTCGCTCTGGAGCACGCAGTACTGTGTCGGCTCATTGACGAGGAACGGCGTGAGGGCCGGTGTGCTGTCCGGCTGCGGGACCTCGCGGACCTGCTTGACGATGAGTTTGTCGTCCGGAGCGAGTTTCTTGTATTCCATTTCCAGCACGGACTGGTCCCGGCCCGTGACGGCGGCGAATTCCGCCCCCACTTTGGCCAGCAGTCCGGCCAAATCCACGTAATCATTCTCCCACTGCATGACCGTGGCCCCAAGCTGGACGAGATTGGACTGCCGGAGCCGCATGGGGAACGTGCCGAAGTCGTACACACCGACGACCACCTCCTCGGGGATGCTGCCGCCTTGCGGGTTCGTCACCGAGGTGGCGCCGTATTGCGTGACCAGCCCGATCTCCCAGCTCCATTCGGAATCCCTCCTCACGGTGGCCACGCCATTGGCCAGCTCGATTTGGTCCGGAGACGAATGGTGGACGAGCAGCGCCATGCCGACCTCGGTCTCGTGAAGGTCGTGCCGCAGCCGTTCGAGACAGGCGTTCTCGTTATAGAAGCTGGCGAAGACCTTGCGGATGGCGGTGAACGCGCCACGCTCTTTCCCGCGATTCGGGTCGCAGCGGCACGGACCCTTGCTGTCCTCGTCGAGGTCGTCGGCCAGGCAGCCGCTGTAGCTGTCGTAGAGCCCCGCGCCGGTGAATTCGAGACTGTCCTCCACGTTCGTCGAGCTGCGAAATCGCAGATTCCGGGAGGGATCGAAGCCATACTGCGGGTCCTCCAGGGCGGCGAGGATCGCCCGCCTTTGCGTTTCTGTAAAGTCGGTGATCGAGGCGTCCGTGAACAACTCGCGGATGCCGGCGAGAGTGGAAGCGAGACTCTTCATATCCGAAGGAGGGTACCGGAATGCCGAAAGGCGGGCGGCGATGGCCTCGCGAAGGGTGCGCCCATCGGCCAGCTTCTGACCGAGAAAGTCGTTCCAGAGATCGAACGAGAAGGCGACCGCGACCGGCGCATTTTCGGGGATGGCCCGGCGGAGAATCCCGAAGTTGGCCGCCTTGCCGCCGAAGTACCGAATGTCGGAAGGCATAAGCGCGTCGGTGTTCATCGCGTAGGAGCCGTAAGGTGTCACCGGTGCAATGTCGAGTTGCGGCGGTTTCTTCAAAGCACGAATCTCTTCGATGGTCGGCTCGTCGAGAACGCCCTGAAGATCGATCAGACTGATGTCGGTCCGGCCGTAGCTGTCATATGCGCGGAGACAAATCTTATGCCCGATGAGTCCTTGCGCCCGGTTGGCATCCTCGGCGACGGCCAGGTGCACGAAGGGCACGCCGAACGTCTTGGTGAGAATGGCTACGTGCGAGTTGGGTGTTGACGGCGACAGCGTGATGATGCCCGCGACATACGGAGTCTCCGCCGGAACGCCGTCGGTCAGAAGAATATCGTTGGGTCCCAGGGTGCCGCTCAGGTACGCCTCGCGAATGGCGCTGCCTTCGACGTACTTCAGCGAGCCGATGGCCCAGCCGGGCGAATAGCACGTGTTGTCGTCCGCCCAGCGGTCGGGCGAGCTGATCAGAATCCCGTGCGCTTCGAGCCACGCGCGGTCGGCCTGGGCCGCGGCCCGTTGCTCGTACGTGGGGAAATAAAAGGCCGTGAACGGTTCGTCGGTCGAGATGCAGGGCCTGATGGCATCGAAGTATTCCAGGACCTCTTCCTTGGGGAAGGGATCGCGTCCGACAAGCTGGACTCCGTACTCGTGCGGCTGAGAGGACGAGACGCGGATCGGCGCCGTAATCACGGCACCGAGCACCGCCTGGCGTCCCTCATGATAGAGAGTCACGCGGTCGAACTGCTCCGGCGTCATGCCTTTGAAGGGCTCCAGGTACTCGGCCGCAAAGGGATAATGAAACGGGTACAGGTTGCCATCCTGGAAGTAGACTTGGTGGGAGCCGTCGGATTGCAGCACAATTGTGAACTTCACCCAGGCGGGCTCGTTCGGCGCGGTCCCGTGTACGAGGAACGTATCTTCAGGCAGCCGGATTTGCTCGCTCCAAGGCCCATTCGGCTCGGCCGGCGGCAAGGGAGGTTTGCCCTTCTCCTGCCCCGGCGCAACCGGGCAGGGCGCCGCCACCACAGCCACTACGACCATCACAATTATCCTTCGCCGCAAAGCCATACTACCTGCCCGCCAAAACCCGCTGACTATATCATCATACTAAACTTATGTGCCGCCAACTTGCGGAAACATAACGGTTCCTGCAGAGTTTTCGGCAGATCGAGCATTCCGCTGAATTGCGATTTGACGTTGACGGCTCTGCGCCAGCCGCTACGATGGGGCGTCGATGGCCCTGAGTGGAAGGCCGATAGGTTCTGTTCGTCCTATAGGTCCTATTCTTATTGAATGAGGAGAAGAGCATGCCCCGAGAATGCACCCGACGAGAGCTTCTGACGACTTCTGTGTTGGCCGCATCGGCACTGATTGCGGACTCGACGTGTGGCGCTAAATCGCAATCCGAAATCCGAAATCCGCAATCGGAGAGGCCCCTGCGGCTGGGACTGATGAGCTACGAGCTCGCCAAGGGTTGGGATATTCCTACCATCATCAAGAACTGCGCCGAGACGGGCTTCGAGCACGTGGAGCTGCGCACGACCCACGCGCACGGCGTCGAGGTGAATCTGAGCCAGGAAAAACGCCAGGAGGTCCGTAAGCAATTCGAAGATGCGGGACTCAAGATCAGCCTCGCCAGCGGGTTCGCCTATCATTACGCCGACGCCCGGGAGCTGCGAAAGAATATCGAAGGCACGAAGGAATACACGCTCCTCGCCCACGACGTCGGCGCGCTGGGCATCCGCGTCTTTCCGAATGCACTGCTCGTAGACAAGGGCATCCCGGAGGAGCAGACGCTGCGGCAGATCGGCAAATCACTGGCGGAGGTCGGGGCGTTCGCGCACAACCAGGGCGTGGAAATCCGCGTCGAAGTCCACGGCAGCGGGACGAACATCGTCTCGAAGGTCAAGAAGATGGTCGATTACTCCGAGAGCCCGTACGTCTTCGTGAACTGGAACTGCGAGAAGAACGACACGAAGGATCCGGGCCTGGAGGCCAATTTCCATTCCGTCAAGGACCGCATTCGCAACGTCCACCTGCACGAGCTCTGGGAGGAGTACCCGTACCGCCGGCTCTTCGAGCTGCTCAGGCAATCCGGCTATGAAGGCTATTGCGATGCCGAGATCCCTGAGAGCACCGAGCCCATCCGCCTGATGAAGTACTACCGGGCCTGTTTCCTCGCCCTGCAAAACGCCGTCTGAGCCCGGTGAAGTGTCCAAAAAATATTTGCGGCAATCGATGTCTTTGCATCTGGGTCCTAGAATTCGATGAGCAGGTGCGCGCCGGCGGCATAGTTATGAGAGCTTGCGCCATCATGCCTCGAAGGGGCCTCGGAGCCTTGACTTGGCTTGCTAAATCGGATATCCTAAAGGCACAATCGAACTGGGGGTTCGTAAGACAAGTTGGGGGTGCCGATTCCGCTTTGAGTTGATCGTGCTGCGTTTTGAGTGAGGGTAGTCCGTTCACTCAGGACGCAGGACTATGACTGTACGTATCCGCACCGACTTGCTTGTTCGTCACGTAGGGGGGTGACAAAAGACATGAAGTGCCGAAGAGCCACATACGTCGGCCGATTTGTCGCGGCGGTCGTCCTGGCCTGGAGCCTGTCGGGCATGGCTTCGCGGGCCTACGGCGAGACGCCGGCTTATGATCTGTGCATCGAGCAGAGCCCCTCCACCGCCGGCACAGTGACGCCCAATTCCGGGACGCACCGCTTCTCCGCGAACGCCGTCGTTGCCCTGTCGGCCGAGCCGGAGCCGGGGTACCAATTCGCGTACTGGCTGGGCGACGTGGCCGATCCGGCGTCCCAGCGCACCACGATCCAGGTCAACGCGTCCAAGGTCGTCGTGGCGGTCTTCCGCCCCGCCGATAAGAATCGTTTCGAAGAGATCCGCGTCGGTGGCGCGGGCGGCGGCGGCGGGGCCCTGCTTCCCACGTCCATCGATTTCAGTGCCCCCGGCTGGAGCCCCGGCGGCGGCGGCAAATCCGAGACCCGCACCGTCATCATCCCGGTCATCCCCACGCCCGAGCCCACCACCATCGTCCTGCTCGCCCTCGGCACGCTTGTCCTGCGCGGTCGCACGCGACAGCGGGCTTAGCGCCGTCCCTTCATCAGAACAATCGGCTGCTGTCGAGGAGAAAGGTGACGGGGCCGTCGTTGATGCTGGTCACCTGCATGTATGCCCCGAAGGAGCCTTTCTCGATCCGAACTCCCTGCTGTGCAATCAGCCCGACGACCTTTTCGTAGAGGGTCTCCGCGCGTCCGGGCTCGGCCGCGGCGTCGAAGCCGGGCCGGCGGCCCTTGCGGCAGTCGCCGTGCAGCGTGAAGTTGCTGACCAGGAGGATCCCCCCGCCGATGTCCACCACGCTGCGATTCATCTTGCCCGCTTCATCGGCGAAGATGCGGAGGTTGACCAGCTTGTCGGCCAGGAACTGGGCGTCGCTCTCGGTGTCCTCTTTGCCGACGCTCAGATAGACCAGCAGGCCGGGGCCGGTTTGCCCGATGAGCTTGCCCTCGACCTCCACTTTGGCCTCCCGGACCCGCTGAATGACGGCACGCATGGGATTCTCTTCTCCGAATTCGTCGCTGTTTATGTCTGGAACCAAGGCGCGGCGGCGGCCCGCCGGATATGCAGCTCGTCGATCACCGCGTTGCCCCGGTGGGTCACAAGGTACAGGACCAGCTCCGCGATCTCGTCGGGCTGGATCAGGTCCTTCTGCCTGATGTCCGGACGGACGTTCTGCACCATGCCGGTATCGACGGCACCCGGGCAGATGACGTGGACCCGGATGTTCGTGCCGCGCAGCTCCTCGGCCAGCGAGATGCTCATGCCGCGAATCGCGTGCTTCGACGCCGTGTACGCGCTCTGGAGCGGGTAGCCCTTGACCCCGACGACCGAAGAGATATTGACGATGTAGCCCGCTTCGGCTTTTCTCAGCAGCGGCAGCGCCTCCCGGCAGAGGAGGAACGGCGCTCGCGCGTTGACTGCCCAGCAGCGGT
>Ga0315281_10004037_pt1 | contig 21405 bp, 14 predicted proteins | sample YL17G07_0_MG_FD_204540 | JGI IMG/M metagenome (GOLD analysis project Ga0315281, IMG submission 204540) | Sediment microbial communities from Yellowstone Lake, YNP, Wyoming, USA - YL17G07_0 | ecosystem: Environmental > Aquatic > Freshwater > Lake > Sediment | place: USA: Wyoming | collected...
TCCGACAACGAGGCAGCCATATCCGACTTCAGAAACGCCTAGGCGAGCGAACCATGAAGCTCACTGTCCCGGCACATCGTCCCGTGAAACGTTCCACGCTGAGCCAGATCCTGAAGCAAGCTGACTTAAAGCTGAATGAGTTTCTAAAGCTACTGTAATCGAGCGACCGAAGGCAGTTGGTTCGAATCCAACTCCCGCTGCCAATTTCGAACGTAAATCGCCACCAGGACTGTTATGTCAGGGTGGCGATTTTCATTGCTTCTAGAATAGGAGGCTTATGGCTCAATGTCATTCTGAGCGAAGAGAAGAATCTCAGTACTTACCTACAAGCTATTATCAGAGATTCTTCGGTCGCCCGCCAGAGGCGGACTCCTCAGAATGACACTCTTTCTTGACTTACCGAGTACGAATTCGTATATAAGTGTTATCCTTCGCAGGTCTGCGCCTTCTGTATATTCTGCTAAAAAAGTCAGGCTCTGTATATTTGATGCCCACTTTATTCGCCGATTCCATTAGCTCCGTTCTCGGCCTCTTCTCTAGTTTTGACATTGTCTCTGCCATCAGGAATACGAACTCTTCTCCATGCCAGCATCGTGACAATCCGTAGTACATGTATAAAACTGCATGTATTGACTCATGGCAACATAACCACAGATTGTTCTGTCCTTTGTTGATTGATATTTTATTTGCCCCGAAATCGAATCCAGGATACAGATACCCATTATTTGAGAAGGCTATTTCCGGTATTAACTCTTCCGGCATTTTGTGAAGTGCACATATTTTCTTTATTGTCCTTTCGCACTGCGCTTCTGTAAGGACTCTCGATTTTGAGAAATTTTTTCTCTCCCATCTGTAAACCTTGGACCTTTGAAAATCTCGTAACTCTATCACTTTATCTTCACTCCGTGCAAATATACATCGACTGGTTGACCGTATAGACCTGTCCGGCTCTGCCCAGACCCTAATTGTACCACAAGAGCTGGATGGTCTGCTCTCTTACCCTGTCTTGCTTTGAAAATAGCCCTTTTTGCCGTTCGCCCTGAGCTTGTCGAAGGGCTCACCACGAACGGGATTGTCTCGACGTTTGCCAGATTGCTTTGAAAATAGAGCGCTTAAAGTCTCGTGTCATTCTGAGCTTCAGCGAAGAATCTCAGTACTTACCCCTAGCTATTATCAGAGATTCTTCGGTCGTCCTTATCCGAAGGACTCCTCAGAATGACACTATATTTTCATCCTTCGTGGTGCTGATTTCAATCAGCATGGCAGATTCCTGCCGCCCCAGCCTACAGTGCCACCCTGGTGCTTCTCCTCCTTCTTCCCTCCCGTTTGCTCCCATCGCTGAAGGCTTGCTTGATTATCCGGCGGGCTTCTCTCTCACCGATATACCTGCGTACCCTCAGTTGCTTCGCCAGAGCCTCCACAGCAGCCCATTGACGCCCGGACTTCATAAGGTTCTTGGTGCGCTCCCAGAGCCAGTTTATGCAAGCTCCCGTTTCCTCATCGCTGCCGCACGTATTGCTGCAAAGCTCAAAAGCCTGGACCACGTCGGGGTGATTGGTTCTATACCTCACTCGCCCAGTTCTCAAGCGCTCCGCTACCAGACCGGCGAGTGACACCATAGCATATCTCTCATATCGGTCACGTCCTGCCCTGGAACGCGCCACATCGGGTTGAAAGTCTCGAAGTTTGGACGTCATAGTGTGGCCTATTGAGTCCTCGTCCGGGATGATGGAAAGATGGGTGAAACGCATTCTCAGCACAAATGCAGCTACAGCGTGTCCTGCTTCATGATAGGAAATGCGCTCTCCGGGTAATAGTTTAGCCATGTTCCTGCTCTTTAACTCGATTCACTGTCCCTCGCAGCCGGTTCATCAGCGACGGTGTTTTCTCATTTTGCCAGTCACCTGATGGTCCTTCTTGGTCGAGGTGCCGCGCTGCGAACTGTAAGCGGTGGGCTGAAAGTGGTATCTGTAAACACAACTCCGCGCGCCGCTATTCAGGCTTTCCACCAGCTCCCCCTCCACTCTCCTGCCGGTCATCTGCTCCAGCGCAGTTTTGTTATAGTTGGTCGAGCAAACGCACAGCTCGGGCCTTGGCTCGATGATGCCCAGCCGCACCAGAATGCACATGCATCCGCCGTAGGTCTTTTTCACATCCGCGTCCCAGTACAGGGTGTCGCCTGCTATCCCGTAGCGCCTCTTATGCGGCACCGTGCTATCCAGCCATTCACAGGCGCTCTTGATGTCCATGTCGGTGGGAGGCTTCCCCACGTACTCCTCGAACCCCTCATAGCAGGCCTTGCCCATCTCTTCAAATACCTTGTTGCGGGCTTCCTCATCAAGCTCAAATACACCCTTCATAATGCCCCGCACCAGCTTCGGCAGCATGGCTGGAGCAACAGTCTCGGTGTAAAGCTTGAGCACTTCAGAGTTGACCTTGCCCTTGCCCACTTTGACGCCCAGTTTCTCCTGCATCTTTGCCCTCCCCAACAATTTGACTCCATTATAAGTATCGCCCCAAAACACCACAACAATTAATATGATAACCCGAAGGCCATTGGTTCGAATCCAACTCCCGCTACCAATGAGACTAAAAAGCAGCTTGGCTGGACGTCCAGCCCTACCCCCATCCCTACTAACATGGGGTCGGAAGAGCCAGTTGTGATTAGCGTTGGTTTAGGTGCTCGACCGAAGCAACAAAAGATTGAGGGCAGAGTTTATGTTCGTATGCTTCAGAGGGATGGTCAATCCCTATATATAAGTAGATTTTGGATTTTTGATAATATGTTTATCACTTCTATACTGAGAGGCTTCTATCTTACGCAGTGCCTCAGCTGCGGACCTGCTAATATATGGATTAATATGTTTCGCGGCTTTCTCCAGGGCAGGAACAGCTTCTTTGGCGGCCGGCCCGATTTCGGCTAGGGCTTCGGCTGCGCGGCAGCTGACGTTTTGAGATTTATCGCGCAATGCTTGAGTCAGAGCAGGGACAGCGTCTTTGGCTGCTCGACCGGTCTTACCGAGGAACTGGGCTGCTTTGCCACGGACACGGAAATTTTTACTATTTTGTAACTTGTCAATGGCGTCTTCAATTGCTCGTTCTTCACGCTCGGCCGCGCTTTTCTTTAGGACTTCGGCTGCAGCAGGTTTGTCTATCTCTATAAGAGCTGCGGCTGCCTTGGCGCGAACTTTACCGTTACTATCATCCAGTGCTGCAGTGAGAGAGGGGAAAGCTTGCTTTGCTTCGGGGCCGATTTTACCTAAGGCTTGAGCTGCGAGAGCGCGGACTTTACTGTCATGCTCAAGCAGTAAGTCAGCAATGTATTTCTTTACTATTAATTCCGTAGTCGGGACCCCGATTTTCTCCAGGGCTTCGAGTGCGCTGGAACGAAGATTATTCTGGTCGTCAGTCGACAAAGTCTGAGTCAAAGCAGGAACAGCGTCTTTGGCGGCAGGACCGATTTGACCTAAAGCTGCCGATGCGCTGGCGCGGACGCGTATGTTCTCACTACTTAATGCCTTAATCAAAGCAGGGACAGCTTCTTTGGCTGCGGGACCGATTTCACCTAAAGCTGCCGATGCGCTGGCTTGGATGCCGCTGTTCTCACTACTTAATGCCTTAATCAAAGCAGGGACAGCTTCTTTGGCTGGGGGACCGATCCTACCTAGGAGTTGGGCTGCATTGGCGCGAAGAGACTCGCTGTTACCATAAACGGTTAATGTCTCAATAAGGCTAGGTATAGCTGACTCACCTATCTGTGCAATGGCTTGGGCTGCCAGGTCGCGAACATGAATACTATCAAGCATACTCTCACTATCATGCCGCACATAATACCCCCAATCATCTAATGCCTTAATCAAAGCAGGGACAGCGTCTTTGGCTGCTGGACCGGTCTCCCCGAGAAATTTGGCTGCTTTGCCGCGGACATGGTCTGTTCTACTATTTTGTAACTTATAAATGGCGTCTGTTATTGCTCGTTCTTCACGCTGGGCCGCGCCCTTCTTTAGGGCTTCGGCTGCTGCAGGTTCATCTATCTCTATAAGGGCTGCGGCTGCCTTGGCCCGAACTTCACCGTTACTATCATCCATTGCTGCAGTGAGCGAGGGGAAAGCTTGCTTTGCTTCGGGGCCGATTTTACTTAAGGCTTGAGCTGCGCGAGCGCGGACTTCAGTGTCATAATCAAGCCGTAAATCAGCAATGTATTTCTTTACGATTAATTCCGTAGTCAGGACCCCGATTTTCTCCAGGGCTTCGAGTACGGTGGAACGAACAATATTGTTGTCGTCAGTCGACAAAGTCTGAGTCAAAGCAGGAACAGCGTCTTTGGCTGCAGGACCGATTTGACCTAAAGCTGCCGCTGCGCTGGCGCGGACAAATTGGTCTGGGTGAAGTAATGTTTTAATCAAAGCAGGAACAGCTTTTTGAGCTGCAGGACCGAATTCACCAAGGGCCTTGGCTGCGTTAATTGGGATATCGGAGCTTTTTTTATTGCCTAAATCAGCAACATACCGTGATATCCTTGAACCGTCAAACAATCCGCCCCAGCCTGGGCAAGCATCATTTGCCAGATAGTGGGCAAAGTTCGTGATCTGGACCGGACTCCAACCATTCTCTTGTCCTGCTTCCTCGGCTATTTCATTAACCAAGTCCTGTAGTTCAAAAGCATCTTTAACTCGACCTCTTTGGTGGATTCTTTCGTCGCATCTACGTTGTCGGTTTGCTTCATTCACTGTCGTCTAGTACCTACTCTTGCGAATTTAGCCGATAACCCAACGACTTATCATATATTCTTTTTGGGAATTGCCGGAGAATTATAGCAGCATGTACTAGGTATAGTCAATTTCCATGTTATTCTCCCCAAAGGGCTCGATAACTACTGTTTTCATAGTGTTTGTATATAGATTTTTTGCTAACATTTTGCTAACGGATGAGAACAAATGGGGCAACAGGAGGCGGTGTGTTACGTACAAATGGGGGAAATCGGTGTTGACGGAAAAGCACAGTTTTGAATGTAGAAAGACGTCACAAAAGATAAAACACTAGACTCATACCCCGAAGGCCGTTGGTTCGAATCCAATCACCACCAAATTCACTTCAAACTGGGAGCCATCACCCCTCTGACCTGCCGGTTCACGCCGCTGATGTTCATCCGAAAAGTCAACAGCTTCCGGCTCACGCCATAGACTTCGCAGGCCTTGTTATCGTCCATCCCGGTTCGCTTTATCAAGAGCAGAGCCTCTCTGGGCAGCAACAGGGCGTTGGCCAGGCACGATGCCTCCTCTTCCTGGGTCTGGTCATAAGTCCTCAGCATAATCTGGCCGTTTTGCGAGAGGAATATCTTGCCCGGCTCGTGGCCGATGAGGATGTGCGACAGCTCATGCATGATGTCGCTGGATTGCCGTGCCTGGGAATGAGACGAGTTATAAATTACCGCATCGACCCCGGCAAAAGATACGGTAACCGCCGACCAGGAATTTCTCTCTTTTCGCAGCAGCACTGCGCGCGCCTGCGGCGAAAGCCCCCGGATGTCGATGGGTTTCCAGAGCAGGACGCCGAGGTGTTTAGCCAGGGACTCCGCAGGCAGAGGATTTGTCTTGGCTAGTCCCAGTTCCCTGCGTATTTGCAGGGATACATTTTCGCACCAGGTCTTGAAGCCTCTTTCCAACATCTCAACTTCTCACTACACTCCGCGGCTCTCTGCAATCATGCGCTGCGCCGCTAAAATCATCTCTGCCAGCGCCTGGGCAGCTTCGGGGCTTTGAGTCTTGTCGGCCCGCAAATGTGCGGAAACGATTCTATTCTGTGAGGAGGCCGCGCCGGCAACTGCGCCCTTGACGCCCAGCACCTCGCCGGGGTCTATCTTCAGCCACCGGCAGACCTTGGAGAACGTCTCCAAATCGGGGAGCTTGCCGTTCTCCACCCTCGATAGCGTCGCCGGACTGATTCCTATCTCGCGAGCAACTTCTCGGATGCCTCCGTTGCCTCTCCTCTCCCTCAGGAGTTGTCCTATATTGCTTAACGTCACTTTTGCCATCGCACACCTCCTGTTTAATACCCGAGAAAATGCTTCACGACGGAAACAGTCTGCTTGCGGCGCATTGTATCACATCTGAAACAGTTTTGCAATAGTAAGGCAAAAGAGGTCTTTTTAATCCTTTTTCAACCCCCTATATCCCCCAATCTTGGGGGAATCTGGAGTTGGGGGATACCCCCAAACCCCCAGCAGAGGGGGAATTCCCCCCTTTTGTAAAGGGGGCAAGGGGGATTTTACAGTTCGAATCTGTCTCCCACTACCAAATTTCGAGACCAAAATTGCCACCAAGCGTTAGGCTATGTCACCCTCACCCTGACCCTCTCCCGTCGAGGGAGAGGGGATTTGTTTCGTCACTCTCTCTACCTAGAGGAAGAGATGACACAAGTTGCTCCTCTTAGTTCTCCCCATTTTCTAAAGGGGGATACAAGAGGATTAGGCGCCTGGAGGGGATTTGTGTTAGTCCTTCTCTCCCCTGGCGGGAGAGAGTGGGAGTGAGGGGGAAAGGCAGTTATCAGCCATCGGTATGTCATTATCACGAAAATAGGGTTTCAACCGTTCGCCCTGAGCCTGTCGAAGGGTGAACAGCCCGTTCATGGTTCGACAAGCTCACCACGAACGGGATTATCTCTACGTTTGCCAGATTGCTTTGAAAATAGAATGCTTAAAGTCTTGTGTCATTCTGAGCTTTAGCGAAGAATCTCAGTACTTACCCCCAGCTATTATCAGAGATTCTTCGGTCGTCCGCCAAAGGCGGACTCCTCAGAATGACACTACATTTTCACGCTTCGCGAGAACAGCGGGACAAAAGGTCTATACAAACACTGATTTTAGCTTCAGATATAGGCTGGACAACACTGGACAACGGCCTTTTCGTGAACCGCCTTTTACGTCATTCCAGCGCTCGCCATAGCTAATAATCCCCCTTTTGCAAAGGGGGATACAGGGGGATTTGGCGCCCCCGCAGTCAAATCACAAGCCGCACCGTCGCTATGGTGCCGGGCATCGTGAGGCGGGCTGTCTGTCCCTGGACCTCCAGCGGTCCGAGGTCGCGCTCTCGGGCATCACAGAGGAAAGCTGCTTTCAAATGACGGTCGCGCGCCGTGACCGCAACAGGTAGCCCGAAGTATGAGAGCGTGGATAGTCGCACGATGAGCCCTTCGCCGCGAGAGGCAGGCTTCACTGCCACGACCACGACCTCCGGCCGGTCGGTCGTCACCACGGACTCAGCCAGCGCGCTCAGTTCAGCGCGGCCGGTCGTGTCCCAGGGATTGTCGAGACGAAGGGCAAGCTGTAGCAGGCCATTCTCGCGCCAGTCGCCGGCGGGCATGAACCATATAGCATAGTCAAAGGTGTGGCTGACCCGTTCGTGACCTTCCGCGGGCAGTCCCAGCAGAGGAAACAAGCCGAAGGCCCGCTCGCAGGGGGCATTGCGCAGCGCAATCGCCTCCAGGCGTCCATCGCGCTGATACGACGCAGCCCCGGGCATGCCCAGGCACAGCGCCAGGCCCCTGCCGTTAGCATCGTCTTGAAGATGCATGAAGTGCTGCAGCGGCCAGAATGTCGGATTGTAAACCCTCTGCGGAGGCCGGACCACGATGCCGCCCACTGCATCCATGGCGAGCCGGCTGGCCGATATGTCGGTGGCGAAGCAGACGGTCACAGTGCGGCGCTCGGCAGCCATGCCCACGACGCGGCAGCGAATTATAGGCGAGTCGCTGCGCAGCCACAACAGGCGCTGAATGGTCTGGCCGTCCAGCTCAGTGGCGCAGGCTACCTCCAGGCCTCCCTCCAGTTCACGGACCCTGAGCTGGGCCGGGCGCTGGCTCGCCCGATGCAGCTCCTTGAACCTACCGCCCCAGAATTCGTGACCCATCCTCCACAGGCCGCCCAGGTCGTAGTAGCTGACGAGGTCGTTGGATACGCCTTTCAGCAATAGCGTCTGCGTGACCGGATTCCATGCGCGCGATATTGAGCCTCCCGCATCTTCAGACAGTTCGATGATATAGTGTCGCGTTCGTACCTCGATCGTCCCGTCCCGCCTTCGCCACTCCGGTATCGCTGCCGGCCTGGGTGTAGCACGTTTCAGCTTTGCCACTGAGGGAGTCTGCGCAAAACGTGTTATAGCCGAGTTCGCATCAGCAGCTGCCTTATCCAGCCACGGCTCCTGTTCGGCTTCCACCACCCGGTCGGGCGAGGTGCCTGTGATGAAATCGTGATGATTCGAAACAGCGACATACCACCAGGCGTCCTCGAGAGCCTTCGCCACGGCCTGCCCTGCTCCCTCGTTCTCCGGCAGCAGAGCGAGCCGCTCGGCGAGAAGCAGGGACTCCACCAGGTCATGGCCCTTCTTCTTGAGCGTGGGACGCGAGGTATAAAAGCCTTTCCAGTATGGGTTGGGGTCAAGCTCCAGGACAGGCAAGGTGTCACGGTAGCAATCCACCAGGGCCAGGTAGTCGTCAAGACCTGCGTTGACCGCCCAGATGCCGCTCTTCGGGTAATGCAAGCGGTTGTAGCGGTCCAGCAAAGCCAGGAGGTCGGGCAGCGGGCCCACGAAATCACCGCCCATGGGACAGAACATGTACGGGGTCGGGCTGTAGGGCTTGAGCTGCGCAGCGAAGCGCTCAATCTTATGTCTCACATTCCAATCGGAGCGGTCGCTAACGGCAGCCGGGAAGACATATACCCGCGTGATTCCCCGGTGAGCGATCAGGTCGCCATGACCGTAGGTGTATGCATTCCAGTGACATAGCACCTCGGCGCCGTCCGGGCCGCGCCAGATGAAGTCAAGGGTACGCTTTTCTTTCATCAGCAAAGCAGCGCTGGAGCCGGGACGGGGGAACCCCCTCAGCATCTCGTGGTAGGAGCTGGGCGACATCATCCCATCGATGCGCGTAATGGTCGTCATGCTGAAGCCAGCCGCTTTGAGCAGCGACGGCAGGGCAGGAGAGTGTCCGAAGCTGTCGGGAAAGAACGCCAGCAGCGGCTCCTGTGTCATGCCGTTTGCACGCAGCCACTCCTGGCCGATTAAAAAGTCGCGCAGCAGCGACTCCGTATCAGGGACCGTTGTGTCGGCGGCAGTCACACCGCTATTGGTGAGACGTAGGCGGCCTTCGTTGACCAGCCTTCGTACATTTTCGCGCTGCTCCGGGCACTGGTCCCAGTACATGCGCAGGAAGAAGACGCACTCAGCCGAGTAGATACGGCGTGGCTCGCGCAGCAGCTCGCTGACAGCATCATCCAGATTTTGACGGACGTAGCGCTGGAAGTATTCTTCCGACGTGCGAATCCAGCTCGGGTCCCAGTGGCTGGATTCTGCGAAGACAATCACCCTCCTGGCATCATCGGGGATGCCCAGACGGCGGCGAATAGCGCTCTCACGGTCTTGCCAGGGACTGTGGAAGTTTGAAGTTCGCTTAGTATCTGTCATCAGCAGCGCCGGGCTCACCAATCCGATGTCAGCCCGAATTTCAGCGACTTTTCTGTGGCATGTCGCCGAAACAAAATTAGGATAGCTCGATGGGTTGGATTATACATGAACGATGTAGCTCTCCGCAAGGGCTTAGCTTGAGGTAGTCCAACAACTGGGGAGTGCAGAGGGGCTTTGCCCCTCTGCCAGGGGTTTGGGGGTGTCCCCCAATTTCCCATTCCTGAAATGACAGGAACACCATGAAGTGCTAAAATGTGACCTCGTCTCCAGTTGTCTCATTTTCATGATTTCGAGGTGAACCCATGAACTGGAAAACCAGGGTTACCGACCTGCTGGGTAGTAAGTACCCCATAATTCAGGGAGCGTTCGGCGGCTTTGGCACTTCCGCCATAGCAGCCCCGGTCTCGGCAGCCGGAGGCTTCGGCATCATCACCGCCAGCGCCCTACGCACACCCAAAAAGCTGAGGGAAGACATCAGGAAAGCTCGCTCCATTACGGACAAGCCCTTCGGGGTCAATTTGTCCATAGGTCTCTGCCCCAGCATCGACGAGATGCGAGAGGTAGCTATCGAGGAGAGAGTGCCGGTTATCTTCACTGCTGCGTATCGTGCCGATGACCATGGCCGTCGCATACACGAGGCCGGGCTCAAGTGGGTGCACAAAGTGGTCACGGTGAAGCATGCCCTGGCTGCCGAGCAGCAGGGCGCCGACGCCGTGGTCATAGTGGGCATGGAGGGCACCGCATTCAAGAACATCAACCAGCTTCCCACGCTCGTGGGCATCACCACGGCTGCCCGGACCATGAAAATCCCCATTATTGCTGCGGGCGGCATCGGTGACGCCCACGGCTTTCTGGCTGCCCTGGCTATGGGGGCGGAGGGCGTCTACATGGGCACTCGCTTCCTGGCTACCAAGGAATGCCCTGTTTCCGAACGGTACAAGCAGAAGCTGGTGCAGGCTCAGCCCTGGGACCCTGAATTCCGGGACCGCTGCCTGGCTCCGCCCAAGGCTGAGGAATACGAGAAGGTGATGGCAGAGAGGGGAAGCATATCCCGCGACCTCTGGCTGCAGCGTCTGGAGCAGGTCTTTCTCAGCCAGCCGCCGATCGGGAAAGAGATAAATTGGGAAAGGGATTTCGACGAGGAGACGGCGCTGAGGATAGCAGGCGGCTCTCTGGCCGTGGGTGTCATCGATAAAGTCATGAGCGCCAAAGAGCTGATTGACACCGTCATCAGCGATGCCGAACGCATCCTGAGCCATAAAGGCACCTTGGGCAAGATACTTAAGTAATGTCATTGCGAGTCCTTCATTAGAAGGACGAAGCAATCTCATCGCCTTCTCGATATTTACGACCACGAGGGGATTGTTTCGTCGTCTGCCAGATGCGGACTCCTCTCAATGACATTGAAGTCCCCCCAAAGATTGGGGTCTAGGGGTTGCTTTACCTTAGCAAGGTTGGAGCAGGTGCTCCAACCTACCCAATAACTCCCCCTTTATGAAAGGGGGATACAGGGGGATTACAAGAGAGGAGTGCAGAGGAGCGTAGCCCCTTTGCCGGGGGTTCGGGGGTGTCCCCCGATTTCTCCCTTCTCCCCCAAGACTGGGGGAGCCAGAGGGGGTTGATAAATGCTCGCAGCGCCCTCAGAAATCGAGATCGCTTACCATTGGGGAGTGCAGAGGGGCAAAGCCCCTTTGCTGATGGTCTGGGGGTATCCCCCAGTTTCTTAATTCCCCCAAGACTGGGGGACAAGGGGGTTGAATAAATGCCAATGAATGGCAGAATCTGTCTGGTCACCGGCGCCAGCTCAGGCATAGGCAAGGCCACCGCCCTCGGCCTGACTAAGATGGGCGCCACCGTGGTCATGGTCTGCCGCGATGCCAACAAAGGCGAGGCAGCGCTCTCTGAGATAAAACGTAAGAGCGGCAGCAACTCGGTAGACTTGCTGCTGGCCGACCTCTCCTCTCAGGAAGCGATACGCAGATTGGCCAATGAATATAAGAGCAAATACCAGCAGCTTCACGTGCTGATCAACAACGCCGGCGTTTACTACACCAAACGCCACGTCACAGTGGACGGCCTCGAGGCCATGTTCGCCGTCAACTACCTTGCCCGCTTCCTGCTCACCAACGTCTTACTCGACATAATCAAGGGTAGTGCACCCGCCCGAATCATCAACGTTGCCGGAGCCTACCATGCCAAAGGGAAGATAGACTTCGACGACCTTCAGGGCGAGAAGGGCTTAGATGGACAGCGCGCCAACCACCAGTCGAAGCTGGCAGACGTCCTTTTCACCTACGAGCTTGCCCGCAGACTGGAAGGGACTGGAGTAACCGTAAACTGCCTGCACCCCGGCATGGTAGCCACCGACCTCATAGACAAAGACAAGGACTTCCCGCGCTTTTTCAAGTACCTCTATAAGCTGTCCCGACCCCTGATGAAGTCCCCGGCAAGAGGTGCCGAGACCAGCATCTACCTGGCATCCTCGCCTGAGGTTGAGGGCGTCACCGGTCAGTACTTCGTCAACAAAAAGATAGCCCAGTCCTCCCCCGAGTCCCACGACCCCCAGCTCGCCCAACGCTTGTGGGCAGTTAGCGAGAGGCTTGCGAAGCTGGCCTGAAACCGCCTACTTAATTACTCGGCCTTTGAGGAAACTGCCTGAGCCTACCCATCCCCGAAAAACCGTGCCGAGACAATCTTTTTTGTCCTGGGGCTGAACTGGAAGAAGGCCACCCCGCGCCGCCGCACCCCACCCCCCTGCGCATCGAAGACGCAGGAGGTATACCAGCCCGCTGAGCGCAACCCTGACACCTCGAGGCGCAGACCTTTCCCCTCCCTCTTGATGAAATCGCTCGCAGGCATCTTCTTACCTGCGAGGAACTCTATCTTGGCATCGGGCTCGCACAGACGCGCCAGCCCAGCTTCGTCACCGGCGTTCACCGCAGCAGCGAAGCTTTTGACTGCCGCTATGCCCCTCTTGAAGATGCCCTTGTACATCGCCCCCAAGTACAGCATCACCCGCTTCAGCCCCTGAATCCTGAGCATGTTCCAGAACTGACCGGTAGATGCCACTATGCCCTTTATGCCGTTATTTCTCAGCAGCCTCAGGGCGTTGCCCTTGAAGTCCCAGTGCGCCTGTAGGCCCGCCAGCTTCACCTCCCCGCCCTCTTCCACCCCGCGGTATATCAAATAGGCCGCCACCTCGCTGACAGCGCCGTTGGGCAGCCTGGTGTGAATCAGCACGTCCCGCACCACCTCACTGCCCGTAACGATATCCTGGTTCACCGTAAACTTGATATCGTTCGGCCCGATGAAGATATCGTAAAAACGGGTTAGCCCGTCCCGGCCTCTGCGCCAGTCCTTGCCCTTGCGGTTCAATCCTGCGCCTACCGGGTCTTCCACCACGGCCTCCGAGAAGAACAACCCCAGCCAGCCCTCCTGGTCATGCCTGTCCACAAGCTCCGGAGACCTCTTCACCAGCTCGTACAACTTCTCCTTATCCATGCGCTAACCTCTCTAATAGCCTTCCCTTGATAGAGTATAATACATGATGCTGCACTATTTGTATAATAACTGCCCGAAGGAGGTATCCCAATGCCGAAGCTGAGCAGACTGGTGTCCCCCTGGAAAATTGGCAACCTCGAGCTCCGAAACCGCATCATCATGGCGCCCATGACCCCAGTCTGGGCCAACGATGATGAGACACCCTCCGACATCGAGATCGCCTACTGGGCGGAGCGCGCCCGGGGCGGGGTCAGCCTGATTATCAGCGAGGTCAACTCGGTAGACCCCATGCACAGGTATCAGCCGCTCTCCGTGGGTCTGCACAGCGACTTCCAGATTCCGGCACACAAGCGCCTCACGGACGCAGTCCACAAGTACGGCGCTAAGATTTTCCCGCAGATCAGCCACCCCGGCCCTGAGTCACTGGCCCCGTTTTACATGAACATGCCCGCCGTCGGGCCTTCGGTCAACCGCTCCGAGTCCACTGGGCAAGTCTGCCGCGAGCTGGCGGATGAAGAGCTGCCCGCTCTCATCGAGATGTACGGCGACGCCGCCCGCAGGGCTCGTGAAGCTGGCTACGACGGCGTAGAGCTTCACATGGCCCACAACTACATGCTCGTCGGCTCGTTCCTCTCCCCGCTGCGCAACCGCCGCGTAGAGGGCGAGTACGTGGGCAGCACTATCGAGGGCCGCGTCAAGCTGGCGGTCCAGGTCATCAAGAAAATCAGGGAGAAGGCCGGCAGCGACTACCCTCTGCAGGTGCGCATATCCGGCGACGAATCCGTGGGCGGCAGCAATGGCCGCGACGTGACCGATACCCAGCGCATCGCCCCCATCCTAGAGGCGGCAGGCGTTGACTGCTTCCATGTCTCCGGCGGCGTCATCTCCCCGCTGGTAGACCAGATTATCGCCGGCGCCAACTACAAGTGCGGCTTCAACGTACCCGCGGCTCATGCCATCAAAGAGGTGGTCAACGTTCCCGTTATGCCGGTGGGCTGCATCCACGACCCGGAGTACGCCGAGGAGCTTCTCCAGATGGGCTGGTGCGACGCCGTCGTCATGGGCCGTCCCTTCCTCGCCGACCCCGAGCTGCCCCGGAAAGTAATGGAGGACCGGCTCGACGATATCCGCCGCTGTATAGATTGCCTGACGTGCATTGACGCCCTGATGAGTCTCAAAGGCCTCCACTGCGCCGTCAACGGCCGCATGAGCAAGGAGACACAGTATCCCGCCGACGGCAAGGCGGCCAAATCGAAGAAGGTCATGATAGTCGGCTCCGGCCCCGGCGGCATGGAGGCTGCCAGGCTCGCAGCCCTGCGCGGCCATGAGGTCACCCTTTACGACAGGCACCACCGCCTGGGCGGCGCTTTGGTGACTGCCTGCACCGTGCATCCCGATAACGAGCCCTTCCTCGACTATCTCATGACCCAGCTCAAGAAGCTGCCGGTGCAGGTGAAGCTGGGAGTCACGGTTACCCCCGAGCTGGTCAAGCGGGAACAGCCCGATGTGCTCATCGACGCCACCGGCGGCAAAGTGGTTGCCCCGAAGATAGAGGGCGACCATCTGCGTCACGTAATCACTGGCCCCATGCTGCATAAGATGATGTACGGGGAGATACCACAAGAGGGCAAAGAGAAAATACCATGGTATCTCAAGCTGGGACTCAGGCTCGGCGGCGGCCTCATGCAGAGGTTGACCACACCGCAGCGCATCCGAGAGACCACCAGCTCCTGGGTACCGATGGTCGGCAGGAAGGTAGTTATGGTGGGTGCCGACCTGGCAGCCATAGAGTCAGCGGAGTTCCTGGCCCAGCGAGGCCGCGAGGTAGCGGTTATCGACGCCCCTGCAGAGCTGGCCCCCGAGGTCGGCTCGAAACGGCGCGCCGATCATATCGAGCGTATGCGCGACCTCGGCGTCACCCTGCACACCGAGTGCGACGTCAAAAGGATAACCCGCGAGGGCGTCTGGTTCAAGCCTCACTACGGCAACAAGGAGCAAGTGATTAAGGCCGACACAGTCATCCTGGCCGGCGTGGTCGAGCCCAGGACCGAGCTTTACGATGCCTGCAAGGGGTTAGTGGCCGAGGCGTACACCGTGGGCGACGTCTCAGGCATGGGACTCATCGACAAAGCCATTCAGGAAGCTACCGCCGTAGTCTACGGCCTGGGCTAACCTAAACGCATTGCCCTTTCGCCTGTGAAGCCCCAAACCGTAGGGGCATCCGCCTCTGGCGGGCTGTGCCCTTCCTGAAAGCCCGCTGCTGACTACCTACGAATTCCCCCTTCTTTTGTAAAGGGGGTTAGGGGGATTAGAACCCGTCCGCCCTGAGTCTGTCGAAGGGTTTCTCCCCCCTTTTGTAAAGGGGGATACAGGGGGATTTAAAGAGTTCAAAAGGCATTGCTTAATGCTCTCCCCGTCCATACCCTGCTGCGCACAGCGAAGCCCACAGATTCGAAACGGCTACAGTTGACCTCTGGACATACTGTGTTATCATACTATCTGTCTTCAAAAAAAGCCTGGACAGGCCTGGTCAAGCAGCATCCCCCAACATGCTGTGATTGTCAGGGTGCTGTCGCCTGATGGCGACTAAAACGAGAAGGGAGAATTGAACAATGGCTACAATCAGCGGTGCCGAAGCCCTGGTACGTTGTCTCATCGAGGAAAAAGTACGCTACGTGTTTGGTATCCCCGGCGACCAGTGTAATCCCATCACCGATGCTATCTACCGACTGGGACACAAGAAAGGAATGCGGTTCATCACTGCTCGCCACGAACAGGCAGCAGCCCATATGGCAGACGCCTGGGCCAGGGTAACCGGCGAGCCCGGGGTGTGTTTAGGCACAGTCGGCCCCGGGGTAGCTGACCTGGTGCCCGGAGTATATGCAGCCTGGGCTGACTCTATTCCCATGGTCGTGCTGGGGGCGCAGAACCAGACCTGGCGCTGCTACCCTGAGCACGGCTCCATGCAGGCCCTCGACCAGGTTCCTTTGATGGCTCCTATTACGAAGTGGGCAGCTTTGGTGAGCGATGTGAGGCGGATGCCGCACCTGGCACAAATGGCAATCCGCACAGCCGTCTCGGGACGCCCTGGCCCTGTTTATCTGGACCTGCCCTCCGATGTTCTCTGTGACAAGCTAGATACTGATGCATATCCTGTGTTATCGCCGGAGCGCTACAGAGCGACCACACCTTCTGTGGCCGACGAGCGCATGATTCATAAGGCAGCGGAGATGATGGCGAAGGCAGATTTGCTGCTCATTCACCCGGGCGGCGGCGTATTGAGTTCAGGCGCCTGGGAAGAGGTCAAAGAGCTGGCGGAGTATCTCTCGGCCCCTGTTACTACCAGCCTTGCAGCACGCGGCATTATCCCTGAGGACCACCCCCTGTGCCTGATTCCCTCAGGCCTCGGGGCGATAGCAGCCCAGACCACGGCTGATGTCGTACTCTTAGTGGGCAGCCGCCTCGGCGATATAGACTTCTGGGGTCGCCCCCCGTTCTGGGGAGAGGTCAGCAAGCAGCGCTTCATCCAAATCGACATAGAGCCTCAGAATATCGGCCTCAACCGTCCTGTAGACCTGGCTTTGGTGGGAGACGCCAAGGCAACGCTACATGCCTTGCTCAAGGCAGTGAAGAAACAGACCAAACCCAGGAGGGAAACACCTCAGCTTAAGGAAGCCCGGCAGGCACAGAAGATCTGGTTGGATGGTTGGAAAGAAGGCGCTTACTCAAACAATGTGCCCATCCATCCCCTCCGCCTCATGCGCGAGGTGCGCGAGTTCTTTCCACGCGAGGCTATCTGCGCCGTGGACGGTGGCAACACGGCGGTCTGGGCCTTCTACCAGAACCGCGTATATGAGCCGCGTTCCTTCCTCTGGGCTGCCGACTCAGGGCATCTGGGCACAGGGGTGCCTTACGCCATAGGCGCCAAGCTTGCCAGACCCAAGACCCCGGTTTACTGCATCACCGGCGATGGCTCCTTCGGCTTCAATGCCATGGAGATGGAGACGGCGGCGCGTGAGAAGCTGCCTATTATTGTCATCATTGCCAACGATAAGGCCTGGGGCATGATTAAAGGCGGACAGAAGCTGGTCTACCAGGAACGCTACTGTGGCGTGGACTTCAGCGATGCCCGCTACGACAAACTGGCTGAATCCCTCGGCTGCTATGGCGAGCGAGTTACCAAACCCACCCAGATTAAGCCTGCGTTGAAGCGAGCGGTGAACTCCGGGCTCCCCGCGGTACTGGACGTGATTGTCGACGCCGAAGTGCACGGCGTACCGCCCGATTTAGTAGTGCTGGACAGCGTCTGGATGGAGGGATGCGACGCCGCAGGCAGCGTCTGCGTCTGGGAATAAAAACAGTGTGTCCCCAAATGTAGGGGCGGTTCGCGAACCGCCCCACTCCCCCTTTTGTAAAGGGGGATACAGGGGGATTTCAAACGTGCAGTCCACCATAGGCGGATGGGGGTGTCCCCCAAGACTGGGGGAGCCAGAGGGGGTTGACAGAATTATGAAAGCCCTGCAATTCTCCGTCACAGTCCCCCAGTTCGTTGCCTTAAGCGTGCTGGGCAGGCTGAGCAAAAGGCTTTACTACCAGGGCCCTCTAGCCACGACACGGCTTGTCGATGTCCCCGAGCCTGTCTTGCCTTCACCTGACTGGGTGAAAATCAAGACGCTCATGTGCGGACTGTGCGGGAGCGATGTCAGCCTCATCTTTCTGAAAGACTCGCCGGCGGCTTCACCTTTTACCTCGTTCCCCTGCACTATCGGGCATGAGTTCTGCGGCCAGGTGGTGGAAGTGGGGCAAAATGTCGGGGGCATAAAAGCGGGGGAATTGGTTACCGTTGCTCCGCATCTGAACTGTGCTACCCGGGGAATCGTACCTGAATGCAGGGCGTGCAGCATGGGCAGGCCTGCCAACTGCGAGAACTTCGCTGAGGGCGACGTCTCCCCGGGCCTGTTTATCGGCATATCCCGCGACCTGGGCGGGGGCTTCGCGCCGTACCTCGTGGCGCACCAGAGCCAGATCTTCAAATTGCCTCAAGGCATGTCCCCTAAAGAGGGCGCTATGATAGAGCCGCTCTCGGTAACGCTTCAGGCTGTGCTGGACAATATGCCCGGCCGCGATGACCAGGTGCTCATCATCGGCGGCGGCGTGATAGGCAACCTCATCGTCCAGTCGATACGCGCCCTGGGCATAGGCTGTCCTATCACGGTGGCGGAGCCCTCGCGCTTCCATGCGGCACTCGTCTCTCAAGCGGGCGCAAATCACCTCATCACGGATGGAGATATACTGCATCACACAGTGAGCATCACCGGAGCCAAGGCATATAAACCGCTGCTTGGCCCTGAGATACTCATGGGTGGCTTTACCAAGGTATTCGATACCGTGGCCAGCGCCCAAACCCTCAATGCTGCTATGAGAGTGCTCAGGACAGGCGGGGTGCTGAGCGTGGTGGGCATCGGTAAGGAAGTAAAGATTGACCTCACACCTTTGTGGCTTAAACTCCAGACCATTAAAGGTGTCTACTGCTTCGGATATACCGATTTGCGTGGCAAAAAAGAGCATGTCTTCGAGATAGCCATAGATTTCGTCAAGCAGAAGAAAGTTTCCCTGGAGCCTATGGTCTCCCACACCTTCCCTCTGGAAGACTACCGCGAGATGATTGAGGTGAACCTGCACAAGGGGAAATACAAAGCGGTGAAGACCATGGTTTCTTTCGCCTAGAGGCGAACCTTGCTCGCTTGGTCTGTCCCGTATTTACGCAGTAAAAAAAGAAGGACGGGAATTTAGCCCCCGCCCTTCTTTTTAGCAACATTAGTAATTTAATCTAAGGTAACAAATCATTCGTAAATCCATCGGCGATGGTGGGCGTTTGAGACTTACAATTTGCCTTAGCGTAATCAAATGCCTCTTCAACTGTAACTTTGCTATCATGAGCCCGTACGTCAGCCTTGGCCATTTGCATGCCTTCTTCGGCAAAATAATAGGTAAACTGGCCGTGGCCACCTCCCCATTGAGCACCCTCTAAGGACATGCTGTTGATGGTGGAACCCATGCAGACCACCCTGCCAGGAGGAGTATTCAGGACGGCCATGCCGCCGGCCAGACAGCTATCGAAGACAAATATAATCCGGTTCGTAGGGAAGCCATTAAACCACTGCACCAGCTCTCCGTCCCAGATATAGGCAAACTGCCCGTTTTCCTGGACCACGATAGCCTGGTCTACATTATTCGTATCGCCATCATTCGCTTTACCCTTTGCTCCATGCCCGCTGAAGAAAAAGACCACCTCGTCGCCTGAGTTAGCCATGCCTTTAATGGTATTGATCGCGTTATGAATGGCAGTTTTGGTGGCAGCAGTGTCGGTAAGTTCATGGACGTTACCTGCCGAAAACCCGTAAATACTAGTCAAAACATAGCTCATTTCATCGGCATCTGCTACCGTATATTGTAAATCGCTGCTGCTGCCCGGATAGTCGTTAATACCCACAACAACCGCATATTTCGCGCCCGTGACAGGTGCTCCCAGGATGCCGCTGGCAGCAGTGGGGACCGTTTTGCCGCCCTTAGCAACGGGACCTTGCAAAGTAACCTTCTTCACAATCTGGACATCGGTGGCGTTAACTTGCCCCGCCCCGTCTGATTTCGCCAGGACCGCCGTCGGTGATATGGTCAATAAGAGCAGCGCTACCAGCAGAACGCTTAACCAAAGCTTTTTCATAAGCCGATTACCTCCTTACGAGTGGATATAATTATATTCTCCTTTTAGAAAGGTGTCAAAGTAATAACCGTTTGTAATTCCAGAACCCAAACCAGCCCTAAAAATAGACAGCCAAAAAATACGTTGAGTAAAGGGCAGGGCGGGGATTGTATCCCCGCCCTTTCGTAGCAGGTTTTAGAAGACCCTTTTACTATTTAGTTTTTCCTGGAGCAGCGTGTGGAACTACGATATTGCCGCCATTAAGAGTAACAATTTCGCCGGAATCTGCTACCTTATTACCATTATTATCGAGTTTGAACGTCCTTCCCAGTACCGTGAACCAGAACGTATCGGAAAGAGTCCCGGGATTATTGCCATCCGTGACATAGACCATAAACTGCTGGCCGCCCGTATTGTCCGTTACGTCAGGTCCTAAATAGCTGCACTTTCCTGAAAAGGAAGCCCAGCCCGGGAACGTAGTACTAGGTGATAAAGCCAAGCCACCCAGCATATTACTCTTGATGCGGTAAATACTTCCATCGGCCAGATGCCGGATGATCAGCAGGCTGCCCTGTACATTGGTAGCATTCTTGTTGTACTTCATGGTATAGCCGAAGTTGGTCTTGTCTTGGGTACCTGGCCAGTAGAACCAGCCGCCGCCAGTGGTAAATCCTAGGCTCGGGTCATAGACAACGAGCACGTCCTCAAGCTTTGGCGCGGTGAAGTACGCGTTATTTAGCGTTACGTCTATAGAATAGGTGTTTACTGCCAAGCCCGCTGGGATATCGAACCTGAATACTCCAGGTGACACTTTAACGCCCGTTATAGTTGATCCCGATCCCCCGCCAACCGGTGTGAGAGTAAACGTTAGGTCACCAGCCTGGATCAAACCCAAATCGCCGAGATAACCATCAGCAGCTTGAGAGATTGTAACTGTTATAGAGAATGCAGGTGCTGCTCCACCAGGAGAAGCCACCTGTATAGCTGTTGGGTTATTGCTTGCCATCATAGCGTCTTCTTTGGTGATAGTTAAAGTAGTTGTGGGGTTAGCAGAAGATGCTATTCCATTGAATTCAGCGGTGACCGTATGGGCCCCTGAAGCCATTTGTCCTGCTACAGTCTCAAGTAGAGGATCAGCAAGTGTCCAGGTAGTAACACCGCCAGAAGTTGACGAGGTTGCTGTACCAGGCATTGTCTGCGTACCGACTTTGAAGGTTACGCTTGTAGGAGCAGTTGCCCCGCTTATACTGTCGGGCGTAAGCGTGGCGGTAAAGGTTACTAAGTCGCTGTATTGCTGAGATGTGGGCGAAACGGCCACAGTTAATGTCCAATAGTTACCTGTAACGGTGCCAGCCGCGGTTACATTGAAGGTGTTAGTTTGCAGTGTCTGGCTCAGACCCGAGGTAGAGGCCCACACATACTTCGTGCCTGTGCTCCCACTGATCGGACTCGCGAATGCGTATTTAATAGCATCACCGCTGGTAATCCAGTCGGTGGTGAAGGGCAGATTTGCTCTGGTCTTTGTGATGGTATCGTTTATGGTAACGACAATGCCTGTAGTATCAGTACCTATGCCGCTCTGGGCAAAGGTGACCTGGTATTGGTGCGTCCAGGAGGCCGTCTCGGTAATCGGCCCACTCATGGTCACCGCATCGGTGGCCGGATTATCAGTGCCTGTGTAGTTTCCGGTACCGCTGCCAGTCCAGCCGTTCCAAACGTATTGCTCACCAGCTCCGGCAT
>Ga0315281_10004038_pt1 | contig 21404 bp, 18 predicted proteins | sample YL17G07_0_MG_FD_204540 | JGI IMG/M metagenome (GOLD analysis project Ga0315281, IMG submission 204540) | Sediment microbial communities from Yellowstone Lake, YNP, Wyoming, USA - YL17G07_0 | ecosystem: Environmental > Aquatic > Freshwater > Lake > Sediment | place: USA: Wyoming | collected...
CGTCAGACGGCTATTTTATTTGGTTCCGACAGCATCCAAAAAAGTGGGCGGCATGGCGCCGGAATCAGTGGGCGACATGCGTCGGAACAGGTGGGCGGCATGGGCCGGAATATACATAATTGTCTGTCGGTATTGTTTGGCTGTCACCCTGATACTGAATATTTTATCAGTTTAGCCGAGTATTTGCCTTGCTCGTGATGAGGTGCGACTGAAGATCACGACGCAACACAGGATTTCGGTGTGTCATTGCATAAGCATTTCTTCGCGACCTTTGTTAAACACATGACCGCCTTTACGGGAATGACACTCAAAGGCGGCCGAAGGCAGTAAGCCTGTTTTGAGATAGTTTCTATGCGCTCGCCAAATACTCGACGATTTTGTCCCTGACGGTCCTGAATATCCACTCGAACCTGACCTCGTCCGATTCGAGGAGCGTGACCCGGAACCCCATGAGGTCGCAGTTGAATCCCGTCAGCGGGACGACGCAGATGCCGGTGGCGGCGAGAAGATAGTATACAAATCGCTTGTCAAGCGCCACGTCTCGGGTTATTCTCTCGACCAGCTCTTTGACGGTTTTGTCCTTTATCGGCAGGGACTGTTTGTCGTTCAGCGCGCCCTCCTCGAACATCACGGTCATATAGAACGCGCCGTTCGTCCTGTTCACGATGATCCCCTTGATATTCTTGAGCAGATCGTAAGCGAGGTTCGAGCGTTTCTCGTACCTCTTGTTCCGCTGTTCAACATGGACCCGGAAGCGTCTGTCCCCAAGGATCATCGGGATTACGGTTTGCGGCAGCGTGGTGGAGCAGACTTCGAGCATCTTGTCGTCCAGGATGCTCTTCACGTACTTCGTGAATACCGGGTCGTTCTTCCGGTTATAGACCTCGATCCAGCCGCACCGCGATCCCGGCCATGGCAGCTCCTTAGAGATGCCCTTCATGGAGATGCCGCACACATCTCCGATAACCTCGGCGAGCGGCACCGCCGTTCTCCCGTTATAGGCCATGTTGATGTATATTTCATCGCAGACAATGAAGAGGTCGTACTCCTTCGCGATGGCCACGATCTCCTGCAGGAGCTCCCTGGGATAGACTGCGCCGGTCGGGTTGTCGGGATTGATGATTAGGATCCCGGAGATCGCGGGGTTGTACTTCACCTTCATCCGGAGGTCGTCGACGTCGGGATACCAGAGATGTTTCGGGTCCAGGTTGTAGGAAATATATTCCGAGCCCGCATGCGACGCCTCTGCTGAGGAGTGCGTGCTGTAGGCCGGGCTTGGCCCGATCACCCGGTATTCCTTTCTCAGCTGGCCATAAATCTTGCCGATTGCGTCACCGAGACCATTGAAGAAAATGATGTCCTCTTTTGTGATCCTGACGCTGCCGTTCTTGTTCGCCAGCTGCGCCAGGAACTCGCGGGTCGCCTCAAGACCCTTGGTCGGCGAATAGGCGTAGGAGGCGTCCTCACGCGCTGCAGCGACCACGATGTCCTTTATCCAGTCGGGGATTTTTTCCCCTTTCTGCACCGGATCGCCGATGTTCTCCCAGATGATATCGACGCCGAGCTTGCCGAATTCCCTGGCAACGGAAACGATCTCGCGGATCTCGTACTTCAGTTCGTCGGCGCCGATGGAGACGATGTTATTTCTCATGCTTTATCTTCCTGTTTTCTCATCTTCGCCGTGCGCTCTGCCGGCACTGCGGTGACTTTAGCTTCGCGCCATCTTCTTTTTTTATATTACCAAAGAACAGGGGCCGAGTAAAGCGAATTATTATGAAAAACAAAGACCAGGCAATACCGCGTCAGCGCATCATCAGCTTTCCGCGCACGTATTTGCTTACAAGCTCGACCGCGCCGGCGATTTCCTCGTTCCGGGGCAGCATTTCCGAAAGCGTTCGAATGTAGCCCCGCTCTTCAACCATCCGCAGGGAGCACATGAAATTGAGGTCATAGAGCCAGGCCAGCTGCAGCAGCTTGAAATCGTTCCGGGTCGTGAGCGCCTCTTTCCTGGCGAGTTCTCCCCGGGTCAGGCAGGCAAGGACCTCCCGCGAATAGCCCGGCAGGTCCGGGAGTCCGAGCGCGACCGCCCCCGCCCTGTCCCCTTCGTCCTGCTTGAAGTATTCGATCACCACCCGCAGGATATCGAGCTTGTCCGCATCGCGGATGAGCCTGGCGAAGAGCAGGGATTTCTCGTCGAGCCCTTTGGGAAGAGAAAAGACATTGTGCAGAGTCACCGAGCGGACAATGATGTCCTGGTCATGCTTCGGCAGGTCCTGGAGCGCGTTGTGCCCTACCAGCAGCTTCGCGCCGAGGACCGCATGATTGACCGAGATGCTGTCGTCAAAGGTCTTGTATAGCCGATATTGAGAAAATCTGCCGACGTCATGGAACAGGGCGATGGCCTCCGCGAGCAGGGTCTCCTGCTGATCCAGGCCGAGGTCCTCTGCGATCCGCACGGCGTTCAGGCAGACCTGGAGCGTGTGTTCCTGCTTGATCGTGATGTTCCGCTGGTCCTCCTGAACAGACAGGGAGCACGAATGAACGTAGTTCTGAAACCAGATTTTAAGGGATTGTAATGCGTCCGCGTTCATGGATGGGGGATAATGATCACTGTGCCCGGTATTTCGATCTCTTCTCCTTGTACATGAGGGTGTCCGCCCGTGAGATGAGTTCGTCAAGGGAACAAGGCTGCGCCGGATCATAGGATTTTATTCCGGCGCTGAGCTCAAGGGCATAGAGGCGACCCGGCCGTGCATTTCTCTCATGCAGCGTCTCGCGCAAGCGGGTGAAGATCGCCTGCTCTTCGGAGGCGCTTACAGGTTCGAAAAGCAGGACCGCGAACTCGTCCCCGCCCAGCCGGGCGATGATGTCTGATTCGTGGAAGATATCCTTGAGGACCATCGCGGCCTCGACCAGCGCCCGGTCCCCTTCGGAATGGCCGCGCGTATCATTGATCTTTTTCAGTCCGTCAAGGTCCATATAGAAGAGGAGGAGTTTTTTATTGTTTCTGTTTGCCAGCTTGACCTGCTGCTGAGCGAGGGTAAAAAACCCGCGACGGTTGAGGAGTCCGGTGAGTTCGTCGGTCGTGGACATGACCTCGAGCGTTTTCTCAATGGTCTTTCGGTCCTGTATGTCGTAGCATGAAGTGATGTATCCGCCGAATGATCCGTCAATTTCGTGGAAGGCTTTCCCGAACTCCACGACCCAGCGGTAGTCCCCATTATAGTATCGGAGCCGGTATTCCGTCACGTAGGAACTGCGGGCGCTGAACGAGTTGGACTGAAGCGTCAGGAGCCGGCCTCTGTCTTCGGGCTGGACGCTCTGGGCCCAGCCGTCGCCGATCTCCTGCTTCATGGTCCTGCCCGTGTGGGCGAGCCATGCCTTATTGAAATAATCGCACTTACCATCGGCATCGGTGCGGCGGATGGGGTTCGGCAGTTCATCGATCAGCGAAAGATAAAAATTGCGCGACTTGACAATGGCCTCTTCGGCCCGCTTGCGGTCCGTGATGTCTTCGATCATGCGGATTGCAAAAAGAGGCGCGCCCTCCCAATCGCGGATAAGGGAGACTGCAAGAAGTCCCCAGATGATTCCTCCGTCCTTTCTGATACAACGGATCGCCATCTGATAGGAACCGCGCATTTTTTCGAGCAGTTCCCTGTACTGGGCGTCATCCGAGGGCCGGTCCTCAGGGTGGGTGAAATCGGCAAAATGCCTGTTGTTGAGTTCCTGCGTGCCGTAACCGAGCATTGTCCCGAGCCTGGGATTGTATTCGACAATGCGGCTGGAGGAATCGACGATTGCCATGCCCATCGCCGCTTTTTGGAAGAGCGTCCTGTACAGCGAATCTTCCTGCTGCGGCAGCGCCGCGGGCTCATTTGTCAAATCGCCGGATGTTTTACCTGTGCTGTCCACGATCATGCCCCGACCCTTTCCTGTTGATAACATTCTATACGAAGCTGGATAGGAAATCAACTCTTGGATCTTTCTTCAATTAGAGCCCGTATTTTATCTTTCAACTTGCTGATTCTGCCTGGAAAAAGTATATTGGTGAAACAAATACGCGCTATCGGCAGTTACTGGACAGTATGAGCAACAGCGAGTATATTGTGTATCATCATATCGATAACAAGCCGTCACGAAGGAGCGGAGATGCCTCGTTTTCAAAAAACATCATTAAAGGCCGGCCGGTCTGTCTGGAACCTGAAGCCGCTGTTCGCAGGCGATAACGATCCGCGGATCGAGAAATCGCGGAAGCTTGTCGGGGAAAAAAGCGCTGAGTTCATCAACGCCTGGAAAGACCGCACGGATTATCTCGAAGACCCGGCAGTCCTGCGGCAGGCGCTGGACCAATACGAATCGTGGAAGCGACGGCATGGCACCGACGGCGATGAAGGCTACTATTTCTGGCTCAGGATCCACCAGGACCAAAACGCCCCGAAGCGGAAGGCCCGGTTCAACAAGATCGATGAGTTCAGTAAAAAGCTCGAGAACGAGAGCCAGTTCTTTTACCTCCGCATCGCCAGGATAAAACCTGAATTGAGGAAACGATTTATTGAGGACGAGGGTCTTGCCGAATACCGCCATTTTTTGGAGCGGATCTTTGCCGAGTCGCGCTATCACCTGAGCGAGCCCGAGGAGAAGATCCTGAACCTCAAGTCCGCAACGTCCTCGTCGAACTGGACACGGATGACGGCGGGGTTCCTGTCAAAGGAAGAACGAGCCGTGTTTACGGAGCAGGGGAAGCGGAAGGTCATGCCCTTCTCCGAGCTCGTCGGGCTGATGAGCAGCAAAATAAAGCGGGTGCGCGACAGTGCGGCAAAAGCGTTCAACGATATTCTGGCGAAGAACGCCGAGGTCGCCGAGGCGGAGCTCAATTCCGTGTTGGCGAACAAGAAGATCGATGACGAGCTCCGCGGCTCGCCCCGGCCAGACACGCTCCGGCACCTTGCGGATGATATAGAGAGCGAGGTCGTGGACGCCCTGATCGAATCGGTATCCAGACGTTTCACCATCCCGGCGCGGTATTACGCGCTCAAAGCAAGGCTGCTGAAGGTCAATAAACTCGCCTATCACGAACGAAACATGGAATACGGGGAGATAGCCAGGCGCTATCCGTACCCGAAGGCCGTGGACCTCGTCCACCGGGTGCTGGGCACACTTGACGCGGAGTTTGCCGACATCTTCGCCGGGTTCGTTCGCAACGGCCAAATCGATGCCTATCCGAAAAAAGGCAGGGCCGGCGGAGCGTTCTGCATCCATCACCTCGTGGTCCAGCCTACCTATATTCTCCTGAACCACACCGGCAAGCTGCACGATGTGCTGACCATCGCGCACGAGGTGGGCCACGGCATCAACAACGAGCTCATTAAAAAGAAGCGGCACGCCCTGGATTTCGGCACTCCGACTTCGACTGCCGAGGTCGCGAGCACGTTCCTGGAAGACTTCGTGCTCGACGACATCCTGCGCTCAGCAGACGACGAGCTGCGGCTCGCGGTCATGATGCAGAAGCTGAACGACGAGGTCTCATCCATCTTCCGACAGGTAGCGTGCTATTGCTTCGAGCGGGAATTGCACAAGGATTTCAGGGCAAAGGGATATCTGTCGAAAGAGGAGCTCGGCAAACTGTTCCAGAAACACATGGCGGCATATATGGGGAGTGCCGTTGAACAGTCAGTGGGTTCGGAGAACTGGTGGGTCTACTGGGACCATATCCGGTACTTCTTCTATGTCTATTCGTACGCGAGCGGCCTGCTCATTTCCAAGGCGCTTCAGAATTCGGTGAAGCGGGACCCTGCGTTCATCGTCCAGGTAAAAGAATTTCTCTCTGCGGGACTGTCTGACTCGCCGAAGCACGGTTTCAGCAAGCTTGGGATCGATATTTCGGACAAGCGGTTCTGGGACAAGGGGTTGGATGAAGTGGAGAACCTGCTGGACGAGACCGAGCGCCTGGCGATGCGGCTGGGGAAGATCAAAAATAACTGAACTTTTCTTCTGTAGTACAAACCGGTTGCAGCGTCTGCTTTTCGTCGGTATTGCGGTTACGATTTGTCGGAGGCACATAGTATACGTCAGCCCCCGCCTTGTTCAAGGGTGGCAATGGGGTGGACGTCATCAGAACCGGAAAGGCGCCTACACAGTCATGATCTCTTTTTCCTTGTGAGCGAGCAGATCATCGATTTTCCCGATATAGCTGTCTGTTGTTTTCTGGATATCGTCCTGAAGCTTCTTGAGCTCGTCCTCGGAAACGTGGGCGGCCTTGTCCTTACTCTTCTTTTTGAGCTCGTCGTTTACGTCCCTGCGGATGTTTCGGACCGCGATGCGCGCGTCCTCGGCCAGCTTCTTCGCCTGTTTCACGATCTGCTGCCTGCGTTCCTCGGTAAGGGGAGGAATGCCGAGGCGTATGATCTTACCGTCGTTCGACGGTGTTATCCCGACGTCCGATTTCAGGATAGCCTTCTCGATCTCACCGAGCATCTTTACATCCCAGGGCTGGATGGTGATCATCCGCGCGTCAGGCATTGCCATGTTCGACACACCGCTGAGCGGCGTCGGTGTACCGTAGAAGTCCACTGTGATCCCGTCGAGCATGCCAATTGATGCCCGGCCGGTGCGGAGAGTGGTGAATTCCTTCCTCAGGACTTCACTCGCCTTGCTCATCTTCTCTTCGGCTTTTTTCTTTTGCTCGTTAAGCATTGTTCCTCCCGGTTACGAGAGTTCCGACCGTTTCGCCTAACACGATCTTTTTAATATTGCCGGGGACGTTCAGATTAAATACAATGATGGGAAGGCTGTTGTCCATGCACAGGGATATGGCCGTGGCATCCATAACGCGGAGATCCTTCCGGAGCACATCGAGGTACGTCAGACTGTCGAACTTGGTGGCGGTCTTGTCCTTCATGGGGTCGGCGCTGTAGACGCCGTCCACTTTTGTGGCCTTCATGATGACCTCGGCCCCGATCTCCATGGCGCGGAGCGCTGCGGCGGTATCCGTCGTGAAGTAGGGGTTGCCCGTGCCCGCCGCAAAAATTACTACCCGTCCTTTTTCGAGGTGTCGTACCGCTCGGCGGCGGATATAGGTCTCTGCGAGCTCGCGCATCTCGATCGCCGACTGCACCCGGGTGACGACTTCCTTGTTCTCAAGGACATTCTGGAGCGCGAGCGCATTCAGCACCGTGGCGAGCATGCCCATGTAGTCCGCGCTGGCGCGCTCCATGCCCTTTGCGGCGCCGGAAAGGCCGCGGAAGATGTTGCCTCCGCCGATGACGATGGCGACTTCGACGCCGAGGCCGCAGATCTCCTTCACCTCAGACGTGATCGTATCGAGCACGGCATGGTCGATGCCGTACCCCTGGTCGCCCATGAGCGCCTCGCCCGAAAGCTTGAGCAGTATGCGTTTGTATCGTGGTTGCGCCATATTATTTGAGCTGTGCCGCCACTTCCTCGGCGAAGTTTTCTTTTTTCTTTTCGATGCCTTCGCCGAGCTGGTACCGGACGAATCGGTTTACCGTGGCGTTTTTCAGGAAGTTCTTGATCCTGAGCTTGCCGTCAGGGTCCTTGATATACACCTGGTCCATAAGGCAGGAATCGGAATAATATTTTTCGAGCTTGCCTTCCACCATTTTGCCTATGATGGCAGCGGGTTTGCCCGAGTCCTTTGCCTGGGCCTCGTACACCGCGCGTTCGCGATTGAGCACGTCGGCAGGAACGGATTCCCGGTTCAGGAACTGCGGATTTGCCGCGGCGATATGCATGGCGATGTCCTTGCCGAGCTGCTCGTCGCCGCCGGAAAAGTCCACCATGACGCCGATCTTGGTTCCGTGCAGATATATTGCGAGCTGCCCGGTCGTCTCATAGCGCATAAAGCGGCGGATAGCGATGTTCTCGCCGATCTTCTGTACCAGGGTGTTGCGCCCCGCCTCGACGGTCTCGTTGTTGATCGTAAGCTGCGAGAGCGCCGCGCTGTCGGCCGGATTCCAGTCGGCCACAAGCGAGGCAACCCCTTTTGCGAAGCTCTGGAAGTCATCGTTCTTTGCCACAAAGTCGGTTTCGCTGTTCACTTCGACCAGTACGCCGATCTTGCCGCCCCCTTGAATGGTGGACGCGATCATGCCCTCGGACGCCACGCGCGCGGCCTTCTTTGCCGCTGCGGACAGCCCCTTTTTCCTCAAGAGATCGACCGCTTTTTCAAAATCGCCGCCAGCTTCTTCCAAAGCCTTTTTGGCCTCCATCATGCCGACGCCGGTCTTTTCTCTCAGGTCCTTTACCGCAGTCGCGGATATTGTCGCCATTTCTCAAAAACCCCTTTCATCAAAGATCAAAACAGCATGAATACAGAACGCGAAACGCAGGCGCTTCCAACCGGTTCCGTATCCTTCCTGTTTGACCGAAGCTCCGTTTTTTTTGCATGGTCAGCTCCTCGGTCCGCAGCCGCAACCCAGGGCAAAACAAGGCTTTCTTTATGCTTCTTCAGCTGTTGCATCCACATCAGCATCCGCAGTCTCGGCGAGCGCCACGGCTTGCGTATCGCCGGCGGCCTTTGCCGCCTCCATGGCCTCGCCGGCTTCCCTGGCAACGGCCTGTCTGCCCTCGATGACGGCATCGGCGACCTTCGAGGCCATCAAGCGGATGGCGCGGATCGCATCGTCATTGCCCGGAATAACATAGTCGATATTGTCGGGATCACAGTTTGTGTCGACTACGGCGACCACCATGATGCCGAGCTTGTTTGCTTCCTGGACCGCGATCGCTTCCTTACGCGGGTCGATGATGAATATCATGGATGGCGGCTGGGACATCGTCTTGATGCCGCAGAGAATCTTTTCAAGCTTGGCGCGTTCTTTCTCGAGTCCTGCCACCTCCTTCTTCGTGAGCTTGTCGTAAGTGCCGTCCTCTTTCATTTTTTCAATCTTTTTGAGACGGTCGATGCTTTTCTTGATGGTGGCGAAATTCGTGAGCATGCCGCCGAGCCAGCGGCTCGAGACATAGTACATTCCGCACCGTTTTGCCTCTTCGGTGATGGCATCCTGGGCCTGCTTCTTGGTGCCGACAAACATGATGTCTTTGCCCTGGGACGAGGCGGTGCGGACAAATTCGTATGCTTCCTTGAATAGTTTCAGCGTTTTCTGGAGATCGATGATGTAGATGCCGTTACGTTCTCCGAAAATGTACTTCTTCATTTTGGGGTTCCATCGTTTTGCCTGGTGGCCGAAGTGTACCCCTGCTTCCAACAACTCTTTCATGGTGATCGTGGACATGATGTCCCTCCTTCAGGTTTTTACCTCCGCGCCGATCATTCCCCGGCAGATCCTGTTTTAAAACAGGATACCCTGCCGCAGGTCCTGGCGCGTGTGGAATGAGATATGCCTTTTTAAAAAGGCGATCAATAAATTACCATAAATGCGGGAACGTTTCAAGGGAAATTTCCTTTACAAGTCTTTTTTTGCAATCTTATAAAGAATGCGTGTGTTTTCTCAATTATGCAAAATATCTGCGAATTGAATTTTAATAAAATCAATCGGTTGAGTTTTGGCATGGTTGATGCAAATTACCTAAGCAAGACAGAACGAAAAGGAGGACACGACAATGAAGACCACAATAGTAAAAAAGACAACATACATAGGGGCAGGCGCAGGGCTGGCGCTCTTTGCGCTCTTCGGGCTTATGCCCGGCAGTCTGCTGGGCGGCGCGATGGGTATCAATATCGCGGGATGGCTCTTCGGACTTCCTCTCGAGCCAGGAATCGCAGCGAGGGTCATCGTACTCGCAGCCATGCTCCTCGGGGTGCTGGTAGCCGGCATCGTGACGGTGACGGCCACATCAACGGTCGGCTGGCTCGTGGGCAAGGCCCTTGAACCGGGCGCCCATGCCAAAGAGACGGAAGAAGCAAAAGCGGAACAGAGATAAACACAGGGGCAATACGCAGTTCAACAAAATATGACAGCCGCGGCTGAAAGGAGATTTGCCATGAAGAACGAGACAGTAAAAACAGGGATGAAGATAGGAGCATCACTGGGCGGGCTGGTGTTCCTGGTGTTCGGGATCATGCCGGGCTTCTACTTTGGAAGCTTCGGGACCCTTATCCTGCTCCAGAAGTTGATGGGCGGCGCGATCGAGCCGACGCTCTTCGTGAGAGCGGCAATGGTCATGGGCATCGTGGTCGGGATCGCCTGCGCGGCAGCGGTGAGCCTCGTGGTCGGCGGCCTGCTCGGCACCGTGATGGGATACCTCGTATCGGCGCCAACCGCGATGAGAGAGAAGTCAGCAGAGAAGGCGTAGTCGAATTTTTGCGTACGGATTACGAAATGATTTCGTGGGGGCAGCCCTGAGTGGCTGCCCTTTGTTGTTTTGTTAGCATAATAAAATACTGAGTTCAAGAGCGAATACAGAAATCACAACATATTGAAATCTAACGATTTGAATGATGTCAGCATTTCCAGATATCTGGAAAAGACCTCGCTGGTTGCTTTTCACGTACAAAAAGCGCTTGACAAATCTTATGAAATTGTTTATATTCGCTATTCTTAAAAAAAATATTAAGATACAACAAGGCGGGAATTATGGCTACGTATTCAGCAAAAGCAGAAGATATCAAAAGAAAATGGTTCGTCGTTGATGCCAACGGCAAGACCCTTGGCAGGCTGGCAACGGTTATCGCCTCGGTGCTGAAAGGCAAGACCAAACCCATCTACACGACACATATAGACACCGGCGATTTTGTGATCGTGGTGAACGCGGACAAGGTGCACCTGACCGGCAAGAAACTCGATCAGAAGATGTATTACCGTCACTCCGGGTTTCCCGGCGGCCTCAAGACCGTCAGCGCCGGTACGCTTATGAGGACCAAGCCCGAGGACGTGGTGATTATGGCGGTCGAGGGCATGCTCCCCAAGACCCGACTTGGCAAACAGATGCTCACCAAGCTTAAGGTCTATGCTGGTGACAAGCATCCGCACGAGGCACAGCAGCCTGTGGAAATGAGCGTTAAATAGGCACAAGAGAAAAAGGGACAACCTGAGGAGGTTTGAATGTCAGCGGCAAGTGTATCAACACGATATTATGCAACAGGCAGGAGAAAGAATTCCATTGCCAAGGTGTGGATGATGCCCGGCAGCGGCAAGTTCACCATCAACGACAAGACCATGGATCAATATTTCGGTCGGGATGTGCTGAAGATGATCATTCGGCAGCCTTTTGAGGTCACCGGGACGGTGGACAAGTTCGATGTGCTCGTGAGCGTGCTCGGCGGCGGAAACTCCGGCCAGGCCGGCGCAATCAGGCATGGGATATCCAAGGCGCTCCTCGATGTGGACGCCGAGTCGCGCATCAAGCTTCGCAAGGAAGGGCTTCTGACCCGCGACCCCAGGGCAAAAGAGCGCAAGAAGTACGGCCAGAAGGGCGCGCGCGCGCGGTTCCAGTTCTCGAAGAGATAACGGATCATATACCTGTCGTTTGTCGAGTTGCATATCCTGTTATGAAAAAGGGAAGGTAGAGATGCCTTCCCTTTTTTATTTTGCTCACTGTGCCTGTTTGGTAACGCATGAGCGGGGTGCACAATATATGAGTGGCAAAAAAATGAACGTAGCGATCGTTGGATCGAGCGGGTACACGGGCGGAGAACTCATGCGTATCCTCCTCAATCACCCGAAGGTGACGGTATCAGCGATCACGTCGGAAAAATCCGCGGGCAAGCCCATCACGACGATCTTCCCGCACCTTGCGGGATTGACCTCGCTGGTGTGCGAACCCCTCGACCCCGATGTCATCTCGAAGAAATCGGACTTTGTGTTCCTCGCGCTTCCACATGTGGCCGCGCAGGAGACCGCATTCAAATTTCACAAGCTCGGCAAAAAAGTTGTGGATTTATCCGCCGATTATCGGCTTTCGGACCCCGCAGTGTATGCAACGTGGTATGAGCACCTGCACCAGCACCCTGAGCTCCTGAAGGAGGCGGTTTACGGCTTGCCGGAGCTGCACCGGGAAAAGATAAAGAAAGCCGCGCTTATCGCGAACCCGGGGTGTTATCCCACGAGCGCGATACTGGGGCTTGCGCCCCTTATGCAAAAGGGCGAGGTGGACCTGGGGAGCATCATCATAGACTCCACATCCGGCGTATCCGGCGCGGGACGAAGCCCCTCGCTCGCGCACCACTACCCGGAAGTGAACGAGGGATTCATGGCCTACAAGGTCGGCACGCACCGCCACACGCCGGAGATTGAACAGGAGCTGTCCGCTTTAGCGGGAAAGCGGATTATCCTTTCGTTCACGCCTCACCTGGCGCCCATGAACCGGGGTATCCTGACCACGATCTATGCGAAGCAGGTATCTGCATCTGATACGGCACATCTCTATTCGTTATATCGGGAGTATTATAAAGACGCGCCGTTTGTGAGGTTGCTTCCGATTGGCCGGTTCCCGAACGTGCGAAACGTGCGGGGTTCGAACTTCTGCGATATTGGCGTCTATGCTGATCAGCGGACCGGTCGTGCGATCGTGGTCACGGCCATCGATAACCTCGTCAAGGGCGCATCGGGCCAGGCGGTCCAGAACATGAACCTGATGACGGGGTTTGATGAAGCGGAGGGCCTCAGGCTCGCGGGGTTGTTCCCATAATCCGATATTTTAATCACGCCGATGCAGGAGTGGACGTATGAGAATTCCGGATACAAATAACTTTTTCGTGCCGGGATATAAGGCATGGGGGATCCATTGCGGGGTCAAGAAGACCGATAAAAAAGATCTCGCCATCATATATTCCGACCGCGAGGCGGCGGTTGCCGGGGTCTTCACGAAGAACCGGGTGAAGGCCGCGTCAATTGTGCTGGACATCGCGCGGATAAAGTCCGGGAAAGGGCAGGCCATCATTGCGAACAGCGGATGCGCCAATGCCTGCACCGGCAAGCGCGGTCTCGCTGATGCGCGCGCCACGGCGGAGATTGCGGCCCGAGAGCTCGGCATTGCTCCCGAAATGGTATATGTGGCATCTACCGGCGTGATCGGAGAATTTCTGCCCATGCCGAAGCTTGCAACGGGCATCAGCACCGCGGCCGGTCTTCTGTCGGCCTCGGGCTGGGAGCAGGCAGCCGAGGCCATTATGACCACGGACCTCTCTCCCAAGCTTTCGATCGTGCAGGAAGAGCTCGGCGGCAAGACAATCACGATCGCCGGCATCGCCAAGGGCTCGGGCATGATCCACCCGAACATGGCGACCATGCTCTGCTTTATTGTGACAGACGCGAATATTCCGGCGTCTATACTCAAGAAGTCCCTGCTCGCGTCCGCGGAGAACTCTTTTAACAACATCACGGTGGACGGCGACACGAGCACGAACGACCTGGTCCTCTGCATGGCGAACGGCGCGGCGGGCAACAGGCGACCCGGTGTCGGCAGCATGGACAGCAGGAAGTTCCAGGTATGCCTCGATACGGTGACGCGCTTGCTGGCCAAACAGGTGGTGAAGGACGGCGAAGGTGCGACGAAGTTCGTGGAGCTCGAGATCAGAAACGCCAGGAGCCCCATTGAGGCAAAACGCGCGGCCATGACCGTCGCGAAGTCGAGCCTTGTCAAGACCGCGCTGTTTGGTGAAGATGCAAACTGGGGAAGAATCATGGCGGCCCTGGGATATTCCGGCGTAGAGATGGACGAGGGCAGGACGGATATTTACGTCGGCAAAAGCAAGCTTGTAGAAAATGGCCTTGGGCAGGGCAAGGTTGCTGAACGCGATGCAGCGCTTGCGCTGAAGCAGAGGGAAGTGGAGATCATCATCGATTTGCATAAAGGCAGGGCGTCCTCAACGGTTTGGACCTGCGATATGTCATACGAATATGTAAAAATAAACGCAGCATACCGGAGTTGATGACCAATGACGGATATATTTGCGCGGAGAGTATTTTAATCATGCTGAAAATGTAGTGAAACTTTCTCTTGACAATCACTGATGGAGTGGTTAATTTTAATGATTATGCCGCTTTTCTAACAGAAGAGCGGTTTCACTGTTTCATGCTTTACACAGCGCCGCGGTTATTAGTGAATACCCTAAAAAAACCATAAACAACCATAAATAACAATAAGCTATAAGCAGGGGGGGTGTAGCGAGGGTGCATAGTATCAAGTTACGAGAGAATGAGCCTTTTGAGGTTGCGCTCCGGAGATTCAAGAAGAGCATTGAAAAGGAAGGTGTGCTTTCAGAGGTCAAAAAGCGGGAACATTACGAAAAGCCGAGTGTAAAGAAAAAGAAAAAGGCTATTGCCGCGCGTAAAAAGGCGGCGAAGACGGCTCGAATTTCCCGGCATGGATAAAGCCGGCTGCGCGGCGTTTAACAAGTGTATCGCCAGCGATGTCAGACATAAAAAGAGCGCATGCATGGCGGGTGGATGAGAGGGGCGGAATGGGATTACGAGAAACGATTGATGCCGATATTAAAAATGCCCTCAAGGCCGGCGCGAAAGACAAACTTTCAACCCTGAGGATGCTGAGCGCGGCACTCAAGAACAAGCAGATCGACAAGCGCAGACCGCTCACCGAGGAAGAGGTGGTCGAGACCGTACGCTCTCTTATTAAGCAACGGAGAGATTCGATCGAGCAGTTTGGCCAGGGGGGCCGGCAGGATCTTGTCGATAAAGAGACCGCCGAGGTTGCGGTGCTTGAAGTATATCTGCCCCAGCAACTATCCCGAGAAGAGATAGCGCTCATGGTCCGGGAGGTGGTCATCCAGACCGGCGCGCAGGGAGCCAAGGACATGGGCAAGGTCATGAAGGCGCTCATTCCCCTGGTGGGCGGGCGAGCGGATGGAAAGGTGGTAAGCGAGCTCGTCAAACATGCGTTGGGGTAAAGAAATCCCTTCAGACGTAGCGGCCATGCGATGAATCACTCCAGAACTGAACAGGGTGCCATGAAGTCCGGGGCCCCCTGATTTTTTTTCATAACGTACAGTTTCACGTCTTAATCAATTCTTAAACAATATCATCTCGAGCGGTACAACGGGGATGATGAACGCGAATACCATAACCCCAAGAACTCCCATTCGCGCTTTTTATGCTATTCGTGCCATGCGATCGCCTCTTGCGGCGCTCATTCTTCCTCGTCAGGAGTCTGTTTATTGAAACTTCAGGAATTCTTTAGACCGGCAATCCAACCCGGCATCGATGCCATGGAAAAACACGGCCCCCTGACCGTTGTGGAGTGTTCAGGCTTCAAACGGACCAGAAGGCGGAGTTGACGTTCCCGGCATGAATGACCATACCCTGAGAGTGTTGGAATATGGCAAAGTAGCAATCGTCGTTTCCGGATTCGCGGCATCGGAGGCAGGGAGGGACGCTGTTCTCGCTCTTCTTCCCGCAACTGATGCCGGGACCGTCGAGATCCGGCTTCGGGAGACGAGGGAGTTCATGCGTCTTCTCCAGAGCAACGAAGTCCCTCCGCTTGATGGCATCCTGAATGTACGAGGGGCGGTCCGCAAACTCGGACCAACAGGCAGCATGCTTTCCCCGCTCGAACTCTTGAACCTGGCGACAACCCTTGGCGCCGGCAGACGGGCCAAACAGTTTTTCCAGCGCTTTGAGGGAAAGGGGGTCGAGGCCAGGCTTCAGACCCCGCTCCTGTGTGGCCGGGCAGGGAAGATCCGGCCGCTACGGCATATTGAGGAAGCGGTCTTTTCCGCGATCGATGATAAGGTCGAGGTCAAGGACTCGGCCAGCCCGGCGCTCCGGAAGGCGCGTAAGCAGATCGTGCGGACGCGCGAGGACATCCTGGGCCGTATGGCCGGCATCCTGCAGGACAACGGCTTCCAAAAGGTAATCCAGGAGCCGGTGATCACGGTCCGTGACGACCGGTATGTGTTGCCGCTCAAGCCCAACTTTAGGCAGAGCCTGAAAGGTGTTGTGCATGGACAATCCGGGTCCCGGTCCACGCTCTTTGTCGAGCCCCTCGAGATTCTGGAACAGAACAATCGTCTTGCCGAACTCCGCATGGAAGAGCGTGAAGAGGTTGAGCGCATCCTGCGGGAGCTGACCTCCCTCATGTCCCGGGAGGCGGAAGCGATCGAGGACACCATCGAGGCCCTTGCCGGGATCGACGCGGTGCACGCGAGGGCCCGGTTCGGGATCGAGTATGAGGGGACCGTGCCGGCGCTCTCGGCAGATCGAACCATCCGTCTCCGAGCATCGCGCCACCCGCTCCTGGTGGTAAAATTCAAGAACGCTGTCGGCAACAAAGACGTTACGACGAATGACATCGAGCTCAGCGCGAACGAACGGGCGCTGATCTTGAGCGGTCCGAACGCCGGCGGCAAAACAGTGATCCTGAAGACCGTCGGACTCCTCTCCCTCATGGCGCAATCTGGCATACCAGTGACCGCGGATGAAGGAAGCGAGCTTCCGTGCTTCGGTTCGGTATTCGCCGATATCGGCGACGAGCAGAGCCTGGAGCAGGACCTGAGTACCTTTTCGTCTCATGTGAGGCAGATCGCGGAGATCCTTCGCCAGGCGGACCGGGATTCCCTCGTGCTGATGGACGAACTCGGATCCGGCACGGACCCGAACGAGGGTGCGGGACTCGGCGCGGCAGTGCTCGAGAGCCTGATCGAGCGCGGTTGTATCGCTCTCGTGACCACGCATCACAACGCGCTGAAGCTTTTTGGTTCGCAGACGATCGGCGCCGTGAACGCGGCCATGGAGTTCGATCCCCAGACGCTCAAGCCCACGTACCGGCTCATACCGGGCAGGCCTGGCAGGAGCTATGGCTTGGATATGGCAACGAGGCTTGGTGTCCCCGACGAGGTCATCGGTCGCGCACGGGCACGGATCAGCGGGGATGATATCAGGCTTGAGACGCTGCTCAAACAGGTGGAGGACGATTCCCGTCTGCTCGCGGCCGAGAGGGAATTTATCGAAAAAGAGTGTGCAGCGGCAAAACAGGAACGGATCGAGGCAGCGTCCCTGCTCCGGGCAGCGAAGGAAGAGGCCCGTGCGGTAAAAACAAGGACAAAAGTGGAGGCGCGGGAGGTCCTGTCCGCCTTGCGTCAGAAGCTCCGTGAACTTTCACGTACCGCGGTGCTGGAACAAGCAGACATCAGAAAAACGGCCTCGGAGGTCGAGGCCCTTGCGCACGTACTGCAACCCGCTGAGTTGGAACAGAAGGCTGCTTCCGCGCCGCTGACTGACCTGCACCGGGGTGACCGGATAAAGTTGATGAGAGTGAACAAAACCGGCATCGTGCTCGGTTTGCACCGGGGCATGCTCGAGATCGAGGTTGACGGCAAGAAGATCAAGCTCCCTCCGAGCGAGGTTGTGCTGCTCGAGCCTGTTCCGCAAGGGCGGAAAGCGATCAGCGTGCCTGGCTGGGGCGCTGAACTTCACGAGGAAGAAGGACCATCGGACCGGCTTAACCTCCTCGGTCTTCGCGTGAATGAGGCATTGGCCGAAGTGGAACGGTTCATCGATCGCGTAGGAATGGGCGGCCCGACCATCGTGACCATTATCCACGGCCTGGGGACCGGCGCGCTGAAGACAGCAGTAACAGAATATCTCAAGAACCATCCGCTGATCGCGGCCATACGGCCGGGAGAACCGGCCGAAGGCGGCGCAGGCGTTACCGTGGCGGAGTTGAACAAATAACGTGTTCTCCGAAGATATCATAAGCCGGGTCAGGGACAGCATCGACATCGTTGATCTTATCTCCGGATATGTGTCCCTCAGGAAAACGGGGAAGAACCACCTCGGCCTCTGTCCCTTTCATTCAGAGAAGACGCCGTCGTTCAACGTGAACCCGGAAAAGCAGCTCTTCCATTGTTTCGGGTGCGGTGTGGGCGGCGACGCGTTCAAGTTTCTCGAGTTGCAGGAGGGGATGAACTTTCCCGAGGCAGTGAAGCAATTAGCGGCCAGGGGGGGGATACCTCTTCCCGCTGAAAGCGTGTCGCGCAAAGAAGACCAGAGAACCGAGGATGAGCGCAAAGCGCTCCTGACGATCACCGCTGATGCGGCGGGCTGGTTCAGAAAAGAGCTCGAAGGACCCGCGGGCGGCGCGGCCCGCGCCTATTTGAACAAAAGAGGCGTGACCGACCGGATCGTTCAGGAGTTTGCGCTTGGGTATGCCAGGCCCGAGTGGGACGGCCTGCTCCGGCATCTCAGACAGAAGGGATATGCTTTCGGCCAGATGGAGAAGGCCGGGCTCATCGTCAAGCGCAGCGAGGGCGAGGGTTACTACGATCGGTTCCGGGGCAGGATCATCTTCCCGATCCGTGATATCTCCGGGCGCGTGATCGCCTTCGGCGGACGGGTGATGGATGACTCGCTGCCCAAGTATCTGAATTCTCCCGAGACGCCGCTGTACAGCAAGAGCAACGTGCTCTATTGCCTGGACAAGGCAAAAGAGCCGGCGCGGCAGCAGAAGTATTTTATCATCGTCGAGGGTTATCTTGACGTGATCGCGTGCCATCAATATGGGGCGCAGAACGCGGTGGCCACCCTCGGCACGGCGCTCACCGAGGGGCATCTCCGGCTCATGCGGCGGTTCGCCCAGAACCTCGTTCTTATCTTCGACCCTGATCCGGCGGGAATCAAGGCAACGATAAGAGGATTTGATCCTTTGGTAGAAGGTGGCATGAAAGTAAATGTAGTATCATTGCCTGACGGTGATGATCCGGACATCTTTTTTCAAAAGCACGGTAAGCAAGCGTTTGATGAAGCTCTTAAAAAGTCAGTTAAGCTAATGGATTTTGTTCATTCATCGGTAGTGAAAATAGGAGCTAACGCACCCATTGATGAACGGATGGATACCGCAAAAGAGATGGTGATGTTCATCGAAAAAATACCCGACAGGAATATTCAGAATTATTATATTAAAAAAATAATAGATGCTTTAGATATAGATGAAGCTAGTTTTCGACAAGAGAGATTTATAGAGAAAAAAACATCGAGCACTATCCGAGAAAAAGGAACCATTCCAGCGCCGAAGAGAAGACCGCAAGCGGAGGAGACGCTGATCCACTTGATGCTCAAGGATGCGGTGTTCGCGCTGCGATTGAAGGACCAGATGAAGCCGGAGGATTTTACTGATCCGCTGTTCCAACGTGCGGCGAAGCGAATTATTAGCGCCCTCGATGATCAGGGCAGGTTTGATGTTGGTGCCCTGCTTCGGGAGGGGGACGAGGAACTGAACCACATAATTTCCCATTATTCCATGCTCGAAATGGTGTATGATAATCCGGAGAAGTCCTGTCAGGACTGCGTGGAATTGATCAAGCAGCAGGACCCGGAAAAAAAGATGAAGCAGATCATACGAGCGATCAAAGAGGCCGAGTTGCGCGGTGACAGCGAGGAACTTTTGAGACTTATTGCAGAGCAAAAGGACCTGAGCAAGAGGCCGGGCAGGCGGATCCACGGGTTGTAGCAGAACGGACCGTGGAGCATGTTTTTGTTGATTTCTATGAACATACGCTTGTGAGCGTTTAACACAAAGGAGCAGCACGTTATGTCAAAGCGGGGCAAGACAGGAGATTCAATAAAAACGGGCACAGCGGGAAAAGAGCGAAACTATGCGCCCTTTGAGGAGTCCGGTGAGGCGATTCCTCACGAGGATGTCTCAACGGAACAGCTCGACAACATTATTTCCCTGTTCGGCGACAGCGAGATGGAGATGGACATTGCCGACGCTCGGCATGACGGCAAGGCACATCAGGCGACGGATGAGGACCTGGAGGAAGGCGTCGAGACGGACGAGGCGAGCCTCGAAGATACCGTGGAGGAGGAGGCCGAAGAGGAGGAAGTCGAGGTCGGCGTCGGCAAGACCGATGATCCCGTTCGCCTCTACCTCAAGGAAATGGGCACCGTGCCGCTTCTGTCCAAGGAAGGGGAGGTGTCGATCGCGAAGCGGATCGAAGAAGGCAAGCGCGAGGCCGACCAGATCCTCTATGGCCTGCCGTTCTCGCTTCAGGACGTGCGTGATCTGGGCGACAAGCTGCGGAAAGGGAAGGTCCGCATCCACGAGCTTGTGCACGACGGGGATGATACCGAGGAATTTCAGAGCCAGAACGAGGAAGAGCTTCATGACCGGGTGATCAAGCTTATCGGCGAGATCGACAAGCTCGGCAAAGAGATGAACGATCTGATCCACCACGTGACCAGCGACCATGTGCGCGATTCCCGGAAGAAGGGGCTTCGAGAGAAGCTCCAGAAGACGCGTTACGCTTTGTTCGCCAGACTGGCGGCGTTGAATATCCATTGCCGCCAGACCGACCGGCTGGTTCTGAAGCTCCGGGAACTGGTGGGAGAGATATACCTCTCGGAGCGTGAACTCCATGGTATCGAGCGCAGGATGGCCCTGGACCTCGCGGGGGTAAAAGACGTATTCAAGAAGATGCGTCAGGGAGAGCGTGAGCTTAAAAATACCGCACGCAGGCTCGAGATGAAGCAGGAGGAACTGCTTGGGCTGGAAAGGACATACCGGAATGCGGTGAAGCGGATGAAGCGGGTCAAGGAGGACTGCGGTGTTCCGGCCGAAGACCTCAAGAAGGCGCTGCGCGCCCATGAGCGGTCGGAAGAACGGGCCAAGTTCGCCAAGAGCGAACTGGTGGAGGCCAACCTGCGGCTGGTTGTCTCGATTGCCAAAAAGTACACCAACCGGGGCCTCCAGTTTCTCGACCTCATTCAGGAAGGCAATATCGGCCTCATGAAGGCCGTGGACAAATTCGAATGGCAGCGCGGGTACAAGTTCAGCACCTATGCCACGTGGTGGATCCGGCAGGCGATCACCCGGGCGATCGCCGACCAGGCGCGCACCATTCGTATTCCCGTACACATGATCGAGACCATGAATAAGCTGATCCGTACCTCCCGTAGTCTTGTGCAGGACCTCGGTCGCGAACCAACCACCGAGGAGATCGCATCATCCATGAAGCTGCCGGTCGAGAAGGTCCGTAAGATCATGAAGATCGCAAAAGAGCCCATTTCGCTCGAGACGCCTATCGGCGAGGAAGAGGACAGCCATCTGGGAGATTTCATCGAAGACAAAAAGGTCGCGTCGCCGCTCGAGTCGGCGATCCGCAAGAACCTCCACCAGCAGGTCCGCAAAGTGCTGAACACGCTGACCGACCGGGAGGAAAAGGTGCTGCGCTGGCGCTTCGGCATCGGCGAGCAAACAGACCATACACTCGAGGAAGTTGGCCAGGAGTTCGATGTGACCCGCGAGCGCATCCGCCAGATCGAGGCCAAGGCGCTCAGGAAACTGCGGCACCCGAGCAGGAGCAAACAACTCAAGAGCTTCATGGAATAAGCGAGCCCGGACGCAGCAATTCCGCAACAAAATATTATCTGCCATAGAAATCCGTTAGTTATGCCCCATCTGCGCCCTTAAGCAAATTCGCATTCAAAAAAAGCTTGACTTTTCCCCTGCAATCTTATATATAAATA
>Ga0315281_10004039_pt1 | contig 21404 bp, 14 predicted proteins | sample YL17G07_0_MG_FD_204540 | JGI IMG/M metagenome (GOLD analysis project Ga0315281, IMG submission 204540) | Sediment microbial communities from Yellowstone Lake, YNP, Wyoming, USA - YL17G07_0 | ecosystem: Environmental > Aquatic > Freshwater > Lake > Sediment | place: USA: Wyoming | collected...
CTCGCGAGGTCCGGGTCCGGGGCCGACGAGCGGCTCGCGTCGCCGCAACCAGTGTGGTGCTGCTGGCGACAAAGTCGTCCAGTTCCTGAAACAGCCAGATGGCACGCGGCACCGGCCGACCGGCGGCATCACAGACGGTCAGCCGGCATTGATCGGCAAGATAGCGCACCGCAAACCGATCGCACATCGATTCCTTCCGATGGCTGTTTCGACGAGCACGATGAATAAGATAGTGATAAAACTCATGAAGAAACACGAATAAGGCCAGTTGATACGCGTTTTCCGCCTTGATATGGTAAACCGGCTTCCACCAGGAATGCCCGATTGTCCGCGCCCGGGCGATCGAAGTTTCGATTCTCATTGGATAACGGTTCCGTCGTCCGAGGTTGATATAGATTCGGGGCGGATTGGAGGCAAAGGTTCCCGAATAGATGGCACTGCGCGAATAGCGAACCACCACCGTCAGCCGGGGCGAGATCCAATCTCCCGTCGCCCGCAGAAACATCCGCTCAAGGCGGGGCGTCGATAGCTCTGTGTCGTTCCCGATATCCATTGCTTCCACCCAACCGCGTACCGCACCTTACCTTTAGTTGGTCGAACAAGGGTTTTCAAGTACTATTTTCCGAAAAAAATCAAGCAATGTCAACTTGTATAACATCTTTATTATAAACGTCTTATAAAAATATTGGTATTCGTTTTGGATCCGTCTCCGTCCTGAGCAATTTACCGGAAAATTGTTGCAGTCGCTTTCGCTGATCAGGTAACATTGTCGAAGAAATGATGCAATATATGGAGGGTATATGAAATGATGTGGCAACGAATTCGGCTTTTTATTACTATCTTCATCGTATGCTGCGGAAGTGTGAGGGCGGCTGAGACGAGCACCCAGGACAAGAAAGAATCTCGTCCCCAGACAAAAAACGAACTGGCTGAATATCTTGTCCGCCAACTCAAACCCTTAAAGTATCCCCGTGGACAGCGGCTGCCGCTTTACGTCTGGGCGACGATGGATCTCGAGCCGGCAGACGATGCGGTTACGGAACGAATCCTCAAACAGCTCGACGAAACAGGCATCGCAGTGACCTGTTCATGGCAGGCCGGCGACCGGGAAAAATCTCTGGCGGAAGGTCTTCGAGTTGCCGCTTTGCAGAAAAAGCTCGGACTGCCCGTCAACGTCAACGCCACGTCGTGTCTGCACGCGTTCTTCAACGGCGATCAGAGTACAGCCCACATCGACGAAAACGGCAAACCCTTTTTCGACGATTCTTTTCCTGCAAATGGCCAAATGGGTTGCCCGTTCGCACTTCAGCATCGCTATGCAGTCATCAAGGAACAGATCGAGCCTTTCTTGCGGGCCTACAAGGAAAAAGGCCTGCCGATCGACTTTATCTTCGCCGATTGGGAAATCGACGGCCCGATCGAGTGGAACGGCGCGTGGGCCAGCTCGAAACGCTGCACGCGATGCCGGCAGAACATAAAGAACATCGACGACTTTGGCGAATTCCAGAAGGCCGTGAGAACGATCCGCTGTGATATACAGAAGAGGGTCTATGCAGACACGGTGAAGGCGTATTTCCCCAAGACCCTCGTCGGGAACTATGCCGTCTATCCCAATGACGGCTGGCGATACTGGTATGATTTCTTTGAAGAGTATGTCGATGGAGCGCCGTGCAAACAGGACGGCCGGGCCAAGTATCGCCAATGGTTTGACGAGTTTCCGCGCTGCGGGTATACGTTTGCCATGCCTATCCTGTACACGTGGAGCCGACTTTACAGTTGGTATGATTTCGAGAACAGTGATTATCGCTGGTTTTACAACCTGCTGCTGATCGCGAGCAACGCCGGACGGCATACGTCTGCGGACGTTCCGATCATCAGCTTTGTCAATCACAGCCCGCTCGGACCGGCAAAAGAATCAAAGGACATCAAGCCTTTCAGCGACGACAAATATCGCGAGGTGCTTTGGCATATGCTGCTTCGCGGTCACGATACGTTCTTTGTCTATTGCGGCGGACCAGAAACGCTCCGCGAGCTTGGCCCCGTGCACGAGGTCTACGCCGCCGCCCTTGAATACAAGGAGTTTCTCGACAAGGGGATACCGATCAGCTTCGACGTGCCGAAATCGCCGGGTCCGGTGGTCTCGGGCTTGCGTCTCGGCAACCGCGTGCTCGTCCGACGAACCGATTTTGACGATAACCGCAGCGAGGTTACTGTTGTGATCGAGGGGAAGAAACTGCGGATCGTACGGGCGGACGGTGCGTGCCAAATCCTGAAACTGCCGGAGTAACCAACGGCCTTTGGACTTTGGACCGGACGTGGGCCTTGGACCTTGGGCTTTAGCAGCAGGGACAGTTCGCGAACGAATCCCGCAACTGTGAAGGGTTTTCTATCGGCTTTGGCCCAGGAACTGGAAAACTCAGTCACACACCGTCGGGTTGGGCCACTATTTTAATAAGTAAATGGGGGCCTGACTTTGTCCGATATCCCCTTGTGGTAGTGGATATATTGCAAGTGGTCCGATAACAGAATGTCGAACTTGGACTCGACGGCTTGCATGGTAACTTGAAATCGGAAATCCACGTAAGCCATTGTACGGGGAAGTGGCAATGAGCGAAGCTAATTCGACAAACACGAAAAGCGGTGAAAAAGAGGCCATCCGCCAGTTGATCCAGCGGGGGTGGGAAGAAGGCCGGTGCGACATCTTCCTGGCCAAGCGCCGATGGTTTCGCTACAAGCTGGGGCTGAGGCTGGATGTTACGACAAAACCTGACGATCCTGACGCCGCCTGGGTCTGCATTATGCACAACGTCTCCGGGGGCGGCGTGGGATTCTGGTCAAGGAGGGAACTGACATCTGACAGCATTGTTTTTATTCGTGAGTATTCTCCAAGTAATCGAGGGGAGTGGATTCAGGTTCGCGTGAGCCATTGCACGGTCGGAATCCAGGGGTATTTGATCGGGGCGTCATTCGAATTGCAGTTGCCGCCGGACTCGGGTTCCGGTGAATTCTGCGGCAGTGCGGGCCATGCATCTGAGGTTTTCAACAGCGATGAATTCCCCATGATTTCAACCCGCCCCTTTCTTCCGTCCCGTTCGTTGCGGCTCAAATGTGCTTGTGCCGCCATCGTCGCAAGCTGTATAGGAGTAGTTGCGGCAGCCCTTCAGTTTAACTATCCCTTACTGGCGGTGGGTCCGATCTGGACGAATGTACTTACCGTCGTGTCTGCGGTTTGCCTGGGGGCGATGGGCGGCTGGATAATCGTTGGCGGTGAAATACGGTTTGTCGAAGGGATGATGTCGGTTATCGGAAGTATAATCCGGGGGGAAACAGATCCCGGTCCCGTGCCGGAAGAGCCTTCAAAGGAACTCGGTGAACTCCGCAAGGCGTTTATCAACATGGAGACCGTGCGGCGCAAACGAGAGGAAGCCGAACGGGTGCGCCGAGAAAAGCTCGAAGATCTCAATCAAATCAAGAACAACATCCTCTCTATTGTTTCGCATGATCTGCGGACGCCGCTCACATCGATCTTGCTCTACGCGCGGATGCTTACCGATGAGCTGGGCACTTTGGCGGAACAAGACCAGCGGCGGTTCCTTAATATCATCTCGGACGAGTGCAATCGATTATCCAATCTCGTTGATGATCTTCTCGAGGTGCAGCGGCTGGAAACAGGGCGGATCAAATGGGACATGCAGCCCAAAGACCTGTCTGAGACCATCCATTCCTGTGCCAATCTGTTCGAAGCCATGGCAAAGAGCAAATCGATCACGCTGACCGCGGATTGTCCGGAAATCCTGCCGGCGGTGGAAGCCGACCCGGAAAGAATTTCACAGGCGTTGAGCAATCTGATCTCCAACGCAGTAAAATACACTCAACGAGGCGGCGCAATCCGCGTATGGGCAGAGGCGGCCGGCAAAGATATCCTGATTCATGTAGCCGACAATGGTCCGGGCATTCCTCGCGACAAGTGGGATCAGATATTCGATCGTTTTACCCAGTTGTCTGATCCGAATAGAAGCCAAATCAAAGGGGTCGGTCTGGGACTGTACATCGTCAGGCGGATCGTCGAGCATCACAAGGGATCGGTATGGGTGGACAGCGAAGTCGGCCGCGGGTCGGAGTTCGTCGTTTCGCTGCCGATGCAGGCAGAACCCCGTCCGGCGTTGGTGCACGAGCCTACCTCATTGGCGAAGCGAGTGGTGGTATGCGACGCCGATCCTGAATTGGCGGCCAGGGTCGCCCAGATGCTTCGCGGGGAAAACCTGGAAGTCCGGGTGGCCTATTCAGCTTGCCGCTTGTTGGCTCAGCTTGCAGAAGCTGAACCCGATGTTGTCATCACGGACGTCCTGCTGCCGGATATGGACGCCCAGGAGCTGCTTAATGCCATTCAGAATCTTCCCAGGCGATCGTTCAGACTCATTGTTCACAGTTACGCAGGCAGCAGCACCCATTTGAAGCGGCAGGGTGTGGATATTTTCCTGAAACGTCCCACGTCGGCAAACGAACTGATTCAGGCAGTTCGAGTGGCTTTGCTCAAGGAGTCAAACGCCGGAATGACTCTGTTGATGATAGGCCAGTCTGACCGATTGGACCTGAAGCAGTTCAATCAATTTTTGTCGGACGGCGGCCATATGCCTATCTTTACCGAGACAGTTGAGGCGGCATCGGCACTGATTGAAGATTATCCGATCGACGCCGTCCTGGTTCTGCAAGAAGCCTTGGACGACGACTGGAACGATTTGAAACATCTCAAGATCGAGGGCCGAGCCGACATTCTGATCACGGTCGTCTGCGACAGGGTCAGCAAGAAAGAACGACGTTTGGCGGAAATCCATCAAGTGATCGCCGTGCCCTTTGATGCAGGCGGTGAAGAAGAGCTCTTGGCCGCGGTTACAGCTTCTCAGCAATCTCTGGTGGAGGAGGTATGTCGATGAAACGGATACTGGTCTGCGACGACGAACCTCATATTGTCGAAGGGTTGCGGCACCTCTTGCGGGGGCCAGGCAGGACCATCGAAATGGCAAGCTCGGGGGTTGAGGCCCTTTCGAGAATTGAGCAGGGCATGCCCGATCTGCTGGTTATCGACATTATGATGCCGGAGATGAGCGGATTGGAGGTGGTGGCCAAGCTGCGAAGCGAAGAGGCGACCAAACATCTGCCAATCATCATTCTGACCGCAAAAGGCCAGGCCCAGGATGCGACAATGGCCCAGGAGGTCTGGGATGCGTTTGTGATGGCCAAGCCCTTCGAGCCGCGAAAGCTTCGAGAACTCGTCGGGACGACTCTTGAGAGCGGGATATGGTCACTCCAGAACTCCATCTAGTTTGCCCGGAACAATTAAACGATTTTCTCCAGGGAGGGCAACTCGCCGGTGCGTTCAACAGCGTTGCCGAATTGGCCGGTGCCTGTCTCAAGATCGTGGCTCCGCAAGATGCTCCGGGCGATTCTGTGGACCGTGCTGCCGTGCCTGTCAAATATCGCGGCCGAATGATGGGGTCTGTGCTTTATCCTCCGCAAAGCAACGGCAGTGCCGTTTCAAGGGGTGCCCAGACGGTTGGGTCGCTCCTGGAACATATGGTTGATCGCGAAATTGCCATTGACGACCTGGCGGCGGCATTGAATATCAGTTATGAAGAACTGAACATGCTCTATACGTTGTTGCCTATGATTGCCACCAAGACCAATGCCCAGGAAATCGGCAAGGCCCTGGTGGAGCAAACAATGCGAACGCTTCACTGCCGGCGCGTTTCGCTTCTGATTGTAGATGAAACACGCAAAGTGCTGAAAGTCCTGGCGTCTTCCGGCTTGCCTGCGAACGTTCAGGACGTTCAGATCCCCATTTCCGACAGTATCGCCGGCCAGGTGCTGCTCGACAACGATCTGATCGTGGTCAACGATATTTCAGATCGGCCCGACCTGGCGAGAATGTCTCTCGGCAAGTACGACAGTGCTTCGTTCGCGGTTGTCCGTGTGCCGCTCAATGCCCGCGGCGAGGCGGTGGGCGTCTTGACCGTGACAGAACGCATCGATTCCGCTGAGTTCTCAGCTCGCGACCATAAACTTCTTGAAGGCCTGTCCGCGATGGGAGCATCGGCTCTCTTGAATTGCCGTCTCCATGTCGCCGTCAATCGGCAGATGATCGGCACGATCCAGGCCCTGGCGTCGGCGGTCGACGCCAAGGATCACTACACTCACGATCACGCGGGACGGGTCGCCGGACTGTGCGTTGCTACCGCGAGAGAACTTGGCATCACGGACCCCGCCGCTTGCCGTGAAGTCGAACTGGCTGGGCTTCTGCACGATATCGGGAAGATCGGCATCGCCGACGCGATTCTCTCCAAGCCGGGTCGCCTTACCCCTGAGGAGTTTGCCATCATAAAGAGCCACGTCGAGATCGGGGCGCGGATCCTTGAAAAGGTGGAGGGGTTGGAACAAGTCGCCAAGGCCGTGCTCCATCACCACGAACGGATTGACGGGCTGGGATATCCTGCCGGACTGTCGGAGTCTGAAATCCCCATCACATCAAAACTGATTTCCGTTTCCGATATCTTTGACTCGCTGACGTCCGACCGGCCTTACCGCAAAGCCTTGAGTAATGAAGCTGCTGTGCAAACCCTCAAGAAAAGCAGTGGGACTCGACTTGATCCGGATATTGTTGAGGCGTTCTGCGCGTCGTGCTCGGCAACGCCGAACCGACCGACACAAAAGGCGAGGAAGCATTGGCAGGCACGACGACGTAACGATGCGCCCACGGCGGCGCTCTTGTGCCCCCCCAAAGCTCACATTACGGTTTTCGACGAAGTATCAGCCCCATGCCGCCCATCGCAACGAACATCACACTGAGCGGCTCAGGTACGTTGGCGATGTGCTTGTAGCTGTAATCTCCACCACCCACAAACTTGACGATAAGGGTGGACGCATCCCCATAAAATCCCGGATCAGGAATGCCCGCTTCCTCAAAGGCGAAGTGAAAAAGAACCGCGTCGAACACGGTGCCGCTGTCCACATTCGGGTGAGGCTTCAGGAATCCAACGGCGTATCCTTCCTGAGGAATATTTGAGCCATTCAGAACATTGATGCTCCCGATCGTGCTGTCATTCTTGATGTTATCAGCATCAAGACTCATAAAACACCGGTTCATTCCGGGACTGTCCGACTCAACCAGACTGTAATACAGATTTCTCTGGGAAAGGTTTATTGCCGGATTGCCGACATCCTGAGCGAATAAAGTATTGACCCGTGATGCGGCGTAACTTGCGCTTTCGTTCAGCGTAAAGCCTGTAATATACTTGAACTCGATTTCAGTGATAAATGGGTTCGCGCGCTTTCCGCTGATCACGGGGCCCAAGGGGGAGGTATTCTGAAGAAGAATATCCAGGTAGCCGGAACCACTCGTAACAGTGGCCGTAGCTGAGGCGTAGATTCCTCCACCGATGTCCGCTGAGGGAAAATTCGTGGTTACTGCCTGTGTGGCTGTCGCATTCAGCAACCCGCAAAGCGCACACACCCAGCCGCAAAGACGTGCTATTCTCGTCATTTCCCAACTCCTTTTCGCTGATAGTACTAATTCCTAATATACTCGAAATCACCATAGAATACAAGAGCTGCGGGGCAGCCATTGATCACGATCAAGTGTTAACATATCCTATTGTGTTACAGTTGGTTATGGATTTTGCCGGCGAGATTGCTCCACTTCCGTGCCGCCCGACGAGCAGCCCCAACATCACCGGTCATTTGCGGATCGGCGCGATCGACACCGGGCAACCCAGGGCCGACGGGAGTACAGTATCCATTCCCGAAACCATTGCGACGATCCGCCGGACCGGCCTTTTCGGTCGTCGTAAGAAAAAAACGCCGCGACTTGACAAGTGACTACGCGTGTAGTATATTTAGGTTAGAGACTACAGGCGTAGTCATTTGCTCGGATCGAGATGCTTGTGAGGAGCTGGACGATGGGAAAACGTAAGCGAAGCCTTGGTGAGCTGGAACTGGAGGTTCTGAAGATCATCTGGAACAGGCAACCCTGTACGGTCCAGGAGGTGGCCGAAATCCTGGATGAGCGCAGCGGGTACGCTCGGACGACGGTGCTTACGATCATGCAGCGGCTTCACGCCAAGGGCTTTCTCACCCGGCGCAAACAAGGCGCAGCGTTCCGGTATTCAGCCACCGAGAACCGCAAAGTGGTCATGTCGGGTTTGATCAGGCAGTTCGTTGACACGGTCCTCGACAGCTCGCCCCTGCCGATGGTGGCGTACCTGAGTGAATCAACGAATCTTACACAGGAACAGATCGCATCGCTGCGCGAGATTGTGGAAAAGCTGGAAAGTCAAACCGAGGAGGCAAAATCATGAATACCGTCATAGACCTTGTAAACCAGGCGGCAGATCGGTGGGTCGATGGGATCTGGCCGGTGATCTGGCAGACAGCTATTCTGACCGGCGTTGTCTTCTTGCTGACGCTGTGTTTTCGCAGGATGTCGGCAGCGGCGCGATTTTGGCTCTGGATGTTGGTGCCGCTTCGGCTTTTGGTGATGCCATTTATGACTCTGACGCTTCCCTTGCTTCCAGCGGCGCAGGCGACGCTCAGGCCAACAGACGCGTTCACAGCCGGCCCGGGGATCGCGGTGAAGAGGCCTGCAGAATCACCAGCCGCATCACCTGCGAACCTGGCCCTCGCCCCCGTGCTGTCCGAGGCGTCAGACATGAATTCATCCTCTCCCATTGTCCGACCGACGCTCTGGACGGGCATCATGGCGATGTGGATGATCGGAGTCGGCGTGTTTGCCGTACGGTTCATTATCGAGCGGCGTCGAGTAAAGCGGATCATCGCACACGCGGCCGAAGCGACGGATCGCGCCGTTCTGGCAGCCGCCCGAGACACGGCGGAGAGACTGGCATTAAGAGAGGTTCCTCGGATCGTTTTGACGCGAAACAATGTTTCCCCCTTTGTTTGTGGTGTCTGGAGAGCGACGGTCGTGCTGCCCACGATTCTGGTTGACCGAATCTCTTCGGAGGAGCTGCTCGCGGTGCTTTCGCACGAATTTGCACATGTTCAGCGGCGGGATATCCTTGTGGGGTGGGCGGTAACGCTGTGCGAAGCATTGTATTTCTTCCATCCGGCGTTCCAGCTCGCCAAGCGCGGCCTGATGCTCGAGCGCGAACGGGCATGCGACGAACGGGTGTTGGTCTACGGACAGACGAAGCGAAACGTCTATGGCCGGGGTCTTATCGCCGCGGCGGAGGTCTGCCGGGGTTTCGCCAGTGGCATGTCTTCGGTTCCTGAGATTGCAGAGACATTTGGTGATCTCAAGAAGCGTGTGACCTTCATCTGTTCCGACAGGCAGCCCAGAGCCCATCTTTCAAGGTCGGTGGCGGTTATTCTGACCTTGTTTACGCTTCTTTGCCTCCCACGGGTTGTTCTGACGGCCCGAAGCGATCCGTCGACACCCGATCTTCGATTCACACGAGAAATCGCGGAGAAACTTGCGAAGCTCGATCTCGACAAGGCAACACGACAGGATGTCATAACGATATTCGGTAAGCCACTGGAGTACAGATGGGGGCAGGAGGTCCTCAAAGAAAATGACCTTCCCGTGCGTTACGTGATGTGTTATCCCAATCGTTTTGAGGTCCTGGTTTTTGCGGATAAGATCATCGAAGTGCGACACCACGAACCCGGCTACGCCTTTCGTGGTACACTTCAGGTGGGTTCATCGCTCGAAGAGGTCCTTAAGGTGGTCGGCCCACCCACAACAACCATTGAAGGCGAGCCAAATGCATTTAAGGATGGCGTCCTTTACAAGGACATCGACGGCCAAAAGGGATATTGTTACTATGGTCGGTCCGATCAGAATGTTCGATTCTTTTTCGTTAACTCCAAGGTAACAGCTCTGTACATGACCTGCAGTAATTACAAAGACGGCAGAATCTCGCCGGAGATTGTCAAGCCAACGAAACCCAGAATCGTTGACAAGATCGATTATCCGTTCGTCAACGATCCGGAAGTGATCGGAACGTGGAGCAGTGTCGATTTTGTCGATCAGATCGAAGACTTCAATCCGGGAACCAAACGCTGGAAAGGGGATCTGTTTCTGAAGAAACTGGCGTTTATCGAGGATGGAAAGACGTTCAGGCCCTGGTGGACGTGGACGAAAGGTCTCGTGTTCAATCATGGTGACAGCACGGCCAGCAAGTACGTGATCAAAAAGTTCAAAGACGAGACGTATATGTTTTTCGAGTGGAAAAGCGGTGATTACATTTTCTGGCACATGAAGCCACAATACTATGTGCTCAAGAAAGTTTCCTCTGAGGTGAGTAAAGAGGACCGGGCACGGGCGTTGGCCGCGACGACCGATCCTGCGTTTAGAAAAGCGGCTCTCTTTCACTTTTGCGGAACGAAATCCAATGATTCTTGCCTGAGTTTGAGGAACAAATAGTCGAGACAGCGGATGCCGCAGGCTCGATGGATGATTCGACTGACGGTGTTGTTGAACCCTTCGAGGGGGCCGGTGGTGATGGGGTGTTTACAGTAGTTCAAGATCATATCCTTGACCTTCAGTAGACTGTTGCCAAACTCTCGAAGCAGCGGTACGCCAGCGACCTGTGTCCAGATCACCCAGCGATCAAAGTATTTCTGGGCCCAGCCCCGGTAGGTGTATGTCCAGAGCTGTTTGAGGGCATCTCCAAGGATGTGGACCTTGGCCAGAGTCTCGTTGATATGCAACAGGGCCATCAGATTGTGACTCTGTTCAGTCGTCCGGTTGGCCGCATTACGGAACAGATTGAACCGCTGACCTTTGATGACTGCCTTGTCTTCCTGGGCGGCCTTGTGCCATTCGATCCTTCGCACCTCGTCGATCAGTTCGTTGTAATTGGCGATCAGATGGAACTTGTCCAGCACGATGTCGGCTTGGGGAAGCTCCGCTTTGACCACTTTGTGATAGGCGCCGGCCCGATCCATTGCCACAGCTACGATACTGGCTTTCTGCTGCGGGCTGAGCTTGTCGAAGAAACCCTGGAGGCTTTCCTTCTTCTTGCCTTCGGCCATGTAGAGCAGTTCGCCATTCTCGCCATTCATGACCAAGGTGACATAGCCGTGACGCTTCCGGATGGCCTTCTCGTCAATCAGCAGGATCTTCAGACCCTCGAGGTTGGGCGATGGAAGGGACGTCTCCAAAATGGCCTTGTCCCAGCGATAGCTGGTGGCCAGGCAGATGCCGACGATCTCTTCAATGTGAGTCAGGGGCATGTACCGAGCCAGGCGGCAGACGAACCGCATCAGCCGGTCGGTTGCACGAGCATGATCGTCGATGCCCGGCGGGTGGATCGTCCAGAAGCCTCCACACCGGGAACACCTGCCCTGGATCGCCTCGTAGGTCAGCACCACGTGCAGGGCCGTGCCCAACGGCAGATCCCGGACCGTCTGCGGGATCGTCCGATTCGAGGCCATCCGGGTCCCACAGGTCGGACAGGTCAGGGCAAACCGCCCGTCCCGACGAAGAAAGACTTCGGCTCGGTCCCTACTCAGGGTAATCTTCTGGACGACGTAACCGCGAAAGTCAAACAACCGCCGAATCCCGTGCACATACATGGCTCAACCTCCTGCCTTGCAATGAGTCTTCGCAACCCATTGTAAAAGCAGAAGTTCAGCCTATTTTCAAGCAACTAATCTTCCGCAAAAGTGAAAGAGAGCCAACGTTTCTTGAAAGAACCGCAGAGAAATTTTCCAGTGAACTCCGTAAGACAAATTCCTGACCCAAGCGGGAATTATTGCATTTTCGGGATGTTTGTGGCAAGGCAGAGAAGTTGCGCCTGAAATCTCTAGAAAATTGCGGTTGCGCGCAAGAGGGCAAATCCGTCAGTAATTACAGAGGGAGGAAAACGGAGGCAATCCTTTGGAGGTCTTGGGGGGGGTCGGGTAGAATTCTGATCAATCGAACAGGGATCTCCTGCGAGTTCATGTTGTAAAGGAGGGCCGGAGGCAAACGAAAATGGTTTCAACAAAGACATAGTCCATCTCTGCTCTTAAAGCAAACAACTAGCGAACGATCTCCAAGAGACACACATGGAGAGTATGCGCGCAAAGCTATGACTTTTTGTAATTCGAGACCAATAGAAAGCACATGAGTTGTGGGTGACGTAAGGAGATTCGTGAAAATGGCTTTTCGAAAAAAGGAATTCGCTGGAAACCGTGTGCGCTTATTTGTGTTGTTCCTGGTTGGGTTTTTTGTCGTCCTTCTTATCCTCGGCCAGGATAGGCTAAAGGGTACATTCCAAACCAACCTTTACGCCGAAATCACAAGTGCGATGCAGGCAGATCGTGTTTCTTTGCCACCCAACGCCGAAAAACCCGCAAATGGCGCACTCGCTATCTCCGAAACGCCTGTAAAGACCGGCTCTGATCTCAAGTCCCAGCAGGGGCGTGATGATAACCATTCCGATCCGTCTGCAAGTGAGATCAATGGCTGGCTCTCCAAAATAACCGTCAGTGGCGACGTATTGAAGCCGGCGGCAGCTCGAAAGATGTTCGAAAAGCTCAGTGATGACTATGAGACGATCAAGACGATGCAGGGGCGACTTATTCTGCAATTTGATGAAGAGCCTCCCGTGTTTGACGGTGAATTCTATATTCGTCAAACCGAAACTGCCTCAAACGCTAGAAGCTCATATCCCTGGCGATTTGAAATCCGCATCAAGGAGGGTTCCGCGACAGGGTGGAATCTGATAACGCACACTGACCTTAAGGGAAGCGAAACCCCTATTTCATGGCGGGAGGGCGGACAACACGATGAACAGCCCGTGCCTAACCTGTTGCGGCAGTTGGCATATATCCCTCTTTCGCCGGTCACGTTGATCCGTGTTCCGATCGCCAACCGGGAAGGGTTTTTCAAGGGGGTAATCACGAACATCCACCAGACCCGGCCGGAGGAAGAGACGGGCTTAGAAGGCGGACCGTTTTGGATCTTCGACAGGGTCGATACGCAGTACTGGCTATCCAATGACGGGGAGCTAAAGCGTCTGCGAAGCGCTCGGCGATTCTTAGAGGGCGGCGGTTTCGATATTGATAAGACCTTTGCCAAGTATCAAGTGATTGAGGGCGTTCGCTATCCAACTGTTCTGACGACAGAGTTGACTGCAATAGGGTCAACAGGACTTCAATATATCAAGGACTTCGCAGTCCGGGAAAGCAACAAGGTCAAGTTTCGTGTTCTGCTGTCTGAGCTGCAATTGAATAAGGAACTGCCGGAAAGTCTCTTCAAGCGTCCGGAGAGATAGTTCAACCACAGTTGCATATGTCGTACCAATAAGTGAGGTGTAGAGTCAGGCCGCCTTCGAGGCGCCAACGACGAAAGGTATTCAGGGCGAATTTCATTGAAGGAGATACCGGAAGTGATCAAGAGTGCGTACGAACCGTCCGACGTGCATGTTGTTCACCCGGAATTTCGGCTTCGCAACGACCGCAAGTATATTGTCGCCGCGCAAGTCAGAGAAGAAGAGGGGCTGTCCGGGCTCTTGCGTCTTGGTCCTGTGGAGGGAGCCGTGGTCAGCATGTTCGACGGATCAAGAACCTATCATGACGTTGTGGACATCTGCACCGCGTTTCTTCCCGATGCGTCAAGTCAGCGATGGGAGGGCGCGGAGGCCCTGGTTCGGCACGTGATCTCGCATCACTCGGAGCCAAGAGGCCAGACAACAAAACCTTTGCTCGTGCGAAAATCGGATCTCACTGCAGAAGAACGGACATGCGTTCGTCAATACCGTCCGGCGGATTTCATTGTGCCTTTCGGCAATTGCAGGCTCGACGATCCGAAGCTGGCCTTTCCGATAAGCCTCCTGTGGTTGGTGACCAACACCTGCCAAGTGAAATGTCAATACTGCTACATGGACCGATCCCCGGTTGCCAAGGAGGATCTGCTGCCTTGGGAGCGGGCCAAGGAACTCTTGTACGAAGCCCACCGCGGTGGGACGATGGAGATCAGAATCTCCGGTGGGGATCCTTTGTGCTATCCCTACCTTTTTGAGTTCTTGGATACTTTGCAGGAACTCGATTTCGCCCCAGTAAGCATTCCAACGAAGTCCTATGTTTCGCGTGAAATGGCATCCCGGCTGGCCCAATATCGTATATTCCGCGGCATTCAATTCAGCATTGACTCCACCGTGCCGGAAATAGCGGACTTCATCGTTCAAAGTCCAGGATTCTATCATCGCACGATGGAATCAATCCAGAACGTTTTTGCTGCGGGGATCACCAATGTCAACACCAAGAGTGTAATTACGCCTTACACGTTGCCGACCATTCCGAAGCTCTACCGCGATCTGCGCGGCTTGGGCGTAAAGCCGGTCATCCTGGCGACGTATTGCCGAAGCGGATACTGGCATGAAGACAAGCTATATAACCATCCCAACGATTACCAATGGCTGGACGCCGAACTCGGGAAGCTCAAAGAAGAATTTCCCGATGATGAAATATATTACCAAAACGGCCCGCCTGGCCTGAAACCGCAAACAGAGGAAGAGTGCCGAACTCGCTGGCAGAGCAGAAGCCGATGCACGGCCGGTCGGGAGCATATTGCCATCTGCGCCAATGGCAAAGTTGTAGCCTGTGAACAAATGCCGGAACGAGAAAAGGACTATCTGGGGGACCTTCGCTTTCAGTCGATCCGGGAGGTTTGGGAGGGTGAGGCCTTGGACAAATATCTGCTTCACCCGTCTCGGGATCAATTTGCGGGCACGGCCTGCCTCACCTGCGAGGAGTTTGATGAGTGCCAGACGACATACGGTCCTTGCGTCAGAGAAAGTTGCATTCATTTCGGCACACGCTGGGCACCGGTGCCCGGCTGCCCAAAGGCCCGCGCAACGAGGACAATGTAAGCCACCATGCTGCAAAAAGTAAGAGCAATATATGGCCGAACCATCGAACCACTGCGGTTTCTGGGGCAATTCCGCAGGGAGCTTCACCGATACCGCCGACACATATACGGCATCTCTCTGCTCAGCGTGGCCGTATCGGGTTCCCCCTTGGTCATGCCGCAGCTCACCCGGCAGATCATTGACAAGGCCTATCCGGCGCGTGATTTGAAACTGTTTCTCGTGATCAGTGCCGTCATGGTCGGTATCAATTTGGCATCGGCGGTCTTGCAGGCGATCCAGAGTTACTATGCCACCTACGTGAGTAACGTCGTTTCCTTCCAGGTGCGGATGCAAGTGTTCCGGGCGATACACCACGTGCCGATACAATACGCGGAAGGGCATCATACCGGCTCGATCATTGAGCGGACCTCGACCGACGCCGAGGCAGCGGCGAACGGCATCGTCAGCGTGGTTCCACAGTTCGCATCGCTCCTCTTGGCCACGGGTGTCGCCGTCATCCTGATGATGAAGATCAATCTGACGCTCACCTGTCTCATACTTGTCTGTGTACCGGTATATCTGGCGTTCAACATCATCTTGACGGGCAAACTGGGTAATCTGGAATCAGAGATGCGTCGCCGAGCCGATCAACTTACCGCCTTGGCGGAGGAGGCGATCCGCGGCATACCCACCGCGAAACTCTTCGGTGCGGGGAAATGGCTCTCTTGTTCATATCGGAGAAGCCTGAGGGATAAGGTGCTTATTGCTTTTGGAATCTGGCGGGCACAATTGGTTTATGGTCGGTTGGGATGGGTTGTAACGTACGGCTGGGGTGTCGTATTGACTTGCGGCGGCTGGTATCTCGTGTTTCAAGATCGGTTGTTGCTCGGTGAGGCGGTGGCATTGGGCATGTACATACCGCTGTTGCTCCGTCCGGCCGAGGAGGCGATGAGGATGTACCGGTCCTTGATGTCCTCATCTGTCGCCGCCCAGCGGATAGCCTCGCTGATCACGGCGTCGCAGAAAAGCAAGGGCATAGCCAGACGATTACCGCCGCCGAATTTTGGGCACATCTGTCTCAGGGGAGTGACCTTTGCGTATCCACGCGGCTCTCCGTGCCTCCGGAGCATCTCCCTGGAATTTGAAAACGGCAAAACAACCGTCGTGCTGGGCCCCACGGGAAGTGGAAAAACCACGCTCCTGAGGCTGCTGGCCGGCTTTTACGAGGGGTATGACGGCGACATAACTGTCGAGGGTCATCGCCTCAAGAACATCAGGATCCAGGATTATCAGGCAAACGTAGCCATGGTCATGGCTGAGAATTTCTTTTTCAGCGGGTCGATCATGGAGAACCTGCAGATCGCCAGATCGCAGGTCAGGGAAGACGAGATACGAAGAGCGGCTGATCTCTTGGGCATAGACCGCATGATCCAGGCCACGCCGAGGGGGTACCAAACCCGCTTGGGTGTCGGCGGTGTTCGACTGTCTTCCGGACAGTGCCAGGCGCTTGCTCTTCTGCGAGCGTTGCTTAAGAAACCCAAGCTGCTCCTGTTGGATGAAGTGACATCAGCCATGGATATCGAGTCCGAAAGGACCGTTCTGGACGGGATCCAGCAGCTAAGGCCAAGTAATTGCGCTACCGTAATCACCACGCATCGTCTGTCGATCACTCTGGAGCCGTGGGTGGATCGCGTGGCTGTGCTGGGAAACGGTGAGGTCCTTGAACGTGGCTCAGCATCAGAACTGTTTGGTCGTAACGGTAAGTATCGAAAACTTATGGGGTTATCAGGACTCGGGGTCCTGGTCGAACGAGATCATTTGCCGACCTCTTCCCATGGGTTGAAAACGAGTGCTGCTACTGTCAGTTGAGGAGAAAGAGTATGACAACCGAAGAAATCAAAAGGGCGATTCGGGAAAGTGGACTGGAGCTTGGCTTGGGGACGTGGAGCCAGCCCAGGGAACTCGTCCAGTGCCAGAACGACACATGCAATCAGGGTACGGCCACTTGCCGCACTTCGAGTGAGTGCGCTAGCGGCTGCAGCAGTGGTTCGTGTCTTGACCCTGGTTGCAGTAGGCGGAACTGCACCACGTAGTAGCCAGCGAGGACGATAACATCATAAATGTGAGAACAAAGCCCTTGTGTTGTCCCTTTCCAAGTTCCAGTGATTGGAAAAACGGGATCAGTCTTGGGCAACAGGGGTAAAGCTGGTTTCCCAATGGGGCTTCCCGGTAGCACGTAAACGTCAGAACCTGATCCCAACAAGGTGAGGGTGGCACCACGGCAAATTGACCAACCTGGCGGAAAAGATCCTTAATTCCACGGTTGCGCAAACCCTTTTCGATACGTCCTTCCATATAGACGCACAGTCAGAACAGGCAGAGACCCGCCGATGTGCGGCTTTGCGAGCCGCCCTATCCGGGCAGGGGGGTGGGTCTTTGCTCTGCTTCTGGGATCGAAGTGCCACTAATCGAGTATTTTGGGGTTGCAACGATGCCATACAAACGGCATAATACGCGCTTATGGGATGTGATCTCCTCGAAATTCTCGAAACCAATGGTCCGCGCCTGTTTGCTGTACTGGCTCGGCTGACTATGTCTGAACACGTTGCGGAAGACTTGCTGCAGGATCTTTTTATAAAGCTCAGCAAGGGTTCACAGTTGACCGCTGCTGTTGATCCGGTAGCGTACACGCACAAAACAGCCATCAACCTGGCTTTGGATTGGCGCCGTTGCCGGAAACCGACGATGGCTCTGACGACAACGGATATCGAGAAAAGAGTGGGCAATGCATCCCCTTTGGAGGGCTTGGCTCAAAAAGAAGAGATACAGCGCATTCTTGACGCCGCGGTAAGTTTATCTGACCTACTTCGCGAAGCGTTTACCATGCGGTACGTGGAACAACGCTCCTACGAAGAGATCGGCCATCTGCTTGGTAAGACACCGCATCAGGCACGGGCTATATGCGCCAAGGCGACAGTTAAAATCCGGGCCGCCATGAGCAATACAGTCAGCCTCGCTGACCGGAGGGGAGGGTAGGACAATGCCAAATGTCGGTGAAGACGACATCATCCGCTTGACAAGGCAGTTGGCTGAATACGAACCCTCTTCAGAAGTGACTTCCCGCGCAATTAGTCGTGTTAAGCAAGCTTTGACAGAAGATCGATGCGCTCAGCAAGGACGTTCCCAGGACGCCGATGAAGGAGAGGCCCAGATCATTCGGCATATGGACAGCCTGGCCAGAATAGAATTGAATGAGAAGGTTGCACAACGGGCAATCAACCGAACACGTTTGGCCTTAATGGCCAATGGCCGAACGGGAGGTTTTCGACTTCTGAGAAAACTCTTCATGCGATCCGGCATTGCCGCAGCGATTTTACTCATGACTTTTATCATGTATCTGTTTTTCTATGTACCATCCGCACAGGGGTCCGTATCACTCCAGGAAGTCCTGCAAGCCGTCAATTCTTATGGTGGGTGGATTTGCATAAGACTGGACAAGGTACAGGACATAATGCAGCCTGCGTCGGGGCCAAGAATCCATTCGTGGGTAAGATATGCCGCCCCCTCCGAAGGGAAGGACGCTCTGGTCATGCAGTTTGAAGATGGATCCTCCAAGATATGGTGGCGATCGCGGATTGAGCATATAGATTGCATTTACAGGAGCGATTCTCACGATATGCATATTGAATCGACTTCTCAAGACTGGCGTGAGGTAGCCCAGATTACCTTTGGAATGCCACTTCAACCTAACATCCCGACCCTTCTGGAGATGTTAGAAAGGAAATTTGGTTCAAATGCCTATGACATTGGCCAGACAGAGGAAGGGAAGCTCCTTCGCTTCGATGTAACTTTTGCCGAAAGGATATGGAACAAGATACCCCTTAAAGGTCTCGTCATATGGGCAAATCCGGAAACAAGACTTATTGAAAAATGGAAAGGCATCCTTCATACGGGTGGTGATCTTGTGTACTCTTTTGAGTATGGCATAGCCCCTCTGAAGGACGTTTATGCCCTTGGTGTTCCTCGCGACGCAACGGTTGTGGATGATCGCCCATCGCCTGAGGTCGAAGCTCTACTGGATCGGTTGGACGACCGGATCGGCCCTAAAGAAGCTCTAGGGAACTACGTAGCCATCATCCAATGTTTAACTGAGGATGGAGGCGACACGGCCACTCTGAGCGAACTCCAGATGTTTGCTCGCCTCGACAATGTTTGGGTGAATATGAATTATTGGAATTCTCAAGCCATGGAGGTCTGCAACTCATTAAAGAGACAGGTGCCTGATCTGGTTGAAAAGTTGCGTGACGTAAGGCCGGATTGGTTTTTATTTTACGATGGTTTGCACTGTTGGCAGGGCAAATACAATCAGGCGGAGAGAGCCTACAAGTACCACGAGGAAATAAAAGAAAAAGCTAAGCAGGTCTCAGCGCTGCGGCTCGCCAGTCTATCCGCCTCCATATGGCCGGGCCGCCGGATCTTTGATTACAGCCATATACCATATGCAAATGTGCATCTGGAAGTCGTCACAGACAGCAGTCATCAAGGTCTTGTGGGTCTGGATGTGCATATTTCCAACATGCAGCAATATGGATCGGATCCTCAACCGACCGAATCCAGAGAAACCTTCTGGCTCGATCCGACTCGTGATGATATGCCTATCGAGAGAATCAAGCAGTATTATCTTTCAGACAGAATCCTGTCCAAAGAGGTGCATGTCCGTTATCTTGCTTACGCCCAATTGAAGGGGGGCCAATGGCATCCCACGCATTGGCTCTCCACCACTACGGATTATTCGGAAGGAAAACCAGTCCGCGTTCGAAACGAGCACTACTATCTCGAGATCATTCCTGACATGCAGCTTGACCCCATCTGGCTCACCAATCCCGTCGAGAGGTTCAAAGACAAACGATAGCTGGGGGCCCAAGCCAAGCCGCCGAGCCCGTAAACTTGGGAGTCGCTGGTCCTGAAGGTCATCAACGTGCCGGAATTGGTTTTCGTCACGCAAAACAACCCATATTTAAAGGAACAGAAGCATGAAACGTATAATATGTCTGATGCTGATCGCTTTGATAATTTCTGCCATGCCATTAGTGGTCAGCTGCGATACGACATCGCAACTGACGGTCCTCAACGGTCTTGAGACAGGTACGCAGTCGCTGCTCTCGGCGCTGGTGACAGCAACGTTCCAGGCGATATCAAACAACCTGACCGCCGCAACGCAGCCAGCATCCTGAGCACGTGCGGTCAGTTCCAGGCGATATCAAATAATCTGACCGCCGCCACTTTGGACACGGCGGCCCCCCACCAATCTGTAAAGACTCCTGTGAAAAGGTTTCTGCGAAATAAAGAGAGAAAATAGCGAGATCAACGGGGGGCAGGGCAAATCCGCTTCGGATATCTTCTTGTGAAATTGATGACTCTTCCAAATCCGAAACTGGAACCCGCTCGGTAAAATGGCTACCAATCTGCACGCCTGTCTGCAAACATTGGCATAACACGGGTAGTAATCTGGCATTAAACCCGTTTTGGTGCCCGAATAAACGCCTTCTATGCGGCAGAAAGGGTAGAATAAAAAGCAAGGCTCGTATTCATAAACGTAAGCTCATTTTTACACATAACGGTATCTCTCTTTATCATCATGCAGTGGATTACCATTCCAGAAGTCCGGATTTACAAGGCGAATATTACTTGCGCTCTGTCGGCCCGCATGGTAAACTGCCAACGATGTGAACAGGGCTTAAATGACTCATCATGGCGGGATATGCCCACCGGCAAATCGGTTTGTGGAAGTTTTGTGGAAGTCAATAGACTGCATCTTGCGGGTTCTCTTGGATGACAGGTAATACCGTGAATTCGTTAACGACTTGTCGACCATATGCTTGCGTACAGCCGAGGTCTTTCCCGGGTGTGTTCGGAACCCTGGGGCGGAGAATCCCCCCCTCTCCGATTCCCTCTGTCCTGATTCGTCGCAACCCATTGACGTTTCCGGACTTAGCATTTTTCTGCCCACCCGGGAATCCTCGTTTGTGGAAGTATTTATGGAAGTTTTGTGGAGCGAGGGTTCTCCGATGTCAAAAAAAACTGCTCGAGGAAGGTCCGCGTCAAATCGTCGTGTGGGACGTGTAAGCGTCTATCTCCGCGGAGAGGTCGGGTACGTTTACTATTATGAAAACGGGCAGCGTATTCGTCGCCGTGATCTGCTCCCCGGATCTTGGTCCATTCTGGAGGCGAGAATTTGATAAACTCTCATTCGAACTGGTACAAGATCCGAGGAGTAGATCGATTTCAAGATCCCTGCTTCCGTGTGCAGATATTGCAGGGGACTACATTGTATTTGGGTCCGTTAATTGCGAGAAAGTTTCGGAGAGCGGGTCCTTCGAACGTATTGTCGCATTGGTGCCCAGCTCCCTCGTGAAGAATTACGGTCAGGCTCCTGGCATATTCCTTAAGCTCAGGGATGCGGCGCGGCAGGTCCCGGCTGTTCGGATCATTGTCGGCGTACCACAAGAAAATGTTAACGTCCTTGGCATATCTTGGATTGCACATCCAGTTGCA
>Ga0315281_10004040_pt1 | contig 21404 bp, 17 predicted proteins | sample YL17G07_0_MG_FD_204540 | JGI IMG/M metagenome (GOLD analysis project Ga0315281, IMG submission 204540) | Sediment microbial communities from Yellowstone Lake, YNP, Wyoming, USA - YL17G07_0 | ecosystem: Environmental > Aquatic > Freshwater > Lake > Sediment | place: USA: Wyoming | collected...
GTCCCGACTTTACGTTTAAGACCGCCGTGCTGGCCGATTCATTCGAAACACACAGCGGCATTGTGAACAATTTGTTCCTCAAAGGCTACGGCAATCCAGACTTCACTACGGCGGATATCGAAACACTTGCCGCGAAGACTGCACGCGCCGGGGTTCGTATCGTTGCTCAAAATCTTGTCGCCGATGTCTCATACTTTGACAGTATCTATTGGGGTGCCGGCTGGATGTGGGATGACGAACCCGATCCAGACGAAATGTTTATCTCCCCACTTTCTGTCAACAAGAATTGCGTTACGGTCAGGGTCATCGGAAGCAGCGATACCAGTACCTCGCCAAACGTTTCGGTAGAGCCCTCGACAAGTTTTGTCCAGATTATTAACGAATCTAGAAGTGCGAGAGATTCCGTTCGTGAACGGCTGAATATTACTCGGCCGATTTTTGAGAGGACGAATGTGATTCGAATCTCTGGGGAATTGCTAGCGGACACGAGTCAGCACATTCAAACCCGTGTCTCTGTGTGGAAGCCTGAACTGTACGCCCTTCACCTCTTTAGAGAAGCACTCATTCGTCGAGGCATATCCATTCTAGGTAACAACCGAATGGGCCGTTCATTAGAAACGCATGCGACGCTCGCGCTACACGAGCGGCGCCTTGATTCGGTGCTCGTAAATCTGAACAAAATCAGCGATAACCTTTCTGCCGAAAACCTCCTACGTACCATCGCAGCAGAACGAAGTGGCGCACCCGGTTCGGCCCGAGCAGGTATCTATCTGGTTCATTCGTTCCTTTCGCAACTTGGAATCGACACGACAACATTTCTTATGGTGGATGGCTCGGGTGTTTCCCATTACAATCTTCTATCGGCAGAAATGCTCCTTCATCTCCTTACCGAAATGCATCATCACGAAAGATTCTTTCCGTTATTCTTTGAGTCGTTGCCTGTGGCGGGAAAAGATGGAACGCTACGAACACGCATGAAAGGAACGCTGGCTGAACAACGGGTCCACGCGAAGACTGGATTATTGAGCGGTGTCAGTTCACTTTCTGGTTACGTGACCACTGTCGATGGCGAGATGCTTGCATTTTCGATGTTGATGCAGAATTTCATCGGCTCATCGGCTCCTGCTCGGCGCGCACAGGATCGCATTTGCGAAATTCTCACAAGTCTTAACAGAACGCGAACGATCGGTTCACGATGAAGTTCTTGACCGTCGGTATCCTCTTCCTGCTTTGCATCATAGGTTGCAAGGAAACCTCGCGTGAGGTGACTCCACACTCGGCCGCGGCCGATTCGACTTTATCGACTCCAAGGTTCGACGGTGAACGAAGTTTTCAGTACCTCGCGCGTCAGACAGACTTTGGTCCAAGACCTGCAGGATCGGCAAGCCATGAAGAGTGTCTTCAATTCCTGTTCAACGAATTGAAAACACTTGCGGACTCAGTCGAGATTCAGTCATTTAACTATACGAATAGTCGAATTGGATCGGTTGCACTCACAAATATTCTCGCACATTTTTCTGGAGTCGGGCCGAGACGGTTGCTCCTAACTGCCCACTGGGACTCACGACCGTGGGCTGATTCTGACGCCGACCCGCAGAATCGCAGTCATCCAATTCTGGGCGCGAATGATGGAGCAAGCGGCGTTGCAGTCTTGCTCGAGATTGCACAGCAGTTGAAACTTCGCAAGCCCTCAATTGCTGTTTCAATTGTTCTTTTTGACGGAGAAGATTTGGGGAGTTCGGGAAAGAGCGAATCCTGGTGCGCTGGCTCCAAATACTTTGCCAGTCACTTGCCCGGTGGGTATGTGTTTACCTCGGCGATCAATCTAGACATGGTCGGGGACTCCGAACTACTGATAAAACGGGAGCAGCGGTCCGACAAATGGGCTTCCGAACTTGCTGATGAAGTGTTTTCGACCGCAGGGGAACTCGGAATATCACAGTTCGCCAATACAACCGGGGATGACGTATTGGATGACCACGTCGCTTTGAACGAGGCGGGAATTCCAGCGGTCGATCTGATTGATTTCGACTACCCTAATCCAGAGAAGAATTACTGGCATACCACGTTGGACACACCGGATAAATGCAGTGCGGAGAGTCTCCGCGCGGTTGGTACGGTGCTCTTGCAACTCATCTACAAGAAACATCAAAAACTATAGGATATGAAATCGGAATATTCGTCTCTCACCAAATTCGAACTGACCCGGATACTCGTCCCGGGGTTTTATTTCGCCGTGCTCGTTTCAATGTTCATCAGAATATTCATCAGCCCGTTGCTCGTGGGCGATCCGACTCCCGGCCGAGTTCTCTTGATGTTTCTTTTAGTCACACTCGTTTCAGGGCTAACGTTGTACGCAAAGGAAACACCCAAACGACGTAGGGCTTTTGTTGAAAACCAACCAAGCGCACATCTCCTTCAACTTTCTCGCTCGCTTGCAAAAGTCGAGCCGCTTACGGAGGACGATGCACGACATTTATATTTTTACATTCTTAACAATGTGATGCCTGGTGCGATTCAGGAAAAGATTTTCTTATTCGGCACGATTTACTACGTGATGATTCAAATCCGCCGAACATCGTTCTGGTTTGGCATCGTTGCCCTCGCGGGAACCATTGCATTTCTCTCGTTTCAACAACCATCAGCTCCTGAACTATCCGCCCCCTTACTATTCACTGCACTAGTTTGGGTCGTTTACGGACTCAACGTTCGCTACAATAAGGCCGATCGGAAAATGCAAGAGAATTATCGCGATCAGATTTTTTGGCTCGACCTTCATCGCGACATCGTCGCCGACCTCCTCAAGAAGCGTTCTCATTCCTCTGCAAAATAAACATGCCTCCAATACGAAGGTGGGTGCAAGCAAGCATTTTTGTCCCCGAACCTTTGCAAGATTTCTGCGTTGAAGCACTGGCAATGGTTGGCTTCTCGGGATTTCTCCACGAATCGGATCGAATCGAATGCTACACAGAGTCCATCCACTGGAAGCCGAAGACACGTAAAATAATCCAGATCCTTTTGGAACATTTTGCGACTAGATTTTCTCTTTCCCCAATTCTATGGAAAACCGAAATCATCCGAGAAGAGAATTGGAATAAACGATGGGAAGCTGAAACCGGTATCGTAGAAGCTACAAAGGGCATCATCATCAAGCCATCGTGGGCATCTCTCAGGAAAAGAGACAATGGCAAAATGATACTTCACATCGATCCGAAAATGTCGTTCGGTACCGGTCATCATGAAACGACGCGGCTCTGTCTCTTGTTCTTGGAAGAATTCTTACTTCCCGATTCAACAGTGCTTGACCTCGGAACTGGCACGGGTGTCCTAGCTATCGCTGCGGCCAAATTAGGCGCCAAGAGGGTCTGGGCGATCGACAACGACGCTTGGTCGATTCAAAATGCTCGAGAAAATATTCTTCGAAACCGAACAGGAAAACGTGTGGTCCTGCGCGACGCTGATCTTGCAGGTCTGTCAAAGCGGCGATTTGATATTGTTGTTGCTAATCTAGATTTGGTGACCGTTACGCAGTTCGCTCCGCGCATCATAGCATCAGTCAATCCTCGTGGACTACTCATCATTTCGGGCATTCTTTCGAATGATAGTCCACATATTCGAAAAACATTCCTGAACGATTTTCGGCTGCTGCGAACACAAACGCAGGGCGAATGGACGGCGTTCGCGTTTCGCCGAACCTAATGCGCATCGCCGCCATTGATATCGGGACGAACACGATCTTGATGTTGATAGCAAACGTTGAGAACGGCACGATTCTCGACATCATTCGCGATGAGCACACAATTGCGCGAATTGGCGAAGGAGTAGACTCGCAAAGGAATATTTCCCCTGATGCCCTTAAGCGCTTAAGGATTTGTCTGAAGGAATATGTTCGAATCGCCAGGAGTCTAGACGTAGATCGAATTGTTGCTTGCGGAACAAGTGCCTTGCGCGATGCCGGAAACGCTAAGGAAATCGTTCAACACGTTCGCACCTCTTTTGATTTGGAAATCACTATCCTATCGAAAGAAGATGAGGCCACGATGACCTACGTCGGGGCGCTCTCTGGGCTAACCAGGTTGGATGATATTAGCACTCACACAGTTATCGACATCGGAGGCGGGAGCACAGAAATCGCATTTGGCAAGAGAACAAGCATCGAGAGCCACGCAAGCTTGGATGTTGGAAGCGTTCGGCTCACAGAACGATTTCTTCAAAAATATCCCCCCACATCGCAATCGATGCACACAGCAACGGCTTTCATTCAAGATTTGCTACGGTCAGCCCCCAGCATTCCTTCTGACTCTCATTTCATCGGCGTCGCAGGAACACTGACGACCTTGTCGTCGCTCTATTTGGGAATTCGCACATACGAAGGCAGACGCATCGAAGGGTTTCGGTTGACTACGAAAATGGTTGAGGGGTCGTTTGAGCGGCTTCGCGATTTGAGTCTGGAAGAGATCGTGGCGATTCCTCAGATTCCGCCTCAACGCGCCGACATCATCCTGGCGGGAGTGCTCATTCTGCGAGAACTCCTCAACCATTACGAACAAGATTCGATAACTGTCAGCAACCGAGGGCTTCGTTTTGGGATTCTCTTGCGTGAGGCTGCAATTGCAAAGAGGAATTAGGGACGAGCAACGGTCTTAACAACCTCAACAAGAGCGTCCACTGCGGCGATAATTTCATCCTCCGTCGTAAACCGGCCGTATGAGAAACGAATAGTCGCGCGAGCGGTTACCTCGTCGCGTCCCATAGCGAGCAACACGTGCGACGGCTGAAGGCTACCCGATGTACAGGCAGATCCACTCGTGACGGCAACTCCACGTAAGTCCAACCCCATAATGAGCGCTTCTCCATCGAGCGGTTGAAGCTTGGAATCGAACGAAGCGCTAACAATATTTGGAAGAGATTCCGCGTCGACTCCGTTGAGAAGAATCTCGGGGAAGGCCTCACGAAGTTTCGCTGACAGTAGTGATTTCAAACTCACCAGCCGCCTTCCCTCACTCTCCATCGTTTTCGTACAAAGCTCCAACGCCTTTGCAAAACCCACAGCAAGTGCAACACTCTCGGTCCCCGCTCGACGGTTGCTCTCTTGAGCGCCCCCGACCAGGAGCGGATCGATATTCGTACCTTTGCGAATATAGATCGCCCCAATTCCTTTTGGACCATAGATCTTGTGGGCAGAAAAGGAAAGCAGGTCAGCAGGTAGCATTCGCACATCAATTGGAATCTTGCCAAGCGTTTGCACTGCATCAGCGTGAAACAACACTCCGCGATCTTTCGCTATTCGACTTATTTCGTCAATTGGCTGAACAACCCCAGTTTCATTGTTCGCGTGCATAATCGAGATGAGTGCAGTTTGGTCCGTCAGAGCTTGCCGAATTTGATCAGGTCGCACTCGACCATCGCTCTCGACGCCGACCAGCGTAACTGCCGCTCCATCCCCTTTCAAATGCTCAACAGAATGGAGAATCGCGTGATGCTCGATTGCGCTACTGATCAGGTGAGTTCTTCCACGCTTCAAAGCGGTCCGTAGAACGCCACGGAGAGCGTGGTTGTCGGATTCCGTTCCGCCACTAGTGAAATAGACTTCCTCATACGACGCACCAATCGACGTTGCAATTTCCTCACGACTTTGTTCAAGCGCAAACCGAGCTTCTCGACCGTACGAGTGAACCGATGATGCATTGCCGAACGTCGACGACCAAAATGGAATCATCGCTTCCGCGACTGCGGAATCCATCGGCGTCGTGGCGCTATAGTCGAGATACATTCGTTTCACGGAAATTAATCTACCAATGAATGAGGGGAGATTCAAGAAAACAGAAAAGCCGACACAATTGCGTCGGCTTTGGCGATCGAAAGCTGAGATCCTTTATTCAAAGCGTCGTTTCATTCGACCTTGTCGCTCCTTGGCCAAGTCGCGCACAATATCGCGAATATCGCGATAGAAGTTTCGTTCAAACACGATCAAACGCGCAATTTGCTTCATCGAAATCACTTCCTTCAATTCAGAAACAAACTTGTTCCGTGCATCTGTGATTTTTGTATCAGTGGCGATTAGCTCCTTGATGGTCTTGTCAATATCTCCGTCGTTCGTGCTTGACATCGACATTGTTTGCAGCTGGTCGATCAAGACATTGCGCTTTTGATTGACATCTCGGATTGCCTCCTGATGTTTGTTGTAGCGCACAAGAAATCGAACAGACATTTCCTCATCGAGTTTTAGGGCTTCGAGAAGTTGCACTTTCTTGAACTGCTCGAGTCTCTCGCCAGCTGGACCTAAACGTGGCGGTACATCCTGTGAATAAAGAAGCGTTGAGAATGCCAATGAAAAGAGCACGAAGCTCGGCGTCAGTCGAATCATGGTCATTTCCTTTCCGTTAACCGAAACAGAATCGATTGCGAAACCTCCTCGCCGAGTTCAAGCCCGACAACCGAAGATGCAACCACAGGGGAATCGGGGAGCTCATAATCTTCATTCGCCAGAAAATAGGAATGGATCAACGCGAGATCTGAATCCGCGACAATCGATTCTACCTCTTCGTTCGAAGCATCCTTGGCGAGAAGGTTTTCCAATTCTACAGTGTCGATGGTGGAGAGCAATTTCGCGCGCAGTTGATTTGTCTGTGCATCCTGGCCAGGCGTTGTGGCTAGATTGAAAACGATTAACATCAACAGCGCAGAAGCGAATGTCGGAAGCACAAAGGGAAGTGCAGTCACTCGGAAGAAAAGATTTCTCGACCTTCCTTCTTCGAGTCGACGTCTCAGGCGCGGAAGCAACGATGAAAAATACTCTGGTGCAACTGACCCACCCTTGGCCGCTTGAAGCGTTCCAAGCGTTTCGAAGAGCTGCATTGTTTCCGATGCGCACGCACGACAGACACGAAGGTGATCTTTGACCAAACGCGATTCCGCCTCGGTCAGCTTACCCGTCCGGTAGTCCAAAAGGAGATTGCTAACGTGTTCCGTGCGCATTCTTGAGAAAGTCGCCGATTTTTTTCACAGCGTGAAAGTAGTTTGCCTTCAATCCACCGACAGATGTCTTTGTGATTTTCGAAATTTCTTCGTACGGGAGTTCATCGTAGTATCGCATGAGAAACACCGCTTTCTGTTTTTCCGGAAGTGTTTGGATCGCCGCTTCAATCAACGTTCGTTGCTCACCCGACTCTGCCTGCACATCCGGTCTGACGCTGTGTTCATCTTCAAGCTCGAAAAAATCATCGATGCGAAATAAATCGCGGATCCGCTGCCGCCGCAACGCATTGATGCTCAGGTTCACTGTGATACGATAGAGCCAGGTATACAGACTCGACTCGCTCCGAAACTCCTTCAGTCCATCGAAGACTCGGCAGAAGACCTCCTGTGTGATATCATCTGCGCGATCGTGGTCATTGACAAACCTGCGAGCAATCCAATACACTTTTTTTTGGTATCGCAACACCAATACATTGAATGCCTGATCGCTGCCATCCTGGAAGCGGATTACGAGTTCTTCATCGGTGAATTCTGTCATGCAGTGCAGCGCGACTGAAACTTTGACACCGCCGAATCTGCAAAGTTTAAGTCAGCGCACCTTTGCAAGCTTGTTCAGTGATTCGATTGTCTTTCCCTGACTATCGAAAGAGATCTTGTAGAAGTAGACCCCGTTGGCGATATCGCTTCCGTCGAAATCTTTGCCATCCCAGGCAATCCGATTGAAGCCGAATCGAAGATCTGCCTGCGGTATGCGAATACTCTGCACTTGCCTGCCGGCAACGGAGAAGATCTTGATCGAGGCTTCTTGTGGGAGATTCGCCCCGACTAGATTGAACGTGAAGTATGTTTCAACCGCAAATGGGTTGGGATAGTTGACCACGTTGAGCAAACCCGGAGATTCCTGCACGCGGAGGTTAAGAATCCGGGCGGACGTATCGGCAAAATTGCCGCTTGAGTCCTTGACTTGGATTGAAAACTGATGCAATCCTGACTTGAGTTGCGGCTTGAAAATTGCTGTCCCCTTCAACGAACCCGACCCAACCGTGTACAAGCTTTCCGGAGAAGAACCCAGTTGCACCCGCCGGTTGTTGAGCTTCAAGATGATATTGTTCGGGTCGAGTAACGGCAGCGGGCTGTTGTCATAAACGTTGACCTTGATCTCGGGATTTGTGCCGATGAAATCATTTTCGAACATGCGCTGATCATCAACAAAAAAATCGAACTGCGGCCGCACAGAATCGAACTCCACGATAATCGGATACGAGATTGCATTGTTGTTTTCGTAAACCTCAGGGATACTGAATGCTGGGTCGACCGAAAAATAAAGTGTATTAGCTCCCTTCCTTCCGGCTGTCGGGAACACAAAAGACGTTGTGACAAATGAATCTGCTGGAATTTGTACAACCCTCAGCGTATCGATTGGTAGGATGCCGAATTGGTTTAATACGGTGAAAGTCACCATAACGCTGTCCACAGGTCTAGACGTTGGGTTGCGCACATCCAGTTGGATGGTAACGATCCCACCTTCCAGAATCCTTTCTGCGCTCAAACGAAGCGATTGATAATTGACTGCAAGTTCGGCGGGAGGCTGAAGGGTTACACTCCATGAACGTAGAGTTGGGTTTGCTTCTATCGAGTTCTTCGACAATTCTCCGACGAGCTTCACCCGGGGGTATTTTTTAGCATCAATATTCTGGATGCCGAACGTACCTCCGGCTGCGAAAGAAAGCAGCGTATCTTCTCCAGCAGGATTACGAATGCCAATAACTTTGACATTCACACTTCCTCCCGATGAGATGTCTGAGTTCACGGAAAGCGAATCCCAACCAGAGCTTGGACCGATCACAGCACTTGTTGTCTTGCCAGCGAAGATTTGTTCGACAAAGGTTGTTTCAACGACTGCCTTACCTGAGTAGGCTTTTTTCCAGACTTCAAGAGCTGAACCAGCAGGCGCACCTTTCCTTCCAATGATTGCCCACGAGTCACGAAATTGGACACTATCGATGAGCAAACTTCCTAAGGCTTTGATTCCATCTCGAACTGTATTACTGAGATTTTGCGATCCTTCATCTGCAATGACTTCTACAACAAATTCCCCAACCGGGATACTTTCCAAGTATACTCGCAATGACTCAGCAAGTGCGCCAGAACCAAACGTATCAAATGATCGTTGTGACTTTGGACGAAATCCTGCTGAATCTAAAACCACGACCGTGTGCCCTCGATTGAAGGTGCTGGTTAGAATATTTAGACCGTTTATTTCGACCGATGAATACTGGCCATCGTTAAATCCCGCAGAAGTTGCCTTGACCTGAATCAATCCATTGGCAATTCGAAGTCCATTATCGCTATAGGCAACATTGGTGCGGCTGTTCGAGGACAACTCGGTGCTGTCTTCCTGTCCCCATTCTGTCTCAGGCGTCGCGATCGTTCTGAATGAGCCTGGCACCCAAGGTTTTCCGGAATCCAAAACTCGTGTACGCCAAAAATATTTTTTCCGTGGCAAAAGCATCGGATGGAAGGTTGTTGATATTTGACCAAAGGGTTCAGCAAAACGCAGAGCATTACCGAATGTCGAAATGGTGTCAATCTCTAGTTCCAAAATTTCACTCCCAACCGAAAGTCTGCGAAACGGATTTAAGAAGACAATCCGCCGAGCATCGCTCCAGAGAGAGGGAGATGGCTCAACAATGCGAACTTGATCGCTATTGACTATCAGTCTAAAGGAACTGCTATTCTCGTCCGTTCGGATCTCTGGAATCCTCCCATCCGAGTTAAGGAGGACTTGAAAATCGTGTTCACCGGGTTTGTCCTTTGTGGGAAAAATAAATGAAACCGTCGAATCGTGAAACAATGGTACTTTGCGACGAATTGAACGAAGGGTGGGAGAATTAGCATAAGAGCTGGTGACCGAAATGGTCAGTGAATCGTCAACTACGCTGCCCGTATTGAGATACTGGATGTGCAACCGTGCAGAGTCTAATTCATCAGTTATCACTTCTGGTTCTGCGTTAAATGTAAGACCGTTGAAGTTAGGCTTCTTTGGCGCGGCGAGTTCGATTGAGGGATCTCCCAAAAGCGTATTGGTATAGAGAAGAATTCGGTTGACCGTCGGCGGGTATTCCGCTCCGAGACCCGACAGTCCGCCAATACGCTCCAATTTTGCAAGAAGATGGCTTTTCCCGAGAGGAAGAATCGAATCGCGGAGAAACTTCCTAAAAAAATATTCAGGAAGGGTCAGCGCAACTGAGGTGAATCCGAGAGAGGTATTCCCGACATATCCTATAGCTGAACTCATCGGACCAACAGTGGCGAGCTCTCCAAACGATCGAATATCAGGTTCACCAAATTTGGCTGTAGAACAACCAAAATCTGAGATTAATGTGAACTTGTTTCGCGTATTCTGAAGTTGAGAAATGTCGGTGATACCGTTATCCCATGTCTGGGTAGCAGCATGGCCTATGTAGTTCAGCATCAAGGCGCCCGCATTCATTCTCTTTTTGACTTCCTCAATTGTATATGGTCCAAAATCGGAAATAAGTCTCCCTTCTGCATCATATGTCTTGTAGAAATGTGTTGACTCCCCTCCCGTAGGTGGCAAGACCACAAAATTTGAGATGAGCTGCTCATTTGTGGATCTAAAACCGTTCGCTTCCGTTGATGAAAGTCCTCCAGAAAACATGATGTATCTCTTATTCCAATCGTCGTTGCCTGTGTTAAGATATGTGATCGCGTGAGACGCATAGGTGCTAAATTCCTGCGACGTCATTGCGGGAATTCGTCCAATGTACATCTGGGGCAGACTTCCTGAGTCAGGGAGAACCGTAAACCAAACATCACTCACAGGCATCCCATACGAAGGAACAATATTGGGAGTTGGTTTGATGCCTGTGCTTCCAAGTACATAGTTCTTGTAATCATAATTGGCATCTCCTGCCAAGAGTACGTACGATGGCATGGGCAGTTGCCAATTGGCAGTGAACCGCAGAAACTCACGAATCGATTCGGGCCTTGGATAGCCATATCCAAATTGGTCAAATACTTTTTGCACATCGACTACTTCGTACCGGAATCCATATTTTGCTGAGATTGCTGCTGCATACGATCTGGCTGGCGCTAACACATCGCCGCCGCTGATTACCACATAGTCTGCACCCCGATTGAGATCTCGCAAATCCGTCAACGATTGCTCCGCTCCGACAATGGGCGAACCTATCGTAGCGCTTGTCCAGAGAAAATATTTCGAACCATACCGAACCGTATCCGAAAAGAATATCGTGTACGGCCCCGTACCTCCTATGACGACGCTTTCGATCCGTGCAATCTCAGGTTTGATGCGATAGATTACAACGTTGCTGCTTCCAACGTTATCAATTTGTAAGAGCTTCAATCCGGAGACGCTGGAATCGCGACAACCAAAAACTAAAGAATCTCCTTCGGATGATAGCTTTCGGGGATATTCAACCTCCAACCAATCAAACATGAAACCCTGGAGCGACGAAGAGGTTGCGAGAGAATGAATTCGGATCGTATTTGAACCGGTTAGAACCTTACTGATCGGGGCGATACCTGAAAGCGTGATGTGGTCGTATGCCTGCGCATCCTTTCGATCTAAAGTATCGGAGTCGTTGATACTTAAACGTAGTCTGTGGGCAGGGTTTACCACTTGCGCTGCCCAACTTGAAAAACGAACAGACAACTTAGCGGTGGGCCGCGATCTTTCTATGTTACTCGCGGAAAATGTCCGAGTATTTTGGCCAGGCCCTCCAAAGTAATCCCAAAACCAAACATCTCCGTAGAGCCATCTTGGGTCTTGATGGGTAATATTATTGCCCCCAACAAATTGAATGAAATTATTCTGTTCAATGTGCAAGAACTCTGTATACCATCTTAGCGTATCGACCGCAGCGACAAATCCAGACCCGGGGATTCGTAGACCGTTCATTCCTCCCCACGTAAGCCAATAGAACGAAGTATCCGTGTAGCGATCCATGTACTCAGGATACTGTTCAGTCGGACTTGGTACTTTGTAAATATCAACATTACTATAATTCCGCAACCCGACAAATTCAATGTAATCTCCGGGATCAAATATTCCATCCCCTTCCCCTTTTACTACGACAGGAATCTCCTTCCCCTTATCCAATAAGCGAAATGTCCGTGGATCAACGCCGCCCAAATTGGAAATCTTTCCAGACAAATCAGAATTTCCGATCCGATAGATGCGATCAGCAGGTATCTTGATCTTGACATATTTCTGGCCGGCGACAATCCACGATGCGGTGGAGTCGGACCAAGGGACAGCTTCCGTGGAGAGGCTCGCCACATCTTTCGCGTTCGCAACCAATGTGTTCAGAACATCAGCAAAATGAGTGTCTTTTCGAGATTGCGTTTTCGCTACAGACTTACGATTACTAATTGTGACCTCTAAGGAGAGTTGGGTTGTAAGTCTGAGATCTCCATTGGTGTAGGAGTACGGTTGCACCGCGATCCTGGCAATTCGCAGTCCGCGAAACCATTCGTATCCAATTAGTCTCGCGGAGGGGCTGAGTCGAACTATCCCAGCACTTGCAAGCGATCCATACTGTGGTTGGATTACACTTGAATCAGATGTCTGTTGATAGCCAGACTCAATAAGTGGAGAGTTTGGATCGAGTGATGCACTAGATAGGGTGCGAAACGCGAGGGATACTTCAGCCTCCGGCTGGATTGCAAGCGAAATAACACGCGAAAGTTCACTTTCCACTTTCGGGGAGGTTGATGCCGCGCTTCCATCGAAGATAGACTTCGCTAACCGGACACGTTGCGAAAACTCGTGAACGGAAGATGTAGTCGGAATGTCGACTGATACTAGATATCCCCCAGTAGATTCCTGAACGCGCACTTTTCCCCAAGCGTAGTCTTGCTCCTCGATCACTCTTTTCTGACCGAATACCTGCGAGGTCTGAGTGAACAGAAGAAGCAACCAGAAAAACATTCGCGTTGCTGTCCATTGGTTAGGTCGATCAATCATCCGAACCCTTCCGAAATACAGCTTGATAGATACTGCTGAATTCCTCTGCGACTTTTTCAGAAGTGAATTCTGTCGCTAGTTGGATGTTTTCTCTCCTCATTTTAGCACACAATCTTTTGTCTCGAATGAGTGTATCCATTTTGGCCCCAAGGTCGCTCGGGTTTCTCGGTTCAACAAATAGACAATTTGTGCCTTCTTCCAAATAGTCTGCCATAGCCCGATAACGCGTTGTAATAATCGGAAGCCCTGCAGAAAGGGCGTGTAGCACAACCATCGGAAAACCTTCCTGATAGTAGTATGTGGGAAACACAAGCATATCTGCGGTTGCATATAATTCCTCAGTCATTATCTCCGGCAACCACCCGTGGAATTCAACGAACTCTCCGATTCGAAGATCCGAGACCAGATTTTTTGCCTGCTCTTTTGCCTCCCCATCCCCCGCAAGAATCAATTTGGAGAGCGAATGGGATTTCCTCACTTCAGCAAATGCCTCGATGACGTCAAGGAGACCCTTTGATTCGTCGAAGCGAGAAATGAAGAGAAGGTTTACAAATCCTGCTGAATTGTTCACTCTCTTTGCATTCGCATCCCTGTGACTAATTTTACTAATTGGATTTCGTCCAATTGAAATGTTGTTTCGCTTTATCCCGTAATCCAAGAAATTCTGTTGCTCCTCCCTTGAAACCACTACGAGATGGGTTGCAAGTCTCAAAATGTTGCGAACGGCAAATTGTACTCCCAGAACAGGACTAACAAGCAAACTTTTCTTTGATCCGTGAAATTCGACGATACATCTCACCCGCCTGATTCGGCAGAGGAGTACCACGATGAAATCACGAAATAGTGCCCCTTCTGCAAGAACCGTATTAAGGTGAACGAGATGAAATTGACGAGTTGAAATGGTGATGGCAAATTGTAAAACGTCTATTGCTTGAAACCATGCCTTGCGCAGAGCACCATAGTTTTCTCCTCTTCGCCCGATGTAGAAAGGATGTATCCGGAGGCTGGGATTCTTAGCCAATTCGCTCGCGAGGATATCGCCAGCCAATCCTATGCCTGCGTAGATTCCGGGACGATAACGGGTGAACAATAAATTCAGAGGTTTTGATCCCATGTTCCCACCAAAGAGATTACTGATCAACGTTTTCTCAACTCGTCCTCAACAATGCTCGGGAACCGAGAAAGTGAATTCTTCAAAAGCCTACGTAGGTTTTCAGTGAGGGTGATTCGGTATTTCTGAGCAACATCAGAATCCTTCTCCGCTCTTTCAACGATTGAAGGAATCTGCTCCAACGATCAGACATCCTAACGCAATCGATTCAGCAATGCTTATACCGAACGGCTCATATGGTCGCACATTCAAATGGTATCGCGACTCCGACAACACCCCTCGCACTATCTTGTTCGAAGCATTGCTCAAAATACGAATTGCTTCAGCTTGCTCCCGGCAGGACCTTTCTACTTCTTCCTGCATCTTCTGACTTGCGAATCGTCCAATGAGTACGACTTGATTCACCAATTCGGATCTGATCAGAATCTCAGATACCCTCACTATATCATTGATGTTCTTATCGTTGGCAAAGCGGCCAACGTATGCAATTTGACGAACCTGTATGTTCCAAGGCTTGAAACTGTTTTCAAGCGGAGTATGCAATTCAAGAACAAGTGGATAGACAACATCCGAATTTATTCCATAGACAGCATTAATGATCTCCGCTGTCGAGTTTGAATTTGTGAGAGTCCTGTTTTTTTTTATTCCTTGAGAAGTTATTTCCCCAAACCGGAACAGAATAGCTCGATAGGCAACGTCCGCAGATTGATGACGAAGAATGATGCTGTTCATCCCAACCATCCGATTTCGTTCTCGAAGATAGTATGAAGCAAACACCGGAAAATGCACGTACTGAATGGCCGGTACACCCACGTCAATCTCACCCGACGCGGAAATCACAAGATCAAACCGGTCAGCAATTCTTCTCGCGGCTCGGTTGAGAAAGGCCTGTCGGATCAGTTCAAAATTTTCCCAATCAGATCTAAAGCGACGGGGCAAACCAGCAACAACAGTCTTGATCCCATTCACTTCCAACTTCACGCCGTAAAAGTTCGAGATCTGATCCCATTGAGGTTCAACGAATGTTAGAAGCGTAACATCACAAGCAATTGCGCTCAGAACTGACCGAATCATCTCCAGCGCAACAAGCTCTGACCCACCACCCCGATTAAGATTAGGATGAATGACAAGTAACCTGGGATATCTACCGACCATAATGCACCCTGAGAAAATCCGGGAGGCTTATCGTTGCAAGATCCACGCACGTCCTCCAGCCCATCGTGCTAGTCGTAGTTCTTGCGAGTGCCGAATGTTGTCCGATATCATAAAGAATGTTATTCAAGTAATGCGCAAGCAATCGGCTTACAAAGGCGTCGACAGTACTCGTATCGAGATGTCGGATCGAGACGATCGCAACATCATCCTTGAACCAATGAATCTATTAAAGGAGGCCACAAACAAAAGGACTCAGGCGAATATGCACCCACGTTAAGTCAAATGAACTGTGAACCGAAAAATATTGAGAAGAATTACTTGGGCAAACCCTGGTACGATGGCAGTTTAGTAGATCCTGCGAAAACGAGATTGGAAGACGGATTCGTTTGACCTGATAGGTCAATCCATTGGACCAAATTTCCCACGCCAGAAATCCCACACTCCCTTAAGAAAATAGTGAGCGCATGTTGATCTTGGCGAGCTTCCGAAAACAAGAACCCAACGATAAAACTTCCACGGAATTAGCAGTAGCTGGACAATTCGATACCAAATTCTTGGAATACCCTTGAACACAATGTCCCCTAGCAATAACTGATTCCGCGCCCAAAAGTAGATCCGTGTTGCGCTTATTGACTGGGTACTCTTTGAACTCCAATGGAGGACATGAGTGTCAAGAATCACCTCAAAATGGTAACCCAGCCTTCGAAGTCGTATCCCTAATTCTGTGTCATCATAATAAAGAAAGAATCTTGCGTCAAATTTTTCGCTTGCCAAAACGCTCGCAACATAAAGTGTACTTGCACCATGCAACATTACCAAATCCACTTGTTGGACCGCTCCACTTATGAGTTGGGATACGGAAATAGGTTCCACAACACGCGTCCATTTCTTGAATGTGGGATATATTCTGGATCCAATGGTTTCGTCTGCAAAGTCGTCATACCGTCTTACCTGGCCCGTTACTGCTACCGTTTGCGGATCTTTGAGAATGCTCGATTTTCTCAAGAGAATTTGTAAATAATCGGTCGGAATTACTACATCATTATCAAGTTTCCAGATAATATCGATATCCGTCCTTAGGTTCAATATCCCCAGGTTATATGCGGCTGGAGCCCCAATGTTTGCCCCCGCCTTGAGAACCTGAAACTTAATTTCTGTTCGAATTCGATTCTGTTGCCACCACAAATTGATCTGCTCAACAGAGTGATCCGTTGAACCGTTATCGACTACGATGACCTCAAGCTTTCCCTGAGGATAGTCGAGACCTAGAATTGATTCTAGGCACGCTATCGTAAATTGAAATCCGTTCCAATTTGGGATAATGGCACCTATTCGGGGTGCATCCGAAGTTTCCAGGGGGAGATCGCTTTCTCTAGACATAATTGTATTTCTTTGTACTTGCAAATCCCGACGGATCGCAGGATTGAAGAGGATTCCGGGAAAGACCTTGTCTTAACATCCTACCGTGCATTGACCCAAAGAGGTGATCATGATCTTCCCTCGCCTAAATTATTGAAATGAAGGCAATATCATGACTGGCGCGACACTCCTAATCGGTTGCTCAAAACACAGTATGGCAGACCGCGCCTTTGACAAAAGTCGACAAATGATGTGCTCCAAGACTTATTTACGTCATCTGCCAGCAACAAACCACCCGTACCCATCAGAGGGGAAACAGTTGAAAGCTCAAAGAGGATATGTTCTTCGGTGTGGAGACTATCATGAAGAAATACATCTATTTTTTCCAATGCCCTCACAAGCAAAGGCAGTTGCTCTTTCGCGTCACCAATTATCAGTGTCCAGCGAGGCTTCAAGTTTGGTGGAACTAGCCACCCAACCTCATACCCCGGTGGGAGATGGATATTGTAAGAACGACCAATCAGCGGATAGACTTTTGCATCGTTACCGGGTAGATCAATGCTGAAAAGGTGGCCTTTCTTGTTCTTTTCTAACGCACGCAGGATGAGGGCGGTACTCCCACCAGGTCCAACTCCCGTCTCCACCACAACCTTCGGCTTTGATACTCGAATCAATGCATACAGAAAATTTGCAGGGAAGCCCATCATCCATCCGCCCAGCTTCGGATTGGAGAATAGCTTATGAGCTTTCAACTCTTCCGATCTAATAAACGACCAAAACTTGTGGTCAACCATCAGTTCCGTCAAATGGATGGCGATTCGAAACGGATCAAGCTTTAAGATCCTTCCAAGCTTGTACACCTCTTTTATGACTTTCAATGATGCTCTCGGCTTGAAAAGCGCATCAATGAATGGCCTCAATATGCTGGCTATTTTCATAAAGAACTTTTACTCCTAAGACCTCGCGGCAGCAATCCCTTCCTTTTCAGATAAAGAGGCTGTGCCACAGTCACAAGAATTCCTGCACTAAGAACAGCCGTCGCCATTCCGTTTTCCCTCCAAAGAGGAACCAAAACAACAGCCATGATGAGATTCAACAAGCCTGCCAGTAGAAGAATAACAAGGAAAGGTCGATCAAGACCAAAAGGCAACATGATATGAATCCCCCAAATATTTGTCACACCATTGATCAGTATGTAAGACGCCAAAATCCGTACGACACTAACTGAGGAATGGTAGGCGTTCCCAAGTAGTAAGGCAACAATCGGATCTGCAAGCAGAAAAACTAGCAACGACAACATGAATCCGAATCCACCCGTGACAACGATTAGCTTTTTCGCCCAAGCGAGCGCATGTTCACGGGATTCTGCACCTAACTTGGCTGATCTGGAGAATGCTGCATGGCCGATTGGACCAAGGATGGTGCTTCCGGATTTTACTATCCTTTCTGCAGCACTGTAGTAACCCACAGCAACATTGTCTGACAAAAGCCCTAAGATAAATGCGTTCCCCGTAGTATAAAGACTCACGGAGGCTGTTGACAAGAACAAAGTCCATCCATTCCGTAATGAGTTCTTCACATCTCTCCATGATGGCATGGATAAATCAAGATTGAATCGACGACGCGCAATCCAGGCTGCTATTACTCCGGTTGCAATTGACTGCAATGACAACAATTCCGCATAGAATACAAAATCCGATTCGCCTTGAACTACAAGGAAAACCGCGGTCGTTCCGGCAACGCGGACAAGCATGTTTATTGAAACGAAAGCTGGCAATTGATCGAGTCCCTGATACAACCATCCTGGCTCGATTGCTGCTCCCAAAACGATACCGTACATACCAAACAAGACATCACTATGGTCTCTGAGTTTCTGACTGGAATGCACCAGCAATAACAGGAGTAAGAAACTGCCCGCAGACAGCAGCAATTTCGCCGTCCAGACACTCATCGCGATACGATTGACAGACGTCTTATCATTCCTTCTTGTAGATATCTCTCGAGTTGCAGACCAATCAAAACCGTAGTTGACAATCAGGATCAGAAAACCCATGAGCCCTTGTCCAAAAGCCACAACGCCGAATTTCTCAGGGCCCAGCACCCGAACGAGATAGGGAAGGGTAATCAACGGCAAGAGATAATTGAAAACCTGAATGAGATAGAGTGAGATTACTGTCTGCGTGAACGTGCCGCGAGAGTCTCCCCATCCGTTCAACAACACGTTCGCTCGAGTCTTAAAGAACTCTTTCACCATCCATTACCTACACTTCTGCCTTCTAAAAACGAATCCGCAATCCCCTGAAACTTCCAACCTCCATACCTTCCGCATTGAATAATATCGCGTTCACGCAACTGTTGAATCATCCTCTCTTTCCAAGTTGACCCTACCCTTTTCCAAGTGTATGCCACATCGATCCACGTCGGATGCTGCACAAAAACATCTCGGATTAAGCCCAGTTCCGTCAACTCTTCTATCATCAACCGTGATTCCAGCGCCATCTCGTCGGCAGAAAGACTGGTTCCGCCAAGGAATGCCTTCTCAACGTAGAGACTTATAACATTGTCATCATCGCGCATCGAGGATGGAAGGAATCTATTGTCGACGTTACTATATGACCCGACACGATGGAAGCCACTCTTTGTAGATGAGAAATACATCCAGTGATCGTTGAATTGCATTTCACCACGAGATGCTCCCAGGTTCAAGACTAGTACTGAGGTAAATGGGTCCGATGGTTCGGAATCAAGATGCGTCAATTCGCATACACGGTTCAGGGGGAGTGTGGATATCACCTTGTCAAAACGCGTTGACCCTCCATCCTCAAATGTCAAGATTTTTAAATGTGGATCAATCCCAATAATCCGCTTCTGATACTGTACAGACAATTGCTCTGCGATTTTACTAAAAAGCAACCCAAGCCCTATATTGGGATATCTGAACTCAGCATTGTACCCGACGTGAGCTGTTTTTTCCTTGCTACCTTCAACGATAAGGCGAACGTCTATTGGCGATTTGTAGGAATCTTGTGGTTCAATAGTGTCCAAAAGGCCTGCAGTATAGAGGTTGTGGAAGGGAATGAAAAATAGATCGCACAACGATGGGCCGAACGACTGCAAGAGCCAATCCCGTAGTGTAACTGAATCTCGCTGCCGAGGTTGACGAAGTTCGTTGAGAATCTGCTCCCTTAGCAATCGTGGCAAGTACTGCAAGTTGTTCTGAAGTGGATACGGAACGACGAGGTTAAGGTCTTTTAAATAGACGGAGGACCTTCGCAAATAACTATTGAGGAGAGCAAACCTGGAGAAGAATGAAATTGTTTCGTGATTTCCTCCGAACAGCCAATGCCCTCCGCCTATCTCAAACCGGAAGGTATCTTGGTTTTCTACGGCACTGTATGAAGAATCCTTTCGATCCAAATAATACGACGAGCAAATACCACCTGGGTAGGGAGCCGCCTCAAGTAGTTGCCAGCCGGATTCAATTGCCGCTCCTAAACCAGTTGCGCCAGCACCGAGTATGAAATTATTCGCGGACGATAGGCCGCGTGTCATGCCCTAGAGCCTCTTTTGATGGTCTCATTCCACCCTATGCGCAGAACACGCCAGAGGAACAGGGGATTGCCCAGTAAGTATCGTCTCCAGAGTCTGCGTGGTTCTTGGAAGAGACGATGCATCCATTCCAAGCCAATCGTTCCCATCCATTGGGGACAGCGCCGTTTTTCTCCTGAGACGAAATCGAAACACGATCCCGCGTTAAGAATAATGTTAACGTTGAGATTCGCAAAGTGATTCTCGATCCACTCCTCTTGCAGAGGCATTCCCATGCCAACAATGAGTACATCCGGCCTCGATGCATTAATGTCGCGAACAACATCGTCGGATTTGGCGTGGGCGAAGTAGCCGTGATGCGAACCCACAATCTGTAACTGCGGAAAAAGAGCTTGAAGGGCAACGACAGTCTTTCGTCGGACAGAGTCCGTTGACCCGAGCAAATAGAGTCGTAGGTTGTTCGATTCACAAAGCAGCGAAACGTCGTAGATCCAATCGCTCATCACGATTCTCATCGGTATGTTCTTGCCAAGCATCGATGCACCCAGCCGCAACCCTTGTCCATCGCAATACGTAAGCAGTGATTTGTTCAGATAGGCGCACAGCTTTTCGTTCTTCTGCGCGAGATTGATTGCGTGGACGTTTAGGTAGCTGATCCAACCACGTTTTCCCTCGCGATAGAACTCGAGAAGAGACCGAGTGAGCAATGTTCGTTCGAGACAGTCCACGCGTACCCCCAGGAGGAGTACCGAATCAACTAACGGCCGCTCGACGGGACTCGGTGTAAACGGCAAAACACTTCTAGAAACTTTCGACATCAGCTATCCAATCTTCGTCTGAAAATACTTTAGCGTCTTCTTCAGTCCTTCGGCTCTTGAAACTCTCGGCTCCCATCCCAAAACGGACCTCGCCAACGAAATATCCGGCTGGCGCACTTTTGGGTCGTCTTCAGGCAATGGGCGGTATACTATCTTGCTCTTTGATTTCGTGAGAGCAACCACTTCTTCCGCAAGCTGCTTCATCGTTACTTCATCGGGGTTGCCGATGTTCATCGGCATCGAATAATCGGACATCATCAATTTGTAGATTCCGTCAACCAAATCGGAAACGTAGCACACGCTCCGGGTTTGGCTTCCATCACCGAAGACTGTTACATCCTTCCCCTGAAGAGCTTGTGAAAGAAATGCGGGGATCGCTCGCCCATCGTTGATGCGCATGCGTTCGCCATAGGTATTGAAT
>Ga0315281_10004041_pt1 | contig 21401 bp, 16 predicted proteins | sample YL17G07_0_MG_FD_204540 | JGI IMG/M metagenome (GOLD analysis project Ga0315281, IMG submission 204540) | Sediment microbial communities from Yellowstone Lake, YNP, Wyoming, USA - YL17G07_0 | ecosystem: Environmental > Aquatic > Freshwater > Lake > Sediment | place: USA: Wyoming | collected...
ACCCTCTTTCTTGGCAAGTGCAGCAGTGTCGTTGGCATACTCGAAGAAAACTGTCGGCTCGTTGTATGTGTACGCAATGCCTGCGCACTTGTACTTTTTTGCAAGCTCCACCAGCTGTCCTGGGGATAGGTCCTCGCCAATTATCTCCCTCGCCTGGCTCAGCTCGAAGTTCTGGCAGTGTAGGCACCTGAAGTTGCATCCAACGGTTGCAAATGAGAATACATCCGTCCCGGGGAAGAAGTGGAAGAAAGGCTTCTTCTCAATCCTGTCAACCGCCCAGGATGCGCATTTGCCGTAGACCAGTGAGTAGAGCGTGCCTCCCTGGTTTTCCCTCACCCCGCAGAAGCCTCTCTTTCCATCAAGGATTAAACATCTGTGGGAGCACAGGGCGCACTTCACCCTTTTCTCATCTAGCCTATCGTATAACCTTGCCTCCTTCATATTGAATTTTTAGAGTCGGGGGATTAATAAGCATTTCTCAGAAAAACTTTGAGAGGCTGCTCTGCCCAGCCTCAACATCAATTGGTGTTATCTCTCCGTATACTCCGTCATAACCAGGGAGTATTTTCACCTTTCCCTGCCTCACCTTGAGAATTGCGTCAACTATGTCCTCTGGAGCCTTTCTCTTAAGCTCTTCAGGCTCGGCATTGAGCAGTATGTTGAACTCTGTGCCAAAAGAAGAGATGAGGGAGGAGTACTCGCTCTGAACTGATGCGGTGCCCACTCCTTTCCTGCGCACGCTTGCTATGAGCTCCTCAAGCGGTATTGCATGCACAAATGGAATTGCATTTGGAGGAGTGTAGCAGTATTTCCTGTCAGCTAGTTCAGTCACTCGGTGCATCACACCTATGGTGAGCTTTCTCTTGCAAACCGGGCAGATGTTGTTGTTTTTAATGCTCTCTTCCGGTGATAGCCTCACATTGCAGGTCCTGTGCCCGTCATAGTGGTATTTGCCCTCCTCCGGGAAGAACTCTATTGTCAGCTTGAACTTATTTTTATCCTTCTTCCTCACTGCATTAAGTATCTCCGAGTAGCTGGGGTGCTCAATTGAAAAGACATTCGCTTCCCTCCCGATTTTCTGCGGTGAATGGCTGTCCGAGTTGGAAATGAGCGCATATTTATCAAGTGAGCTAAGCATCCAGTTCATCTTGGGGTCGGAATTCCCACACCAGAGTGGGATACCATTCCTTCTAATGTAGATTACGTGGTTTGGGACGGTAACACAGAATACCGGCCCTTCAAAACTAACCCACTTTTCAGTGTATTTATATTTTTTGACTGTTGAAGGCACAATGTTATGGATATTTTTCCGTATAAAATAGATAACCCATGAATCCGCACTTTGTTTGTATATTTTTTTATAGTTATGGGATGGACTGCGGAATGGAGTTCCTTTTTTCTGACCTAATTTGTAATATGCGGATATCCCCATTTTAAGCGCAATTTCTTGCAGATCATCTCGTAAGTGAGGCGAAATGGTGGTTGCTGAGAGGCCTTTCCCATCACGCCCGTAGACATGGTCATCTCCTTTGATATAGTATTCAAAAAATATTTCCAAAAGTTCTTTGGATAGAGATTTTATTTCACTTGGAATAAACTTGTCCGGACATTTACCAAACTGTTTCAGATAATGGAATAGTTGATAATTTCTTACCCTAAGAGTGTGGCCTTCTTTATTCCAATATGTGGTATAACCAAAGTCTTTAAGAATCTCTTTCATTTCAGAAATCAGGGCGTGGTTTGTATTAGATAAACAAACATTATAATCGCCATCTTTGCCCTCCGTTGTCCATCCCTCAGCTATCCACAGACCAAAAAATTTTAACCATGGTTTGATGGGAAGCTTCTTTTCTTTCTCATTTCTAAAACCTGAGTAATGCCTACTTCCATGTTTTATTTTTACTTGGGGCAGCGTAAAATAATCTACTTTTTTGCCTAGCCATATGCCGTCTTTTTTAAATCTTTTTGACTTCTTGAACAGGAATTGCGCTTCTTTTAAAGCAAATTTTGGTGATTTACGAAAATCGCAAGGGCTGTAGAAAAGTTGATGGTTTGGAGTGACCAGCAAGTCCGCTCTTTTAGTTTTTAATCGATACATCTTCCCCTTATGATGATATGTATGTATTTTTATGGGGGATTGGAACTCAACTTCATTAGTTTTAGGGTTTATAGTGCAAATTCTATCATCATAGTGGACATCCTTAAAATGTTTCCATCCATTGTCTGTTAGAACCTCTGTTTCCTTATCGTAACAAGACAGACCTGTTTCCAAAGCAAAAATATGTTTGCTCTGCTCCCCAAAGCACTCCTCAACAGAGTTGAAGCCGGAGGCAGAGCCGAAAATTGACCTCCAGGGCGTCCAGGCATGGGCGGGTATTACTGCACATTCATTTGAAATGCCAATCATGAGCTCAACAAGCTCGCTTGCAGGCATATTGAGAGAGGGTCTTCCATCCGATTGCAAATCTCCTTTTTTTGCAAGCCTTTCGTTTATCTGTTCAACAACCTCAAAGGAAGGGGCGAAGAGTATGTTGTGTATCTGCTTCATCTTGCCGCCCTTGCTGAAAACGTTGTTGACTTCCCCTGTGAGCATGAAAAAGGTGCCATCATAGTCAAAGAGCCCGTTGCCGAGAGGCTTGAGCTTCTCTTTAAGCTCCTTCAGCCAGAGGGGGTGGGTTAAATCACCTGTTCCAACCAGGGAGACGCCCTTAATTTTCGCGTGCCTTGCTATGCTTTCCACATCCATACCTGGGCTCGTTGCCCTAGAGTATTTTGAATGTATGTGAAAGTCTGCTGCGAATTGCATTTTTAACACTCCCGCTCTTGAAGAGATGCCATTCTAGGATTCTGGATGCTCTGCTTCATCTTCTGCGGTATATTATGTAAATTATGATGAGAAGTAATATTATCCCTATTATTGCTCCTGGCAGGCACAAGTCTGGCGGCGCTGCAGGTGTTCCCGCAGGTGTTGAAGTTTGGTTTTGCTTGATTACGGCATTTACGGAAACATTTACCGAAGCCTGCTCCTTTGCTAGTGACACAGAATATATCCCTGCAGTTTCAAGCACAAATATCGCGTGGCCAGTTGCGTCGGTGCCAACTGTTTTACTCTCTCCTTTCGGTGTCGTAATGCTGAGCCTGTACTCTCCCGCGGGAAGAACCCACGCCTCATGCTGGGCGCCCACAAACCCGCTCGGGTTCGTAACTATCCTGTAAGTAACGCAACTGTTGTTTATGCATGCACTGCCTTTCTGGCATTCCGAATCATTGCAGCATTCATAGTTGTGCCAGGCGTGATTTGTAATATAGCCACATGCCCCAAGCTGTACGACAATGCATTTGCCATTGCTGCAGTACTGGTCATCCTTGCAGTCGCTGTTTGAACTGCATTCTGGCGCTACAGAAGCCTTGCACTCGTGGTTGACGCATTTATAATTTGCAGTGCAGTCAGAATCAGCACAGCATGCGTATGGATGGCAGGAATGGATTGATATCTGCCCGCAGGGGCACCCGACAGGCTTGCATTCGCCGCTTGCGCAGTACTGGCTATCAGCGCAATCATCATCGGAAGTGCAACCTGTTCTGCACATTTCATAATTGAACGAGTAGTCGCAGGCAACTCCGCCGATAGTGTAACTACCACTATGGGAAAGTATGAAGCTGACTTCCCCGCTGCTGTTGGTATGCTCAATGAAGGTCTGGCCCTGGCTTGTGAGCGTCACCAGCTGTCCCCCTCCCATTGGTTTGCTGAGTGTATCTTTAAGGAGAATCACGACTTTATTGTCGGGGCATATTGTTGTCTCAACTGATGTCTTCAAGCTACTGGAGCATCCGCCCCCACCCCCCGAGGATGGAGAAAATTGTTCCATTTCATACAGCCCGAACACCCCGAATTCATTAAGGTTGGATATACTTAACTGATTATTCACAGTGTTTAGTATGCTCTGTCCGGGTGGGTTCTGCCAACCTGAACCTTTATACAGGTAAATTCTCAATGTGCCTTCATTGCGGCTTGCTGCTTCAGCATCACTCCAATGCCAAATAATGTTGTCTATTGCTGTGCCTGGGGGAGCCAGAATGTTGATGAACTTGCCGTAGAATGACAATTCAAAAGGCGGGTCGTCCGTAGGCTTGGTGCTCCAGGATATTGCATATGACTCGTCAGGTTGGACAACATCGTTCAGGGATATGTTGGTGTAATATTCGTAGTTTCCAAGTGGGTTGTCAAAAATAACCCCTGAAAGGTTTAGAGGTGCTAGTTCTAAGGTTGTGTTAACTGCAAAATCCACATCATTGGAGTAATAATGGTCGCCAGTTATCGTTGTGAAATCAGCGCTGTCAACCATCGTGCCGACCTGTGAGTTGTTGTACGCTGTGTTGTTTGTAAGGCGAGTGTTGTTGCTACCTTCAACAATTGCGAAGCCAGCCATGTAGTTGTCATGTGCCGTGTTGTTTGTGTACACCGAGTTGTTGCTGAAAAACACGAAGAAACCGCCCTCAATGCTGCCAGATTCCAGGTTGTCGGCGAACCTATTTCCCGCACCAATGATATCTGCAAACCCGGCAAAAAGGTTTTCGTTGGCTATGTTGTTCGTGAAGTTGTTGTTTGTTGATGACAATGCCGCAAAGCCGACAATATTGCGGGATGAGTTGGAACCATCTACGACCGTATTGCTTGTACTGCTCATTAGAAGACCGTTATTCTGTATGGAATCTGAACCGCGTATTGTCACATTGGTTAGATTTGAACCGTCAGCATGACAGAGCACAATTTCCGATGCGGTTATGCCATTCCAGTTCACTGAAGTATTGGAGTAGTTTATGGGTCTGCCTCCAGAACCTGTGAGGTTTTCTATGATGTTGTTGCAGAAGATGGGGTCGCCTTGCGTGGTGTTTAGGAAAAAGCCCCAAGAAAGTGCATCAATGTAAAAATCAAACACTCCGCTTTCCTGCACTGTGTTGTTTGTGAGGTTATTCCCGTAGCTCAAATATATTTCGAAACCGAATTGCGGATTGGCATATGCGAAGTTGTTAGTGAATGAGTTATTGAATGATGTTTCTATAATGAATCCCTCCCAGGAGTTGTTTATTGCCGTATTATTTATGAAAGAACTGGAGTTGGAATTGTCGTAAAGGTAGAATCCTGCTTCATAGCTGTTTACTGCTGTGTTATTCACTACGTTATTATTTGAGGAATTTTGGAAGTAGAAGCCATCCCCATAGCGAAGCAGCCCGGAGTTGTAGGGGGACTGGTTGTATAGATTGCCCGTCAAATTGTTATTGTTTGAGTTGTCTATCTCGAAGCCGCTGTATCTGTTGTCGTACGCAGTGTTGTTTGTCAGCACAGTGTAAGCTGAGCCGTTTCCTACCAAGAAACCGTCTTCGTTGTTGTTGTATGCGATGTTATTTATGAGGTTGTTATAGGATGAACCGGCTATATAGAATCCTTCATATGAATTTCCGTAGGAAATGTCGTTTACAAAATTGTTATCGCTGGCACCCCCCTGTGCGAGAAAGCCGTGCCAGTAGCTGCCGTATGCAGTGCAGTTTGTGAAGTTGTTGCCGGTGGAGCTCGTACTGGCTATGAAACCCCAAGTATTGTTTCCTGCATTATTGCTTGTGAATGTGTTGTTGTAGGAGTAGTATGTATAGAAACCAACTGAGACGTTGCTGGCATTGTCGTTTGTGAAATTGTTGTACGCAGAATCATCCTTTGATACAAATCCATAAGAGCTGTTGTAAGCTGTGTTGTTGTCCACTATGTTGTAAAAGGAATTGATTAAGGAGAACCCATCACCTGGATTGTTGCGCGCCGTATTATTCGTAAAGTTTACAGATGAGCTGTTGTGCGCTGTGAAGCCTATATTCACTGCGAGGTTTGCAGTGTTGTTCAGCACTAGACTGCTGCTTGAATTGTATATGTATACATCCCAGACGTAATTTGATACCACGCAGTTCTTTATTGTGACATTCGTGAGCGAGGTTGAATTGCGGCTGTCCAGTAGGATGCCCGTAGTATTGCCTGCAACATCATTTGTTATTGAGCGACCATAGCAGTCAAACTCGACATTTGGCTCTGAGATGAGTATGCAGGCAGTCGTCAGAAGATTGTTGGCGGTTATATTGGCGCCCACCAAGTCACTGCCAAGAGAATAGCTCCCTGAGGAGGTGATATTCTGACAGCCGTCAATCGATACTGGAATGAGAGCCGGAGCCCTCAGGAGACCAATACAAAAAAGCAACGCTGCTATTACAAACAATATTTTGGGCTTCATGAGGGTATGCTTCATGAGGGTATATCACATATAGTATATATAAGTATATTCCGCCAGGGACGGCTTACCTAAACATTTTTAACCCCATGAAACGAATAGATGAGTTGCATGGCAGAAAATATCTTCAAAAAAATTTCAGCAGAGAAGGAAATCTTCCAGGATGAGAGAGTTCTTATGCCGGACTACCTGCCTGAGGTCATGCCTCACAGGGAGAGGCAGATAGAGGAGATTGCCTACGGACTGAAAGGTGCTGCGGGGGGAAAGAAAACCGAGAATATGCTCATCCTCGGACCCAGCGGAACTGGAAAGACTTCTACAGTGAGGTATGTTCTCAAACAGCTTCAGGAATACTCCCAGAAGGTAGTTCCCATCTACATAAACTGCTGGGAGTCCAGCACAAGGCACTCCATACTCAACAACATAGTATCGGCACTTGGCGAGTTCATCCCGAGAAGGGGCATCTCCACGGATGAGATAACCGACAGGATAAGCGAGGTGCTTAGAAAGGGGAAGAAGATTCCAATCATTGCACTGGATGAGGTTGACAGGCTGTTTGCAGGCTCAGGTGATGAGGAGAAGGTGCTCTATGACTTGGCGAGGGCGAAGGAGCTCTTCTCAACAGACTTCGGTGTCGTTGCGATAACGAATAGCGATGAGTTCCTTGTCAAGTTGGATCAGAGGATAAGGAACTCCCTTGTCCAAAAGCAGATTGGTTTCAAGCAGTACTCCCCCATTGAGCTTAAGGATATACTCAAAAGCAGGGCCAAGCTTGCCTTCTACCCCGAGAGCCTGTCTGAGGAGGTGATACCACTCTGCGCCGCAAGGGCGGCGAAGAACAACGGGGATGCGAGGCTAGCAATAAGCCTGCTGTGGAAGGCTGGGAAGATTGCCGAAAGGGAGAACTCGGAGAAGGTTGAGGAGGGGCATGTGAGGAAAGCTTTTGAGGAGGTTGGAGAAGGAGAGGTAGTTGAGGAGAAGCTGCATGGCAGGGAGAAGGAGGTGTATGAATTCATTAGGGAAAGAGGAGAAGTTACGAGCTCTGAAATCTATGAAAAATTCAAGGATGAGACAGACAGGAGCATAAGGAATTACATAAGCATGCTCGCCTCACTGAATCTAATTACTGCGGAGACAAGAGGTGGAGTAGGTAGAAGAGGTAACACAAGAATAATAAAAATAAAAAAATGAACTAAACGTACTTGTCTGCGTATTCGGCAAGATATGGAACTCTGATAGTTTCCCCTTGGGATTGCTTGAAGCCTATGTACAGCCCATATATCCACAGTAAGAGACTCACAATGCTCAGTATGAGTGTCATGCTGAGAACCATCATAACAATCCCCAGGAATATTGCCTGGAGCGCGTGGAACCTGACTTTTTTGTTGTCCTTCTCAATAACGAAGAAGATTATTCCGGTCAGCCATGTGAAGAAATATATTAGCACATAGAGCAGACCCTTGTCATCTGATTGTTTGGTATCCTTTTCTGGCATAATACCACCTCTGTAAAGAGTGGTAAAACAGCATATTTAAACCTATCTGGTGGAGGAGACGATTTTCAGCACATCGCAGTTTTTCAGAACATACTCCTTGCCCACCCTCATCCTGGTTCTTGCATTTATTGCGCATATGAAGCCCTGTGCCAAATCTGTGTGTATTTTCGCAGCCAAATCTGGGGCAGTTGACCCCTTCCTTAGGAGTATTGCATCGGGCAGAGCATTTCCGAAGTGGTCTGCATATTTTCCCTCATCCTCGACAGGGTACACCACTATGAGGTTCAGCAAATCAAAGGCTGCCCTGTTGATGAGCCCCTGCACACCTGTGCCGCCGTATTTCTTTAGCACTTTCTCCTTTATGAAGTTCAGGGCGGACAGCTGCCTCTCGGGCATGTCAGATGAAATAATTTTGAAATCAGCGTCACCCGGAACGTAGTGTATGCTTCCCTGCTTGTCTGCCTTTCTCAGCGCAAGCTCTGCCTCTGCACATGTTGGGATGATTATCCTGTCCTTGAACTTCTCCTTCAGGCTTTCGTAGTTCTTCTCCCCGGAGGGAATGTCTATCTTGTTTGCCGCTATGAGAATCGGCTTTGAGACATTTCGGACCTCCCTTGAGAAAGCCAGAATGTCCTTATTGCTCCAGTTGATTTCCTCTGTTGAAAGGAAAAGCTTGGCTGCTGCCCTCTTCACATCCTCCTCTTTCATTTTCAAGCCTGAGAGCAGGCCGGAAATTGAATCTACTCCTTTGCCCTTTATCTTGCTCCAGCTTCTCTTTATTATGCTCGCTATCCAGTGGCTCATCTCCTCCTCAAGAAATATTATTTCATTTGCAGGGTCGTAGAAGTCCGTTGGGTTCCCCTCTGAGTCAGTCGTCCCGGAGACATCAACAACCTGTATGAGCGCATCGGCTGCGCGCAGGTCATCAAGAAACTTCAAGCCAAGGCCTTTCCCAAGGTGTGCATCCGGCACGAGCCCTGCAACATCTATGAGGTCTATGGGTATGAGCCTTGTGCCATTCTCGCAGAGAGAATTCCTTGGGGCGCATTTCACGCCAAGTTCCTTACAGGGGCAGGGGGAGCGCACATACGCCTTCCCCAGGTTCGGCTCAATTGTTGTAAATGGGAATGGCGCAATTTTTGCGTCTACCAGCGTTGCGGCTGCGAAGAATGTTGACTTGCCAGTATTGGTTTTGCCGACAACTCCAATGAGCATACGAATTTATTACTCTTTTAACTTAATTACCTTATGCTCTGGAGTGATAAGTACCGCCCGAAAAACCTCGAGCAGTTCGCAGGGAATGGAGAGGTTGTTGAAGGAGTAAAAAGGTGGGCGATGGACTGGGAGAGAGACAAGGCTGGGAAGCCCATACTGCTCAGCGGCTCCCCGGGAGTTGGCAAGAGCACCCTTGCCTATGCTCTGGCTGGCACCATGAACTGGCCGGTTGTTGAGATGAACGCCAGCGATTTGAGGGATGAGAAGAGCGTGGGGAGAATCGTCGGGGAGGCGTCAGCCTCGAATACTCTTTTTGGAGGAAGGAGGCTTGTGCTCATTGACGAGGTTGACGGGCTGCAGAGAGCCGATAGGGGAGGGAGCAAGGCGATTATTGAGCTGCTGAAAGATGCTGCGCAGCCGGTCATTTTGACTGCAAATAATGTGTGGAAGCCGTCGCTGGCATCCCTGAAAAGCTACTGCAACCTGCTGCCCATGAGAAAGGTGAACTCAAGGACCATTGCATCTCTGCTGAAAAAGATTGCCGAGAAGGAAAGCCTCAACGTTTCAGAGGAAGCTTTGACAAATATTGCAAACAACAGCTCAGGCGATTTGAGGTCTGCAATAAACGATGTGCAGGCTCTTGGTGAGGGCGGGGTTGGTGCTGCCGAGGTTGTTGGGTACAGGGACAGGGAGAAAAACATATTTGATTCCGTTCGGGCTGTTCTAAAAGCCGACAGCTACAAGGAAGCAAATGAGGTGCTGCGGGGGGTTGATGACAGGGAGATGTTCGCAAAATGGATTGAGGAGAACATTCCACTGGAGTACGAGAAACCAGAGGAAATTGAAGAGGCGTTTGAAAGGCTCTCCAGAGCAGATGTTTTTGAGGGTAGAATTGTAAGGCGCCAGTACTGGGGCTTCATGCGCTATTCAAACGTTCTGGAAACCGCGGGGGTTGCGCTCGCAAAGAAGGAGCCGTACCACAAGTTTGTGAAGTACCAGTTTCCGAGGATAATAAGCGCTCTCAGCAGAAGCAGGGGAGAGAGGGCCATGAACCGTGAAATTGGGATTAAAATAGGCAGAAAATGCCACGTTTCATCAAAGGATGCAGTTGAACTCTTCTTCCCGCTCATAAAGCTTTTCTGCAAGGAAAGCGGCAATGCTGAAAAGCTGCAGGACTATTTTGAGTTTGAGGATGAGGAGATGGAGTATATGGCTGGCGGGAAGGCAGCTGCGCCAAAAGCTAGAAAAAATAAGTGAGGTCTATTTCAAGCAGTGCAACTGGCTGCTCAAGTCCGAAGTTGCTCAAAACCTGCGGGTGTATCTCTCCCAAAACACCTATTCTCTTCTTATTGCAGACAAGCTCTGCAGCCCTGCCTTTTATGAAAGAGGGGTGCTCAGTCTCCTTTATATCAACATCCCAGCCCATCTCCCTTATAAGAGCATCTGCAATGGATTTTATTCCGCTGAATGTCGCTTTGGAGTCGTATACTGCGCATGTGAGATGCCTGGATTCATTTACATGAGCGCCTTCCAGAGAAACTGCATCGCCAATCTCAAATATCTTTATTGGCAGTTCTGTCTGCTTGCTCTCTGAAATAATTTTGAGCAGCGAAGGCAGAATCCACGTCCTCAGCATTGTGAACTCCTCTACCTTGGGGTTCTTTATTTTCACATGCGGCTTCTCCTCAAGAAGCATCTTCCCGAAGCATTCCTGTTCGTTGGTGAGGTTATAGCACATAACTTCCAGAAAATCCAGCCCGGTCATGAGTTCTCTTGCCCGGCCCTCAACAATTTCTGAGCGCTTCTCCTGCCCCATGCTGAAGAAGTTTGGCAGGGACGGCTCAAAGTTGTTGTAGCCGTAGGCAATTGCGGCATCCTCAGCCAGATCAACCCAGCCCATGACATCAGCTCTGTAGCAGGGAACCCTGAGTTTCCTGCCTGCAGCTGTGTAGCCCATTTTTGAAAGAAGTTTGAGTAGCTGCGCCTCGCTGAAGTTCATGCCGAGCATCTTGTTTATTTTCTCCACCGGCAGCTCTTCAAGCTGGCACTCCAAATCAGGAGTTTGGAGCTTCTTCTTTCCTACAACTTCAACAGTGAAGAGCTCCCCTCCCCTGTCAACAAGTGCCAGGGCCGTTATTTTCAAGGCATCCATCACTGCATTGGCATCTGTGCCTGTGACATCTATGAAAATGTTCCTTGTGCTCCCGCTCACCCGTGTCAGCTCGCCGTTGATTATAGGAGGGAATGAAAGGGTCTGGTTTCTGCTGTCAACAAGCAGTGGGTATTTCCTGCATCCTTCAAGTATGATGCTGTACTCCATTCCCTTGGGATGCAGTTCAAGTATTTCTGAAAGCGTGATCTTCTTCTCCATGTCAAGCGGGACAAAGGAGCAGCTTTCAGGCTCAACGGCCTTGTAGTAGAAAGGAGGCTGAACTGCATCGAAGTTGTGCACACCTATGGAGACTTTCCTCCTTTTCCTGCCATATGTTTCATGAAGTTTCTCCTGAAGCTGCATGAGCGATTCAATTGAGCGCTCGTCAAGCTTCACGTTTCTCACAAGCGCTCCAACTATGAAAGGCCGTATAGGTAAAACAGAATCGTCAATATGCAGTTTGACGCCGGAGTCTTTTGCGCTGTACTGCTTCACCTTCCCTCCAGCAAATAGTGAGAATGCCCTGGCAATTCCCTCAACGCTGAGAAGATCGGGCCTGTTTGGAGTGATGTCCACTGTGAAGGTCTCTCCATCAACATTTTCAACCGGAACTCCCATTGAAGGAAGGGCGTTCTCAAGCTCGCTCAGCTTAATTTTTCTGCCGAGAAGAGCTTCCAGCTCATTTTTTGAGAAAGTTACTGATGCCAAGTTTACACCCTTGCTTCCCTCAGCCATGAAATATCGTTCCTGTAGAACTGTCGTATATCCTTCAGGCCCATCATGAGCATTATTGGCCTTTCCAACCCCAAGCCCCACGCAAGAACAGGGTATTTACCCCAAGTTGGCAGGCATACTTCCGGCCTGAATACTCCTGCGCCTCCAAGCTCGAGCCACTGCTTTCTGTCTTCATGGTAGACTTCCACTTCCACGCTGGGTTCAGTGTATGGGAAGTAGGTTGGGAAGAACCGGGTCTGCTCAAAGCCAAGCTTCCTGTAGAATTCCTTCAGCAGGCCAAGCAAATCTCTGAATGTCGCATCCTCATAAACAATTATCCCCCCCACCTGGTAGAACTCGCTCAAATGCTTGAAGTCGGTTGCCTCATTCCTGTAGACCCTGCCAACAGTGAAGAACTTTGCAGGCGCCTTCCTTTCCCCTTTCCTAACCTTGAGCAGATACTGCGGAGAAATTGCGGTATCATGGGTTCTCAAAACGGCCTGCTCCGCAACTTTCCTGTCCCATTTGTACTTCCACTTCTCCTCATGGGCTTTCTTAACTCTCTCAACAACGTCATCCTTTGGAAGTGGAATAGTTTCCGGGGAGGAGAGGTAGAATGTGTCAGCCAAATCTCTTGCGGGATGGTCTTGGGGCTGGAAGAGCGCATCGAAATTCCAGAATGAGGACTCCACAAGCCTGTCATCCATCTCCTCAAAGCCGAGCTCTATGAATATCTTCCTTATCCTCTCAATAACTTTTCTCAGAGGATGCTTCTTGCCGGGGAATATTTTCTCAACAGGGGAATTAATATTGTACTCCCTCAGCTTAAGCCCTTTCCACTTTCCTGTTGTGAGGTCTTCCTTGGTCAGTACATTGACATCCTTTTCAGTGCCCGCCTCCTCTGCAAGCTTCTCTCCTGCTTTTGTAATGGAGAATGAAAGCTGTTTGTTCTCAATGCTTCTTAGCACATCCCCCCTGCCCAGCAGCACTTTTATGACTGGCGAATACTCCTTGCCTGGAGTTTTACCTCCAGAAATCTCCCTGAGCAGCTTCTCTTCATCCTGCCCCGTCTGTAAAACCGTCTCTGCCTCCTTGCTGACAGCTGCTTTTCCGCCTTCAATTCTCACCCAACCGTTCCTCTTTGCCCATGGAAGGCCTATCCTCTTCTCATCTAGACTTAGCCCTTCGAGGCTTTTTCCCTGCTTCAGTTTTTTTATTAGGTTGAATTCAGGAAAGCCTAACTCAAGGAATTTTTTCCCTTCCTCGCCAAGTTCGTAGCTCGGGGTTATGCTCTCATGAATCTCCACCGCGCCCTTCTCTTTCAGCCAGTAGCCTGCCCTGCTTGCGGAATCCTTGTTGAGATTTGTATCGCTGGCAAGCTGCTCAAGAGTTTTACTTCCTTTCTTTAGTGAGTGCAGTACTGCCTTCTCATATTGATGGAGCATAGACTACCTCGTCCTGAGAACGAAAAAAGCCGCTGCAAGAATTACGAAAAGCATCAGAACAATTCCTGGCGCGGAGAGCATGATGCTTATCGCCATGCTTTCCAGATTCTCGAAGAAATTCCTGACTTCAACGTCCATGGGCTCCTCTCTTATGAAGGCAAATTTGAACTCCATGAGCGACACTGTCCCACTCCACGTGAAATTGCTCACCCCTCTCACCTGGTCCGCGTAGTCCCTCTGGATTGCAGGTTGGGTCGGGTCTGGCGAAATGCTCGTAACCACCGAGCCAGGAGGTATGATTATGGTGAAATCGTTGTTCCTTGGAAGCACCTCCCCGCTTGGAGATGGCTGGAATGACAGCGCTGAACTGTTTAATGCGTAGAGAAGTATCCTGGGGCCTGTCTGGTTGATTGCGACAATTTTGTCGACGTCGTATTCGAGCTTTATGCTTGCTCCCGAGCGGCTTCCATAGGCGAATGGCCTCACGTCCTCTGGAGTAATCCTCATGTTCCTGGCAGCCACGCTTGAGATGATATGCTGGCGCAGGTACTGGCTGTTTGTTATCTGTTGCCAGTCCATTATTGTGAGCTCCCTCGAGTAGATGCTCCTGCTGTAAAGGTCCTCCGAGCTAGTGTCAAGGGAGAGCATCACTTTCTCTGTGACATGAGCAGAGCCGTTGGTATTGATTTTCATTGTGACGCTTAGGGAAACATCGTAGAAACTGGCTCCGAGGAAGGGCATGAACAGGGCTAATGCCAGCAGAACGCATAATTTTCGCATAAGAGTGTTATGTAGCATGTGTATTTAAATTTTCAACCTGAGTTATACTTTTGGGGAGAAAATGGGTTCCATATGGTACTTGGGGCATTCCGGATTTGAGATAGAGCTTGGAGGCACGCTCATTTACATAGACTTGTTCTTAGATAACAGCGAAAGAAGGGGGCTGCAGAGGGATTTGAAGGCTCCCATAAGGGCTGAGGAGATAGACAGAGCAGACTTGGTGTTCATAACTCACGAGCATGCGGACCACTTCGAGAAGGATACTGTTGAGAAGATTGTGGGGAGGACAGGTGCATTGGTTATTGCCCCCAACTGCGTGCTGAGGGAGCTCAGCATTCCAAGCGGGAACAAGATGGAGGCAGTCGTGGGAGACGAGTTTGTTGTCAAAGGAGTTGAGGTGAAGGTTGTCCAGGCAATCCACCCGCAGTCATCCTGCCCCGTGGGGTACATAATAAAGAAAGGGGGAAAGAGCATATACCACGCCGGGGATACATATGAGTTTGGAGGGATGTTTGACATAAAAGTTGATTACGCACTGCTTCCCGTTGGAGGCACGTATACAATGGATACTTATTCAGCATACAAGGCTGCAAAGGAGCTTAACTGCAGATATATTATACCTATGCATTATAACACACATGAGAGGATAAGGCAGAACATGAGCGAGTTTGCAAGGGAGATTGAGAGCAATAAGGTTAAACCGATTATCATGAAAGTCGGGGACAGAATAGAGATTTGAGGTGAGCAAATGATAACTGGCGGAAAAATTGTCTATGTCGAGGCAAAGAGAGAGAAGGAAGGGAATGTGGCGGGTCTGAATATAAACATAGGAATTGACGATGTTGCGGTGAAAGGGGATGCAATTACGATTCAGTACACATTCCTGGCTGATTACGAGGACAAGATAGGGCATCTCAAGATAACCGGCGTGCTGTTTGCAAGCGAGGACAAAAGCAGGGCAAAGGAGATAGACGACATGTGGAAGAAGTCCAAGAAGGTGCCGGATGATTTTGCAGAGCTCGTGATAAACACTATAAATTATACGTGCGGCGTTAACGGAACTTTCATAGTGCAGCCAGTGAGGCTCACTCCTCCGCTGCAGCTGCCCATAGTGAGAGTGCAGATGGCTCCTGAGGAAAAGAAGAAGCCTGGGAAGGGAGCTGCCTAAACCCAGTCTGGGAAGATTTCCTTGAAGACTTTTTTTCCTTCTTCTATGAATTTCTCCAGCTGCTGCTCTGTCGGCTCACGGTAATTGCGCATTTCTTCCATCAACTCCCCGTATTTTTCTGATGTAAGCGCTTTCTTACCTCTCAAAAAATCAATTTGTCCCTGGATGTTTTGAGGGGAACCCTGAATCATGGATTTGTCTATCTCATTGTCGTACAGCTCTTTTATCATCTCAGCCTTTATGCTGGCCTTCTCCTCCCTATTCTCTTCCGGTATGGCATTGTAAAGTGTCTTCAATTTGATGAGATCGCTCCCGTATCCGTCCTTGGGATCCTTGAAACGCCCTAGAGCGTCATCATCCACACCGCCATACCCGCCATTGCGTCTATAGACTGCTGTTGAGAACTCTTTGTTAAAGTGAATTATATGCGCTGCGCTGCGGACGCTCCTGCGTTTGCGGTGGATTCTCATGCGGCCGTCCCCATACTGGTAATCCTCCCCGTTGTACTTGCTGTCAAGAGGCTCTTTTTCAAGTCCTATGTGGTTATCGGCCCGATAATCCAAAATCGCATGGCCGCCGGTCTTGAGGTTGCCCATGAACTTCTCTATGATCTCAGGGTCGCTGCTCAAACCCTGTGATTTCTTCTCAAAGTAGACGTCATACTGCCCAACATCCGCAAGCAGCTTATCAACGTTGTTCTTGTCAATATTAATCTGGTGGAAGATGACTCTTCTATTCTTGCCGTCCCACTCGAATTCTATCTCAATTTTATTTTCTGAAGGGGAGACTTTTTGAACGTGCCCCCCTATGTCGTTTATCTCCTTTGTTATATCCTCTGTTTGCTGATTTTTATCAGCCAGATGAATTGTAGTTGCACGTGTGGCAGCTAGAACATTCGCAACATCCGGTCCGGGAGAGGGGTAGAAAACCGTCAGGTCCTTCCTTTCGGGGTTTATGATTTTCAGAGCCGCGCTGTGAAGTTCCATTCTCTTCTCGCCTAGCTTGGAGGCTAGCCTGCTTTCAACTTCCTTGGGTCCGTAGGGGGCAACTGCCTCCCGGATATCTCCTTTTGCCGGCAGCTCCTTTTCCATGCTTATTTTTACTCATTCTGAGTTAATATGCCTTATCCTGAAGTTAGGTTACGCATAACTCATCCTTTGAATAATTTTACTGGAAAGCTACCCCCCCTTCATGGAGTTTATAAAGAGAAAAATCGAAGTAAACGGTGTCTAAGGTGTTAAAATAACGAACAAAGTCGCTATTCCTAGTTCATTGGATTTAGATGAAGACTTAGCCTGGTGTATAGGATTTTACCTTGCTGAAGGAGATAAAACAAGAGACTACATCGGAGTTTCTAATTGCAATGTAGATTTGATTAAGAGATTTAAGGTTATTATGGAGGAGATTTTTAAAATAGATAAAAATTTGTGGAGAGTTCATGTAAAAACTTCTAATAAAGACTTAGATGGTGTACGAGCTAGATGGAAAGCTTCACTAGATTTAGATGTCATTAATGTTTTGTATAATGGATTAGCAAGACATGATAATATTGAACTAAGACTTAATAGCAGATATTTTGCTGAATTCTTTAATAGATTATTAGAAGACTTCTCACGAAGAATTTTAAAAATCAGGTCTCTTTCATTATCATTTTTAGAAGGTTATGAAGTTGGGGATGGGTTGGTTATACGAAGAAAAGGATGTTTATACGGTATTGCATTTACGACAAAAAGTGAAGTAAATAAAGATTTGATAGTAAAAATGTTTGAGGCTTATTATGACAAAAAACCTAGAGTTAGAGTAAATAAAGGTTGTTTTGAAATAGAAGTTTGCGGGGTTAATTTAATGACAGAGTTCATAATAGACGGACATTTTAGTTCTCATAAAAATAAACGCAGGGATTTTATTAACTCGTATTTGAAAAAAGAGTATACGAGGTCGCATGTAAGATACTGGGGTGCATTAGAGGATGGTCCTAAAGGCATTTTTGATATAGCCAAATCAGTTAATAGGTCTCATTGGTCTGTTAGAGAGGCGCTTAGCAAAGATTTTAAATTAGGTTTGGTAAATGTATTAAATAAAAAGCCAAAGATCTATGAACTATCTGTAAAGGGTAAAAAATTATTAGATATACTGGGAGGTGTTAGTGCATGAAAACTAAAGTAATAATTATTGGAGCCGCAGGTCGCGATTGACTAAAAACTTGGGTTTTCAGTCCGCGAATTCCACAACTTCAACGTGCTATACAGAAATGACGACAGCTATGATGTTGTCGCATTCACAGCTGCACAGATACCGGATATAGCAGGCAGGATTTACCCTCCTGAGCTTGCGGGAAAGAACTACCCGAAGGGGATTCCCATATACGCTGAGAGCGAGCTTACTGATTTGATAAAGAAACACAATGTTGGGCAGGTGGATTTGGCGTACAGCGATTTGAATTACATTGATGTTATGCACAAGGCGAGCATAGCGAATGCCGCAGGTGCTGACTTCAAAATAATTGGAAGTGAGAGGACATTCTTGAAGTCAACAAAGCCGGTTATATCTGTTTGCGCCGTGAGGACGGGCTCTGGCAAGAGCCAGACTTCAAGAAAGGTGTGCAAAGTCCTCAAAGAAAAAGGACTTACGGCAGTTGCCATAAGACACCCTATGCCATACGGTGACTTGAATGAGCAGACCTGGCAGAGGTTTGCAACATACAAGGACTTGGACAAGCACAAGACGACAATTGAGGAAAGGGAGGAGTATGAGCCGCACATAGACAACGGAACAGTTGTGTTTGCAGGAGTTGATTACGAGAAGATTCTAAGGGAGGCTGAGAAGGAGGCAGATATTATTGTGTGGGATGGGGGGAACAACGACACTTCTTTCATAAAGCCTGACTTGAGCATAGTTGTGGCAGACCCGCACAGGGCGGGGCATGAGCTGCTCTACTACCCTGGGGAAACAAACATCAGGCTTGCGGATGTCGTGGTGATAAACAAGGTTGACAGTGCTGAGCCCAAAAATATTGAGCTTGTGAAAAACAACGTGAAGATGCTCAATCCGCATGCGAAAATCATAGAAGCTGATTCTGAGATAACCGTGGACAACGTCAACATGGTGAAGGGCAAGCGAGTTTTAATTATTGAGGACGGGCCGACCGTGACCCATGGGGAGATGAAGTACGGTGCAGGCTTTGTTGCAGCCAAGAGGCTCGGGGCGAAGGAGATAGTGGACCCGCGGCCCTATGCTGTCGGTTCAATAAAGAAAACCTTCCAAAAATACTCCCACCTTAGCCAGGTGCTTCCCGCGATGGGGTATGGGAAGCAGCAGATTAAGGAACTGGAGACAACGATAAACTCAGCGGACTGCGATACTGTCCTTTCGGCAACCCCGATTGATTTGAGAAGGGTCTTGGTTGTTGACAAGCCGATGGTGCGGGCAAAATATGAATTGAAGGAGAAGGGCAGCTACGGGATAGAACAGGTGATTTCAGAGTTTTTGGCCAAGCACCCTGTCAAAAAGTGAGTATGCCTTCAGCGCATCCTTCTTTGCCAGCACGAATACCGTGTCTGTGTAGCAGGAGTAATACTCTCTTATGTTTATTCCATTCCTCGCAAGTATTTCCGAAAAGAAGGCCACAAAGCCAGGACTCGCCTCTATTCCTTTCGGGCTCTGCAGCGTCAGCGCATAGTGATTTTTTATGGACTTAATGAGATTCTGCTTTCCTATCAGCTTAAGCGCGTCTTCTATATGCTCCTGGTCGAGCATCATTGTGATTGCATTGGTGGAGCGCACTATCGAGAAGTCCTTGCCTACCTTTTTTGTTATTTTATCCAAGTCAAGCCGGGTATCCGGGAAAAGTGTCAGGACGCATACGTCACTCTTCAAAGCTATCTTTGTCTTGCTGAGGAGCTCCTTCAAATCCTTGACGTAGTCAAAGGAATCCTCGCCAAGAGAATATCTCCTCACGGCCGCCTTCACCGCTTCCAAGCTTGCCTTCGGCAGATACTCCTTTCTCAGCTTCCTGGCTATGGCAGAGTAGTTGGCAACACCCAGTTTCAGCGACTGCTTTATGTAGGGGTCGGCATCGAGCAGCCTTGCAATCTGCTTCGCAATGGATTTCATATATGTCACATCTGGTGCATCTTTTGTTTTATTTGTTACAATTATGCCGAAAGGGGTTTAAATTCATTTCTCATTACTCTTTGCTCGGTGAGAAGAATGAACCTTGCAGAAAAAATAAAGAAAAGTATCGATGTCTCGCACTATGATGGAATCGAGAAAGTAGTGTTGGCCTACTCTGGAGGAGTGGATACATCAGTAATGGTAAGGCTCATCCAGGAAGTATGCAATGCGGACGTGATAACTCTTACCCTGGACTTGGGGCAGAAGGAGTACAAGAAAGAGGATTTGAACGCCATGGAGAAAAAGGCGCACTTGCTGGGGGCAAAGAAGCACTTCTTCATAGACGCGAAAGGCGAATTTGTTGAAAATTACATATCAAAGGCAGTCAAGGCAAACTCCCTCTACCAGGGGCAATATCCGAATTCAACTGCACTGGGAAGACCGCTCATAGCGAAGCACCTTGTTGAGATTGCGGAGAAGGAAGGAGCACAGGCAGTGGCACATGGGTGCACAGGCAAGGGGAACGACCAGGTGCGTTTTGATATATCTATCCTCTCCATAAAGCCCGAGCTTAAGATAATCGCCCCTGTGAGAGACTGGGATTTGAAGAGAGATGAGGAGATGGCGTATGCAAAAGAGGAGAACATACCCATTCCGGTCAGCAAGGGCTCTCCTTATTCAGTGGATGCGAATATGTGGGGCAGATCTGTTGAGTGTGGGATACTGGAAAAGCCGCATGAGGAGGCACCGGAAGATGTATTTGAATGGTGCGTTCTCCCTGAGAAAGCTCCAAATGAAGCAGAGAAAGTCAAACTGCATTTCGAGCAGGGCGAGCTAAGCTCTGTTGAGGCCGATGGCACTTCAACAAGTGATAAAGTAGGCATGATTGCATTACTCAATGAAGTTGCCGGGGAGAACGGAGTTGGGATAATAGACCATATGGAGGACAGGACAATCGGGCTAAAGTCAAGGGAGATTTATGAGTGCCCGGCTGCAACAGTGATTCTGAAAGCTCATGCGGACTTAGAGAAATACGTCCACACAAAGGAGGAGAATGAATTCAAGCCGGTAGTGGACAAACTGTGGAGTGAGTGCGTATACAAAGGGCTGTGGTACTCGCCTTTGATGAATTCCCTGAATGCATTTGTAGAAGAGAGCCAGAAGTATGTTACCGGCTGGGTCAAGATGAAGTTGTACAAGGGCAATGCCCAAGTGATAGCGAGAAGCTCCGAATATGCCCTGTACGACTACAACCTTGCAACATACAACAAGGGAACAACTTTCAACCAGAAGGACTCGCTGGGCTTCATAAAACTGTGGGGCCTGAACACCGTGATGGCCAGCAAAGTGAGGGGAAAGAAATGAAGGTATGGGGAGGTGAACTCTCCAAGGAGGCGGAGGAGTTCACCGCAGGGAAGGACATAGCTCTTGATGCAAAGCTGATTTACTGGGATGCAGTTGCATCGCTAGCCCATGCGCTCATGCTGAAGAAGATAGGCATTCTCAGCAAAGAAGAACTCCAGTGCATAAAGAAAGGATTGCTGGAGGTCATTGAGCTTCAGAAGAATGGTAAATTCCATCTTAAGCCAGAGCTGGAGGATGTGCACTCGAATATTGAGTTCTTTCTAAGCAAGAAATGCAAGGCGGGCAAGAAGATTCATACCTCGCGTTCGAGAAACGACCAAGTTGCAACAGATATGCTGCTCTACATGAAGAGCGAGCTGCTAGAAGTTATTGAATCGATTCTTGAGCTTTGCAAGGTTATTGAAAAGAAGGCGGGTGGAGCAAAATTTCCAATGCCAGGCTACACCCACTCAAGAAAAGCAATGCCAACAACAATGATGCATTACCTCACGGCATACTACGAAATGCTCCTTGCTGATGCTGAAGGGCTTCTGAAAGCATATGAACTTGTGGATAAATGCCCTCTTGGAGCTGGCGCAAGCTTCGGAGGCATAATTGAGGTTGACAGAGAGTTGGTGAGCAGTCTGCTGGGGTTTGGGGAGCCTTATGTGAATACGCTGAATGCGATAAACTCCAGAGGGAA
>Ga0315281_10004042_pt1 | contig 21398 bp, 15 predicted proteins | sample YL17G07_0_MG_FD_204540 | JGI IMG/M metagenome (GOLD analysis project Ga0315281, IMG submission 204540) | Sediment microbial communities from Yellowstone Lake, YNP, Wyoming, USA - YL17G07_0 | ecosystem: Environmental > Aquatic > Freshwater > Lake > Sediment | place: USA: Wyoming | collected...
CAGATCCCCTGAATCAACTTGTTCATCGGCACCTTCGAGATCGCGTCGTCGGTTCCGGCGGCGAGAAGTGTGACCTTGCCGTCTTCGCCCGTGGAACCCAGAACGATGATTCCGGATCCGATCTTGCCCCGGAGGGTATCGGCGAGGTTTCGAAGGTCGCCGCCCGAAATATTTTCCACGCGGCGAACATGAACGCGGATCCCGCGCATCTCCACGATGTCGAGGGCGCCCAGACCTCCTCCACCTCCGGCTGCGGCCCTGACCTTGAGCGTCGCGATCTCTTTCTCGAGCTCTCGAATCCGTTCGCGCGCCGACGAAACCGCCTTTGGCAGCTCGTCGGGAGCAGCACCCAGATCACGCGAAAGCCCCTGGATCAGCGAATCTTCTTTTTGGAAAAGCTCGAGGGCTCCCCCTCCGGTAAGGGCTTCCATTCGGCGAACTCCGGCAGCCAGGGCCCGGTCGGAAACGATCTTCACCAAACCGATGTCACCCGTTGCCCGAACATGGCACCCGCCGCACAGCTCGGTTGAAAATCCCGGAACCGAAACGACTCGGACGTTCTCACCATATTTTTCTCCGAAGAACATCAGCGCGCCGGTCTTCCTGGCTTCTTCCATCCCCATCACGTTTTTCGTCACGGCGCTGTTCTCGAGAATCTTCTCGTTCACCAGGGTCTCGATCCGCGCAATCACGGCCGGGGAGAGGGCCTCGCCGTGCGAGTAGTCGAATCGAAGGCGATCGGGCGCAACCAGAGAACCGGCCTGGCGCACCGTCGAACCGAGAATCTCGCGAAGAGCCGCGTGAAGAAGATGCGTGGCCGTGTGGTTTCTCGTAGTGGCGGATCGGCGCGGCCCGTCGACGAGAAGATCCACCTTCTCCCCTTCGCGAACCGATCCCCGGCCCACCAGGACATGATGAACGATCAGTCCGGGCAACGGTTTCGAGGTGTCTCGAATTTCTCCGTCCGACTCGGAGCCGTTGAACCAGCCTGCGTCGCCCACCTGGCCGCCCCCTTCCGGGTAGAACGGCGTCGCGCGAACCACGAGCTCTCCTTTTTCTCCGGCCCGGAGCACCTTCACCCTCTGGCCGGAGGAGTACAGGGCGACGACCGCCTCCCCTTTCGCCTCGAGCGAATCGTATCCGGCGAAACGGACCTCTCCGATCTCGGAGGCCACCTCTTGAAAGAGTTTCGCATCGACCGATTCGTCGCCCTTCCAGGAGGCTTTCGCGCGGATCCGTTCCTCCCGCAGTGCCAGGTCGAAACCCGCCTGGTCGACTTCGATCCCGCGCTCCCGGGCAATCTCTTCGAGCAGGTCGAGAGGAGCTCCGAACGTCTGATAGAGATCGAAGGCGGTCTTTCCGTCGAGACTTTTTTCGCCGCGGGCGACCGAGTCTCCGGTCGCCGTCACCGCTGCATCGAATGCGCGCACGAGCGTACGCGCAAAGCTCGTCTCTTCCTGCCGAAGAATTTCTTCGACGCCCCGGCGCTCCTTCACGATCTCGGGATAAATGCCGCCGAGCGACTCGCAAACCGCCTCGACGACTTTTGGAAGGAAGACTTCGCCGCCGTCGCCCAGGCCGAGTTTGCGGCCGTAGCGCAGCGCGCGCCGCACGATCCGGCGCAGGACGTAACCCCGCCCTTCGTTCGAGGGAGAAACTCCGTCCGCCACCAGAAAAGTCGCCGCGCGCGCGTGATCGGCGACGACCCTCATCGCCGCGGACGTCTGGGAGTCGGCGCCATAAACGGCTCCGGAAATCTCGCCGATCCGGCGAAGAATCGGAACGAAAAGGTCGGTATCGTAATTCGAGTCGACTCCCTGCAGAACCGACGCGACCCGTTCGAGCCCGGCCCCCGTGTCGACCGAGGGCCTCGGAAGAGGAGCCTTGGTTCCGTCCAAAGAGCGCTCGAACTGCATGAAGACGAGGTTCCAGATCTCGATCGTCGTGTCTCCGGGGCCGTTGACGAGGCCCGGAAGATTCCCTGACAAGTCGGCGGGCCGATAGAAATGGATCTCGCTGCAGGGGCCGCAGGGACCCGTGTCCCCCATCGCCCAGAAATTGTCTTTTTCTCCGAAGCGGAGAATCCTGTCGACGGGAGCACCCGCCGCCCGCCAAAGCTCCAGCGCCTCGTCGTCGTCCTCGTAGACCGTGAACCAGAGCCGCTCGACCGGCATTTCCCACCGGTTCACGAGCAGATCCCAGGCGAAATCGATCGCCTCTTTCTTGAAATAATCGCCGAACGAGAAGTTACCCAGCATCTCGAAAAACGTGTGATGGCGGGCCGTGAATCCGACGTTCTCGAGGTCGTTGTGCTTCCCGCCGGCGCGGACGCACTTCTGTGAGGTCGTCGCCCGCGAATAATTCCGTTTCTCGCGTCCGGTGAAAACGTCCTTGAACTGATTCATGCCGGCATTGGTGAAAAGCAAAGTCGGGTCATCTGCCGGAATCAAGGAGGACGACGCGAGCCGGCGGTGCCCCGACGCCTCGAAAAACTTCAAGAACGATTCACGAACTTCAGGAGCCAGGAGCTTTTTCATCGTCGATCCGATTCTTCCTGTGAGATCAGTTTGATTTTCGCCGCCGGAATCATTCGCCGGAGGAGGACAGGCCCCAAAGACCCGATTTTTCGAGAGCCCGGCGGATCTCGCCTGTTGGAAAACCCTTTCGGCGAAGTCGATCGAACACCTTCTCCGCGATCCTCGAAACCGCCGGCCGCCCGGCCTCCTTGTTTCTGCCGCGAGGCGACGGGTTGGATTTTTTCATGGCGGCGACTGCGCGCTCAAGCTCTCTTTGGAGGAGTCCTGATTGAACGAGGTCGGGAAGCAACTCCTCGGCGAGGCCCTTCGCCTCCCCGGCCCTGAGCCCGCGAACGACGAGCTCGCGCGCAAGACGCTCGCGCCCGATCCCTTTCCGGCGCGCCCTGGATTCCGCCCAGACGCGGACGATCGCCACGTCCGGGGGGAGGAAGCCGCGGCTTTCCAAATCCGCGATCGACGATTCGATGCCGCCGGTTTCGACTCCCTTGCGCTCCAGACGTTCCCTGAGCTCGGCGCGGGTGAGAGGCCGCCGCGCCAGCATCGCCAGGGCGAGAGTGAAAGGTTCACCCGCGGGAACCGCGTTCCTGGGAGAGCGTCTCCAAATCATCGAAGACAGCATACCTTCCACCGGGACGAGCCGTGCGCGGAAGGCGGGTCGACGACGCGCTCGGGCCCCGGTCTTTGCCCGGCGTCATTCGACCTGCTAATCTTCGCCGGCGCATTTCGCCCGAAGACCGGCGAGACATCATTTCCAAAAAACGTGAGAACCCTCTGAGAGCCTCCATGAACGAACCCGCCATCGCTTCGATCGAATTCGCCCCTCGCCCCTCTTCCGGCACGATTCCGCCCGCCCGAAGGACCGAAGGCGTCGTTTATGCGCTCAGAAACATCGTCGCCGAGGCAAAAAAACTCGAGGCCGCCGGCCGCCCTGTGCTCTACCTGAACATCGGCGACCCGGTTCTCTTCGACCTCACAACTCCCCGTCCGCTTCGGAAGGCCTACGAGAAGGCGATCCGAAACGGGGGCTCGCGCTACTCCCCTTCCGCTGGAAACGAGGAGACGCGCACGGCCATCGCGAAAAAACTCCGCTCCGATGGCGTGCTCGTTGAGACCGACGACATCATCGTCGGATCGGGCGCCACCGAGGCCATCGACCTCGTGATGACGTCGTTGCTCGAGCCCGGCGACGAGCTCCTCTCCCCCTGTCCGGGTTATCCGCTCTACGGAGCCATCGCATCGAAGCTCGGCGCTCGCATCACCTCCTACGGCCTCGACCCCCGCGCATCGTGGCGCCCCGACTGGAACAGCCTGGAGAAAGCGATCACATCGCGGACGCGGGCCCTGCTCGTCATCAACCCGGGGAATCCAACCGGCTCGCTCATCGACGACGTCTCTCTCGAGAAGCTGGCCCGATTCGCAGCCGACCACGGTCTCGTTCTTCTCGCCGACGAGGTTTATCGCGAGCTCTCCTTCGAACGCGTTCCACCGCGACTCGCCGCGCTGGCTCCGAAAGCTTCTCCCGTCGTAACGTTCGATTCTCTTTCGAAAAGTCATCTCGTTCCCGGATGGCGTTGCGGCTGGGCCTCTTTTCGCCACGACGGAGCCCTGTCCGAAGTTCGAGCGGCCGTGCTTCGGCTCGCCGATGCCCGCCTCTGCTCGCCCTCACCGGCACAGCAGATCGTGCCGGAGGCTCTCGCCCTAACGGCACACTTCGCCTCGCTTCGAAAAAAGCTCGCCTCCCGAAGCCGCCGCGTGGAGCGCGCCCTTCGACGAATCGGCGGCATCGAATTCGTACCGTCGGCTGCAGCTTTCTACACGTTCTTCCGCGTCGTCGGCCCCGGCCCCGGCGGCGACGCCGGCTGGACCCTCCGCCTGCTCCACGAAACCGGCCTTCTTCTCGTCCCCGGCTCCGGATTCGGAATGGATCCCGATGAGGGCTGGGTTCGAATGGTCACGACCGCCCCGCCGGAAATTCTCGACGACGCCGTCGACCGGATCGCCCGCTTTACCGGGGGAATGCGATAGGGTCAGCGTTCTTCCTGGTGATCCGGGCTCGCCTCATGGGGTGAAACGAAGGCGAGCCGACGGCAGCGACGAGCCGCGGGGCCGGGGCGCCGCCGGCGGCCGGCGGCCGGCGCCGCGCCCTCAGATCAGAGTTGGTTCGAAAAATCGAACGGACTGTCGTCAGCCCCGCCGAGCCCATCCTGCGGCGCGTCGAGCGCGGACTCCATCTCGTCCCGCGACATGTCGGATGTCGACTGGATCCCCTGGATCTTGAGCTTGAACTCGTCGGGATTCGTCGCCCGGCGCAGCGCTTCCTCGAGAGTCACGAGTCCGCTCTTGTAGAGCTGGAAAATCGACTGGTCGAAAGTCTGCATCCCGTACTGGCTCGTCCCCTGGGAGATCGAATCGCGGATGAGCTTCGTCTTCTCTTTGTTTTCGATGCAATCCCGAATGTAGGCCGTGGAGATCAGAATCTCGGCGGCCGGAACGCGCCCGAGGCCATCGGCCCGGGGAATCAGCCGGAGGCTCACGACGGCCTTGAGAACCGCCGCGAGCTGAAGACGAATCTGTTTCTGCTGGTGAGGAGGGAAAACCGAAATCACGCGGTTGATCGTTTCGGTCGCGTCGAGAGTGTGAAGAGTCGAGAAGACGAGGTGGCCGGTTTCGGCGGCGGTCAGGCCCGTTTCGATCGTTTCGTAATCCCGCATTTCACCGACCAGAATCACGTCGGGATCCTGACGACGGGCGCTTCGAAGCGCCTGCCCGAAGCTCTTGGTATCGACCTCGACCTCACGTTGATTCACGATCGACTTCTTGTCCCGGTGGAGGAACTCGATCGGATCCTCGATCGTCATGATGTGCTCGGTGCGATGAGCGTTGATGTAGTCGATCATCGAGGCCAGAGTCGTCGATTTTCCGGATCCCGTGGTGCCGGTGCAAAGCACCAGACCCCGCCGCTCCTCGCAGATTTTTTCGATGATCGGCGGAAGAAGCAGCTCGCGGACGGTCTGGATCCGGGCCGGAATGATCCGGAGCACGAGACCGACGGTGCCTCTTTGCTGAAAGATGTTGCACCGGAACCGGCCCAGCCCCGGCACCGAATACGCTATATCGATCTCGAAATTATTCTTGAATTTTTCTTTCTGCCGGGAGGACATGATCGAGAACGCCATCGCGATCGTGTCTTCCTGCATGAGCCGCTTCATTTCGACGAGAGGAACCAGCTCGCCGTCGATTCTCACCACCGGATGGGATCCGACTTTGAGGTGAATGTCGGAAGATTTTCGATCCGCGGCGATCTTTAAAATATCGTTGATATGCAAGAGAAACCTCCTCCGGGAAAGGAATCACCGGCCCTCGGCACAGCCGATTCGCCGTCGTAGTGCGAAGCTCAAGGCATGCTATGCCCCGCCCCGAAACGAGTCAAACCGAACACGGCCGCTCCGCCCCCGGGGAGGGAAGGCACTTCGGGCCAGGCCCCCTGCGCCGACTCGCTAGCTCTTCGCAGCAACCGAGACCGGAACCGGCGTGAGCCAGGCGAAGCGATCTTCGATGGTGCCATTCACGATCGCAAAGAATTCTTTCTGCAGCCGCTCGGTCACCGACCCGCGCTTTCCTTCGCCGATCTTGATCTTGTCGATGGATCGGATCGGCGTGATTTCCGCGGCCGTACCCGTAAAAAAGACTTCGTCGGAGATGTAGAGCATTTCGCGAGGGATCGAAGCTTCCTGAACCTCGTACCCGAGGTCGCGAGCAATCGTGATGACGCTGTCCCGGGTCACTCCGGGAAGAACCGAAGCGCCCAGAGGGGGCGTCAAGAGCTTTCCTCCGCGAACGATGAAAATGTTTTCGCCCGACCCTTCCGAGACATAACCGTCGACGTCGAGAACGATTCCCTCCGAGTATCCGTTGACCAGCGCTTCCATCTTGACGAGCTGGCTGTTGGCATAGTTCGCCGTGGTTTTCGCCATCGCCGGAAACGTGTTCGGCGCCATCCGGGTCCAGGAGGAAACGCAGACGTCCACACCCTGCTCCACGGCTTCGGGACCGAGATACTTCCCCCATTTCCAGACGCCGATGAAGACGTCGACCGGACAGGGAAACGGGTTCACTCCCAGGGACTGAAAACCCCGATAAGCGAGGGGACGAATGTAGCAGGCGTCAAATTCGTTGGCGCGAATCGTGTCGAGCACGGCGGCCTTGAATTCGTCGCGGGTGAAAGGGATCTCCATTCGATAAATGTGCGCCGAGTTGTAGAGCCGTTCCGTGTGCTCGTTCAAACGAAAAACAGCCGGCCCTCGAGCCGTCTTGTAGCAGCGAATACCCTCGAAGACTCCCGATCCGTAATGAATCACGTGCGTAAACACATGAACCTTCGCGTCGGCGAAATCGACCAGCCTGCCGTTCATCCAGAGTTTCTTGACGTCTTCGAAGCCCATTCGGGACCCCTCTCGATTTGAAAGCAAATCGACCGGTCGATGCCGGTCGGTGTTTCACCTTGGACGCTGATGGGGAACGGAACGATCGCCCTTTTGCAGTCTATTTGCCAGTGACGCGGCCGTCAAACCGGCCAGGGGAACTATTTTTTTCTTCCTCCCGGAAGGTCATCCTGCTCGACCCGCGATCTCCCGCCTCGCCCGCCGGAATCAGGGAGCGGCCCCGTCGGCGCACGAACAGGAAGGTTTTTCGGAAACCATCCGAGCTACAACCCCAGACGAGCCAGCGCTGCGATGGCCGCCGTTTCCGCTCGAAGCACCCTTTCCCCGAGCGTCCAGACCAGGGCTCGGCCGCCTTCGAGTTTCCGGCGTTCCGTCTCGGACCATCCCCCCTCCGGCCCGACGACCAAAGTGAGCTCGGAGGCAACGCTCCAGTCCGGCGCCGGATCCAAACCCGCAAGGTCGAGCCAGGCACAGATCCCGGAAGGGGGCGCATCGATCAGACGATCGAAATGAACCGGAGAGTCGACCTCCGGAACGCGAGCACGGCCACACTGTTTCACCGATTCGCGCGCGATTCGCCGCCATCGTTCCGCTCGCTTCCCGGCGCCTCGTGCCAGAGCGGGGCGGACGCGTTCGGAGAGCAGAGGAACGATTCGCGAAACGCCGAGCTGAACGGCGTCGCGCACCAGAAGATCGAACGCATCGGAGTCGAGAAGGGCCGCAGCCAGAGTCACCTGATGAACGGGCTCGCGCCCCGGCGCATCTTCAGCCAGCTCGAGCTCGATGCCCCCTTCGGAAAGGATCACTTTCGCGCGACGAGCCCGCCCTTTGCCATCGAGCGCCTCCACCTGCTCCCCGTTTTCGAGACGGAGAGCTCGAAGCGCATGACGAAGCTCTTCCCCTTCGAGCCGCACGAACGCGCCATCGAGCCCCCCCTCCGAAACGAAGAATCTCCGCGGGACTTTCATGTCCGAACGGCCTCGATGGCCACCCATTCGCCAAGTCCGTGAACCGAGATTTGACCAAATCCATTTCGTGCGGCGGCGTCCGACACGGCGCCGGCGGATTCCCGAAGAATGCCGGCCAGAACGAGGCTTCCTCCGGTGCGAACCCTCAGACGAAACGCCGGCATCAGAATCACCAGCACCTCGGGAACGATGTTGGCGAGGACGACGTCGAAACTCGCCGCGCCGATCGCATCGATCGTTCCAGCGAAAAGCCCGACCCCTCTCTCCTTCGACAATCGGGGGACCGGGAGATTTCTTCGGGCGCAGAAAACGGCTTCCGGATCGTTGTCGAACGCCGTCACTCGTCTCGCTCCGAGAGAATGGGCCGCCATCGCGAGTATCGCGGAACCAGTCCCCACGTCGAGCACTCTCTTTCCGACGGGAGGATTCCGGTCGATCCACTCGAGCACGAGTCTCGTCGACTCGTGGGTCCCGGTTCCAAACGCTCTTTCGGGAGCGATTCGAAGGAGAATTCGATCGCGCGGCGGAGGCTCTTTTCCGGAATCGAAGAGCCCTCCCTCCTCGCGGGGCGAGGGATCGACCCAGAATTTGTCCCCGACGGCAAACGGCGAGAGCCCCCTCGCCGATTCAGCGATCCAGTCGGGTTGGGGTGAATCAACATGGAGATGGGGATTCGACCCGGGAACCTCCGCCACGATTCGCGCAATCAGCGGCGCGAGATCGGCGGCCGAGGCGCCCGGGAAATCCGCATCGATGCGAAGGTTTCCTGCTTCCTCGCGAGTCTGCCACCCGGCGCACTGGGCGAGCGCAAGCCATCCCCCGACCTCATCTTCACGGTTCGGTGGCGCCAGAAAGGTCAGGAACGTTCGGAGCTCGGTCATGGTGGAAGACGTCTCCGGGGCGAATGAAATTCCATTCGGGCCGGCCGCCTCGTCAGAACAGGTTCTTGACCTTTTCGAAGAGGCCGGGATCGTCGTCCGATGCCGAATCCCCATCGGTCGCGCTCTGAAAGCGCCGCAGGAACTCCTTCTGGGACTCGGTGAGCCTCTTGGGTACCGCCACACGAATGTGAACGTGAAGCGAACCCCGTCTTTTTCCGCCGCGGAGGGAGGGCATTCCCTTTCCCTTGAGAACGATCACGGCGTCAGCCGAGGTACCCGGCGCAATTTTCAGCGACGCAGGGCCGTCGAGGGTTGGCACATCGACTGCGCCGCCGAGAGCGAGCAGAGGGAAAGATGCGACGTGGATCGCGTGAAGATCGTCCCCGTCCCGCTCGAATCGTTCGTCGGAGCGAACGTGAAGGACGACGTAGAGATCCCCGGCCGGTCCGCCTCGTGCTCCGCCTTCACCTTCCCCCGAGACTCTCAACCGGGAGCCGGTATCGACTCCGGCAGGGATCCGGATCGTCAGGTTTTTCTCACGCTCGAGGCGCCCCCGGCCGCGGCAATCTCCACAAGGATCCTTGATGACCGATCCGGCTCCTCCACAGCTGGGACAGGGGCGGGAAATCGTGAGAAACCCTTGACGGTAAATCGATTGCCCCCGGCCTCCGCAAGGTTCGCACCGAACCGGCCCAGACCCCTTCTTCGCGCCGATTCCCCCGCATGACTCGCAGCTCTCGGATCGAGGAATGCGAATTTTCGTTTCCGCCCCGGCAAAAGCTTCTTCGAGAGAGATCTCGAGATCGAAACGGAGATCGTTGCCGGCGCTCGGGCCCCCCTTGCGCCGCGACGCTCCCGCTCCCCCGAACAGGTCCGAGAAACCGAAGAGGTCGCCAAAAATATCCGAAAAATCGGAGAACTGTGAAGGATCGAAACCGCCTCCCCCTCCGCTCCCGAGCCCGCTACGCCCGAATTGATCGTACCGGGCGCGCTTCTCCGAATCCGAGAGTACGGAATAGGCCTCGGCGGCTTCTTTGAACTTCTCCTCGGCTTCGTGATTCCCGGGATTCTTGTCCGGATGAAACTGAATCGCGAGCTTTCGGTAGGCGGACTTGAGCTCCGGCTCCGTGGCGCTTCGCGAAACGCCGAGGATCTCGTAATAGTCTCGTTGAGTCGACATGGTTCGATCCGAAATGAAGCTGGAGCCGGTGCGCTACCGCGCCTTCTCCGAACCCCCGTCGGAAGTCATTTTCGTTGGATCGTAGAGCATGACCGAAGTCAGCACCTTCGCCACGGACTGAAGCTCGTAAATGGCATCGTTCACTTTCTGGCGGCTGTCGTGCGAAAGCGTCTCTCTCGAGAATGCGAGAATCTCTCGGACGCGATCCTTCTCTTCCTCTTTGAGCAGGCTTCCGAATTCCTTGAAGACCCTCTCGTTGGTGTAAATCAACCCTTCGAGCTTGTTTTTTAGCTGTCGAAGCTCTTTCTTCTTCGCATCTTCTCGGGAGTTCTCGTCGGCTTCCACGACCAGCCGGTCGATCTCCTCTTTCGAAAGACCTCCGGCCGGGTTGATCTGAATCGACTGCTGCGCGCCGGTGGCCTGATCCCGGGCGGAGACGTTCACGATCCCGTTCGAGTCGATGGAAAAAGTCACTTCGATTTGAGGAACGCCCCGCGGGGCCGACGGAATCCCGACGAGCTCGAATTTCCCCAGGCTCTTGTTCTCGCGAGAGAACTCCCGCTCTCCCTGAAGGCAGTGAATTTCGACACGGGTCTGATTGTCGGCGACGGTCGTGAAGATCTGCGTGTTCTTCGTCGGGATCGTCGAATTTCGTTCGATGAGCTTCGTGAACAGGCCGCCGTGGGTTTCGATGCCCATCGAGAGCGGCGTCACATCCAGCAGAACCAGATCCTTGATGTCCCCCTGGAGAATCGCCCCTTGAATCGCGGCGCCGATCGCCACGACCTCGTCGGGGTTGATGTCCCGGTTCGGCTCGCGGCCGAAAATCTTCTTCACGGTCTCGATGACGCGCGGAGTCCTGGTTTGCCCGCCGACGAGAATGACGACGTCGATATCCGACGCTTTGAGCCCGGCGGCTTCGAGAGCGTTGAGACACGGCCCGGCGGTTTTTTGAATCAGCGGCTCGACGAGCTGCTCGAGCTTCCCCCGGGTGAGGGTCCGGTTCAAATGCTTGGGTCCGGTCTCGTCGGCTGAAATGAACGGCAACGTAATCTGGGTTTCCTCTTCGGTTGAAAGCTCGCACTTGGCTTTCTCCGAGGCCTCCTTGAGACGCTGGAGAGCCATCCGATCCGACTTGAGATCGATTCGCATCTCTTTCAGGAACTCGTCGAGAAGCCAGTCCATCACGGCTTTGTCGAAATCTTCGCCGCCGAGGTAGGTGTCTCCGGCCGTGGACAGAACTTCGAACATGCCGGAAGAGAGCCGAAGGATCGAGACGTCGAACGTTCCGCCGCCCAGATCGTAAACGGCCACGACCTGGTTCGTGTCCTGCTTGTCGATTCCGTAAGCGAGCGCAGCCGCCGTCGGCTCGTTGAGAATCCGAAGGATATCGAGCCCCGCCACGCGGCCGGCATCTTTCGTGGCCTGACGCTGGGAATCGTCGAAGTAGGCTGGAACCGTGACGACGGCCTGCGAAAACTGCTCGCCCAGAGCCTCCTCCGCAAATTCCTTGATCTCCCTCAGAACATAAGCGCTGATTTCTTCGGCGCTGTATTCCTGATCTCGAACGGCGATCTTGACGTCGCCGTTCGGCGCTTCGACGAGCCGGTAAGGGAGCACATCCTTCGCATGGCCGACTTCAGGAGACTTGAACTTTCGCCCGATCAACCGCTTCACCGCAAAAATCGTGTTCGCGGGATTCGTGATGGCCTGCCGTTTCGCGATTTGTCCGACCAGGCGGTCCCCTTCTTCGGTGAACCCGACGATCGAAGGGGTCGTACGACTTCCCTCGCGATTGACCAGAACCTGCGGCTGCCCGAGCTCGACGATCGCACAGCAGGAGTTCGTGGTTCCGAGGTCAATTCCGATGATTTTCGCCAAGTTCGATTCCTTCCGCCGCCGTCATGGGATCCGCATCGAGCTGGATTCCGGGTGCAAATTTCAACTCGCCGGTTCGCCCCCGTCGCCGGCCGGGACCGAATCGGAATCTGAATCCACGTCCCGATCTTCTTCCTTGCGGTCTTCCGGGACCGCAGAATGGCCTTCCGGGCGGACTGCAACTTTGACCATCGCCGGGCGCAGAAGACGATCGGCTAAAAGGTAGCCTTTCCGAAGTTCCTTCGCAACCGAGTTGTGGGGAAGATCATCCGTTTCCACCTTCGCCACGGCCTCGTGGTGAGCCGGATCGAAAGGTGCGCCTTCTCCCGGGACGACTTTCAGCCCGAATCGACCGAGCACCTCGGCGAGCTGCCGGGCGATGAGCTCCACTCCTGAGCGGAAATGATCCACCTGGTCCGGAAGACTCGGCGCCGACAACGCCGCATCGAGATTGTCGAGAACCGGAAGAATTTCGCGCACAACGTTTCCCAGAGCGTGCCGGCTGTGGTCCGATTTCTCTTTCTCCGTCCTTTTTCGCAGGTTGTCGTAATCAGCCAGCGCACGGACCTGTCGTTCCTTCGCGGCCGACTCGGAGACCAGCGCTTCGGCGAGTGAGGCCTCGAGCACCGCAATCCTCTTCTGGAGATAGGAGACATCTCCTTCGATTCCGGACATGGGCTCGACCTCAGAAGGAGACTCTTCTCCTTCGGAGCCGGCTGAAGACTTGCGACGGCGCTCCGAAAGCCGGGCCGCCTCGGCCGTCAGCTCTTCGAGTAACTCCACGTTCGAGAGACCATGCGCATCGTCATCGAGGATGAGGATGTCCTCCTCCAATTCGCCGGGCGGCTCCCTTCTTCCGGCCGCGCCGGTCCCGGTTCCCTGCTCTTCGTCTTCGTTCTTTTTCTTGATCATGGCGTCTGGTTTCTCATCGTTGCAGGTCCGGGCGAGTCGTCGTCCTTCTCTTTCATTCTATTACCCAGATACTGACCGACGAATTCTACGAGAGGAACGAGCCTCGAATAATCCATCCGTCTGGGCCCCACGATTCCCACGGTCCCGACGGTTCGACCTGCGGCGCCGTATCCGGTGGCAACGACAGCCAGATCCATATCCCCAGTGAAAACGCTCTCTCGCCCGATCACCACGCGTGTTTCGTGCGACTCCAGACAACCGGCCAGCAAGGCCGCCAGTTTCGACTTGTCTTCGAAGGCTCGAAAAATTCTACGCGCCTTGTCCAGGTCGGCGAACTCCGGTTTCGTGATCATCCGGGTCGTCCCCTCGATGAAGACCGCCGAACCCGATCCTGCCGATTCTCCATCGAGAGCGCGATCGGCAAGGGGAAACATTCTCGTGAGCTCCGTCTCGTATTTCTGCTTTTCCTCCGCCATGGCGGAAATCAGCTTTTCCCGCATTTCGCCGAGCGTAGCTCCCCCGAACTCCTCCGAGAGCATCCGGGACAATCGGTCGAGCTCCGCTTGAGGGTAATCCTCCGGATGCGCGACGACCCGGTGATCCACGAGGTTCCCTTCGGTGACGATGATTGCCAGGTACCGGTGCTCTGCGACCCTGACGAAGTGGATCGAGCGGATGACGGCGCTCACTGCGGCAGGTGCGAGAACAACCGCGACCTGATCGGAAAGAATCGACAAAACGCGGCTCGCGGATTGAAGAAGCCCCCCCTGATCGGAAGAAGCCATTTCGATGTTGGATTGAACGACCACCTGGTCGTGCGGCGTCACTTTTCGGGGGTTCATCAGGACGTCGACGAAAAACCGGTAGCCCTGATCGGTCGGCACCCGCCCCGCCGACGTGTGCGGGTGCGAGAGGTAGCCAGAATCCTCCAGATCGGCCATGATGTTTCGAATCGTCGCCGGAGACAGAGAGAATCGTTCCGACTTCGAAAGCGATCGCGAAGAGACGGGTTCCCCCGACGCCACGTAGGCGCGCACAATTTCACGAAGTATCTCTCGCCCACGCTCGTCGAGCTTTCCTCTCGACTCGCGTAGTCCCCGGGCTTCACGGCTCTCCCGCATCCTGACAAGATTAGCACTCTCGCGGGCCGAGTGCCGGCCCGCCCCGGTCGAATCTCCACAGAAACGGCGGTGCTCCCGTGACGCGTGATCGCAGGCCTGGTGTCCATCGAAATTCAACCGAAGCGGTCTCGCGGAAAACGGGCCGGAAGAAGCCTCTCTGGCTCGTGGTCGGATCGGGGAGAGCGGGAAGGACTCTGGCCGAAACCGGAAGGGCGCTGGACGCGAGCGTCGTGCTCGTGAGCCGTCATCTCCCGTCTTCAGCCAGCCTCGATCCTTCGATCAGAAGATACCGGCTCGACCGCGCTCCCCTTCACGGCCTCCAGCCGGACCTGCTCCTGCTGACTGTCCCCGATGACGCGATCACTTCCGTGGCGAAGGCTCTCGCCGCACGTCTCCCGGCTCCGTCTCCCGCAGGAGTCGCTTTCCATTTGAGCGGCTCGAGACCCCGGAGCGATCTCGATCCGCTCCGGAAGATGGGGTGGTCGATCGGCGTATTTCATCCGGCAGCAACCTTTCCGCAGCTTCCCGCTGATTTCGACTGGCGGGGACGGCGAGTCGCAATTCGCGGCGAAAAAAAGGCCCTTCGATTCGCCCGCCTTCTTGCCAGCCGGCTCGGCGCACTTCCATTTCTCCTCTCCGACTCGAAAAGGGTGGCCTACCATCTCGGCCTCAGTCTGGCCGCTGCGGGCGTCACCACGATCCTCGACCTGGCCGAAGAGACGATTCGCGGCTCCGGGTTGACCCCGACCCGATCTCGCGCACTTGTCGCCGATCTCGCCGCGGCGACCGTCTCCTCCTACTCCCGAAAGGGAGCGGAGCGAACACTGACCGGCGCCGTCGTCCGCGCAGACCGTCACGTCGTGGAAGCTCACCTGCAGGAGTTTTCCGAGCGGGATTCGGTTCGACTTCTCGTTGAGCTCGATCGGCGGACGCTTCAGTTGGCGAGAAGATCGAAACGAATCTCTTCGTCCGGCGCCCGATCAATCGAGGAAACGCTCGCGAAAATTCCATCCCGGCGCAAGCGGCGTTGACTGACGCGGACCGTATGCTAGTATTGAATTTCCGCGTGGATCCGGGCGGATTTCTGGAGGTTTGATGGTTTTTTTCAACTACGCAACCATGCAAATGGCGGCCAAGATCGTGTACTACGGTCCTGGTCTGTGCGGAAAGACCACCAACCTTCATCAGATTTACAGCAAGACTTCCCCCCAATCGCGAGGCGAAATGGTTTCGCTCGAAACCGAAACCGACCGGACCCTTTTCTTCGATCTTCTTCCACTCGACGTCGGAGTCATCGGCGGCTTCAAGACGAGACTGCAGCTCTATACCGTTCCGGGTCAGGTGTTTTACAACACGACTCGAAAGCTGGTGCTCAAAGGGGTCGACGGAATCGTTTATGTCGCAGACAGCCAGCGGGCGATGATCGAGGCCAACCTGGAATCGCTCAAGAATCTCCAGGACAATCTGGCCGAAATCGGCGTCGCACTCGACACCCTCCCGCTCGTCCTCCAGTACAACAAGAGAGACCTTCCCAACGTCCTTTCCGTCGAGGAGCTCAACGCCCGTCTGAACAAGGACGGAAAGCTCGAAACTCATGAAGCTTCGGCCGTTTCCGGAGCCGGCGTTTTCGAAACCCTCAAGGGGATCTCGAAGCTGACGCTCAAGTCCCTGCGAAAGCGAATGATCGGCGACGACGCCGGCAGCCGGCGAATGTCGCCACCCCGCCCGGCCGCTCCGCCCCTGCGCCCGGGAACCGGGCCCAGCGCCGTCGCAGCCGCCCCCGAGGAACTGGACAAGGACGCGGCGGTTCCGGTGAGCCCGGCCCTGATCGCCTCCGACGAACCCGCCCCTGCCCCCTTGCCCAGAAAGTCCGCCGCGTTTGCCCCGCCGGCCGGAACTGAGTCCGCTTCCGAAGGCGCGGAATTCGAAGAAGCCGAAGAGCTCGAGGAAGTCGAGGAAATCTCGGAGATCGCTGAAGCTTCCGACGGCTCGTCACCTTTTGAAGAGCCTCCGGCCTCGCCATCCGCCGCGATGGAAACGGCCTCCGAAGAATTATCCCCCGAAGCCCTCGAATCAGCCGTCGAGGTCGACTTCGAACAGTCGACGACGGCAGAACCGATTCGAGAGGGAGCCGTAAAGCACGTCAAAGTCCGATCGAACATCGATGTTCTGGCCGAGCTCGAAAAACTTCGCAAGGGAAGCACGCAGAGAACTCCGGCGGGCGAGCGAAAGAAAAGCCCCCTCGACGATCTGCTCGGTGCGAGCACCAATCACCGCAAGGAAATCACACGAAACCTGGACGTTGTTCTTCCGAAGGAGCAATTGGCCCGCGCTCGCAGCTTCAAACTTTCGATCACCTTCGAAGACCAGGCGTCGAACAGCTTTCACCATGTCTCGGATCTTCCGGTGGACCTCCAGAATCTCTCCGACGTCGAAAAGCTCCTCCTGAACCTGAAGATCGATTTCCAGGGAAAGTAGCGCCGTTTTCAGGGCGCAGAAAGTCGCGGCCGTTCGAGGAATTCTCTCTGTTCCCCGAGTTTTCCTTTCCGTCGATTTTCGCGCCCCTGCGCCGGACTTTCGCCTTGCAAGCCATTTCCACGTTGACTCCGCACAGGAAATTCGGTACTTCCTTCTGATGTTCGAGCTGCAGGACATCAGATCCACCCAATCGAACCACCGATGGTCTTCCTGGCTGGCGTGTTCGATTTTCGTCCTGTCGAGTTGCCAGTCCGCGAAGACCGTTTCTGCGCCTCCGCCCGAGCCGCCCCGGGTCGCGCTTCCGGCGCTGCCGGAAACGAGGGCTGTCGACTCCATCCGCGAATCCGCCCTGAAAGATTTTTACCGGGGGAAGGACCTGGCTCTGGCCGGCCAATTCGATTGCGCCGCTCTTTCGTTCGACTCGGCACTCATCACGCTCGAATCCCGGCCGGTTCCGGACAATGAGCAGCTGGAGCTGATCGAGTTTGCAGACGAGCTTTTTGCGTCGATCAACAGTTACGAAAATCTGGCGGTTCAGGACGAGACCGAGATCGAACCACCCCGAATCGGTCTCGAGAAACTCGCGGAGGTCGAACCGGAAACGACTTCGCGGGCCGAGCTCGACCGTTCCGCTCACACCCTCGCCGGAGAAGACCTGACGAGTTTCGACCTTCCCGTGGAGATCAACGAGCGCGTGCTGGCCTTCATCGCTCAGTATCAGGGACCTCTTCGCGATTTCTACTCTTCGGCCCTCGCGCGATCGGGAAAGTACGTCACGCTCTTTCAAACCATCTTCGAAGAGGAAGGAATTCCGCAGGACCTGGCCTACATGGCCCTCGTCGAAAGCGCCTTCAAACCCAATGCCCACTCGTGGGCGCGCGCCCACGGTCTCTGGCAGTTCATTCCGACGACCGGCCGGCTTTACGGGCTCAGAAACAGCCCCTGGATCGACGAGCGAAGCGATCCGGAAAAATCGACCCGCGCGGCGGCTCATTATTTGAAATACCTGCATCTCCTTTTCGACGATTGGAACCTGGCCATGGCCGCTTACAACGCCGGCGAAGGGAAAGTGCTCCGGGCCATCCGGCGAAGCGGAAAGACCGATTTCTGGTCGCTCGCGGAAACTCGATATCTGATGAGGGAAACCAAGAACTACGTCCCCGCGATCCTCGCGGCCCTCATCATCGGAAAAGAGCCCGAACGCTTTGGTTTCACCGTCGGCCTCGAGCCTCCCATGTCCTATGACCGTGTCGTTCTCGAGGAACCGGCCGACATGAAAATCGTCGCAGATATCTGCGGAGTCCCGCTCGACACAATTCACGATTTGAATCCGGAGCTGAGAACCCGTTGGACACCTCCGAAAAGCCGCTCCTACTCGCTTCGCGTTCCAACCGGCACGGCTTCCCTCGTCTCCGCCCGCCTGGCCGAAATTCCAGCCGCAGACCGGCTGGGGCTCAAGATGCACACCGTGAAAATGAAGGAAGGACTCGGCTCCATCGCAAAGAAGTACGGAATCACCCAGGCGTCGCTTTGCGCCGCCAACGAATTGAGCCTTCGGGCCAGCGTCCCGGCCGGAACGACTCTCGTGATTCCCCCGGTCGAGCTTCGCCTTCCGGGAAGAGAACGAAACGGTTCCCGAAACCCGGCCTCGCGAGCGATTCGCGTTCGAAGAGGAGAAACCTTGTCCATGATCGCGAAGCGCGCGGGAACTTCTGTCTCGGCTCTCGCCGCGATGAACGGGATTTCTCCTTCGGCCCGACTGCAGTCGGGCCAGCGCCTGCGGGTCCCGGCACCGGAAAGCCCGGGCCCGAGCACCGCTTCGACCCCCGGGAAAAACCAGGATGCGCCGCCAAGACGCCGATCTCAGGCGATTCGTTACAGCGTTCGGCGCGGTGACACCCTCGACTCGATCGCGAGCGCCCATGGCGCCACGGTCGACCAGCTCCGCAAGTGGAACAGGCTGGGCCAATCCAAGAAACTTCTCCCCGGGCAGACCCTGACGCTTTTTGCTTCCGGGCGCTGATTCACCGCCGCAGGTGAATCGATCTTCTTCAACGCCACCTTCCGGCGACTGACTCTCCGGCCCCCGTCCTGTAAACTCCCTGGCGCCTTGCTCGCGAAAGTCTGGTCCGCCGCCCTCGTCGGAATCGACGCCGTCCCCCTCGAAGTCGAAGTGGACGTCTCGAACGGCCTCCCCGATTTCCAAATCGTCGGTCTCGCCGACAAAGCCGTGAAGGAAAGCCGGGAACGAGTTCGGTCGGCGCTCCACAACGTCGGCCGGGATCTCCCTCCCCGCTCGATCGTGGTCAACCTCGCACCGGCCGGCTTGAAAAAGGAAGGGAGTGCGCTCGACCTCCCGATCGCGGTCGGGCTCCTGGCCGCACTCGGAGAAATTCCGGTCGAATCAACTCGCGGAAAGCTCATCGCCGGAGAGCTGTCGCTCGATGGCTCTGTTCGAAACATCGCCGGAGCCCTCTCGATGGCGGTTCTTGCGGCTCGCGAGGGATTCGAGGAAATTCTTTTGCCCGCCGGGAACGGCTCGGAGGGCGCATCGGCGGGCGACATTCGGTCGATCGGAGTTCGCACTCTTCCCGAAGCCCTCGCCCACCTGACAGGAGAAAAACCGGTTGAACCGGCGGTCGCGCCCCCTTTTCCTGATGGGGACTGCGGATCGGGCGACTGCGATTTCGACGAGGTCCGCGGACAGGACGCCGTCAAGCGAGGCCTCGAGGTGGCGGCAGCCGGAGGACACAACGTTCTTCTGATCGGTCCGCCGGGATCGGGAAAGACCATGCTCGCCCGCCGCCTGGCGACGATCCTCCCCCCTCTCGAGCTCGAGGAGGCCCTCGAAACGACCAGAATTCATTCCGTCGCAGGCCTTTCACCCGGTGCGCGCGGCCTCGTCATCGACCGCCCGTTTCGTTCTCCGCACCATTCGGTTTCCGGCGCCGGCCTCGTCGGCGGCGGAAGCGCGGTTCGCCCGGGAGAGGTCAGCCTCGCTCACTGCGGAATCCTTTTCCTGGACGAGCTTCCCGAGTTCCGGCGGGACATTCTCGAGCTGCTTCGACAGCCAGTGGAAGAGGGGGAAGTCACGATTGTGCGGGCGAACCGGAGGCTCACGTTCCCATCCCGCTTCGCACTGGTGGCTGCGATGAACCCCTGTCCTTGCGGATTTCTCGGCCACCCCTCGCGCCCCTGCCGCTGCACACCCCTCGAAGTCAGCCGCTACGCGAGCCGGATTTCGGGCCCTCTGCTCGACCGTATCGACCTCCATCTCGAGGTCGCGCCCGTGCCCTACAAGGATCTCACCTCCGCCGGCTCCGGCGAATCCTCCCGCGAGATTCGGAGGAGAGTCGTTGCCGCTCGACAAAGGCAGCGGGAGCGAAATCGAACCGGGCGGGGCCGGACCAACGCCGAGCTCACCCCTCGCCAGATTCGCCAATGGGCGCATCTCGACGACGCCTGCTCGAGACTGCTGGAACAGGCGACGAACCGACTCGGCCTCTCGGCCAGGGGATTCACCCGGATTCTTCGGGTCGCTCGAACCATCGCCGACCTGGCCGAGGCGGAAAACGTCTCCTCCGCTCATCTTTCAGAGGCGATTCATTACCGATCCCTCGACCGCCCGATTTACCAGACTTAGCCCGCCCCCTGGTTGACAATTCTCCGGGTTTTTGTATAGTCCCGGCCGTTGTAGCCCGGACTCCCTCCGCTCGGCGTGTATGAGCCAGCCTTCCCGGTTCACAGACGGCAGCCCGGTCCAATCTCAGACAAGGATTCGATGCAAACGCCGAAATATCATACGGTTATCTTCGTTCCTCACGCTCGGGCCAGGTTCCGGAAATTCAGGATTTCCGACCGGGCGCTGAGAGTGACGGTCGTTGCCGTCGCCCTTTCCCTCCTCCTCTCCCTCTCGTCGACCCTGAGTTTTTTCTCGGGAATCCGTTCTTCGAGTGAATCAGCGCGGCTCAAGGAAGAAAACCTGCGTCTCAAGGATGCCAACGTCCGTTTTTCGAGCTCGATCGACACCCTTCGCCAACGGCTCGACGCTTTCGAGGTCAAGACCCATCGCCTGGCAATTCTGGCCGGCATGTCCGACACCAAAGAGCTCGGACGCGGCGGTACGGGCGGTCCTCAGGACGGTCTGGCTCCGGCGGCCTGGAGCTATCAGCTCAACGGCGGCGGCGAGACTCCGGCTGCCCTCCGGGTCATCAGCCTTCGAAGCGTCGAAGTATCCCGGCGCCTCGACATCCTCGAAGGGCGGTTCCGGCAAAGACAAACGCTTCTTGCCTCGACTCCCACCATCGCTCCGGTCGTAGGAATTCCTACGAACGGCTTTGGAAACCGGACCGACCCGTTCGAAGGTGGAAACGAGTTCCACAAGGCACTCGACATCTCTGCCGCACCGGGAACTCCCGTCGTCTCACCGGCCGGAGGCGTCGTCACCCGCGCGGGCTGGCAAAACGGGTATGGACGAGTCATCGAAATTTCGCATGGTTACGGTTATTCCACTCTTTACGGCCACCTCGAATCGATTGACGTCGCGGAAGGGTCGCACGTCGATCGTGGACAAATGATCGGCCGCGTCGGATCAACGGGGCGCTCCACCGGACCGCACCTTCACTATGAAGTGCTGGTGGACGGCGTCAACGATAACCCCCTGAAATACATTCTCAACGCCTACTGACGAGGCCCCGCCTTGGAACCGCCGACGGTGAGGCCCGCCTGAACCCTTCCCTCGGGCCCGCCCACCACAGCGAAAAGCGCGAGCTGGCAGATTTGCCCCCCCCGAAGAGCCGTCAGCAGTGAGCGACCCGGATACCTTTCTCAACCGAAACGCCCATGGTTCAGCATAGACTCTACAGATTTCCGCCGCGGAACCCTTCCGGGCGGGGAAAGTCTCCCGTCAACCCGTGATCAACTCAGTCCTCACCAAGATTTTCGGCTCGAAACACGACCGCGACGTCAAGACCATGCGTCCGATCGTCGATCGAATCAACG
>Ga0315281_10004043_pt1 | contig 21397 bp, 20 predicted proteins | sample YL17G07_0_MG_FD_204540 | JGI IMG/M metagenome (GOLD analysis project Ga0315281, IMG submission 204540) | Sediment microbial communities from Yellowstone Lake, YNP, Wyoming, USA - YL17G07_0 | ecosystem: Environmental > Aquatic > Freshwater > Lake > Sediment | place: USA: Wyoming | collected...
CAGAATATCGATTCTGGGAAAGACCTTCAAGGTCGCTTCCACCACCTTCTGGATGTCCTCAGGAATTCCGATGTCAGCGGAGACGGGAAGGGCCTTTCTCCCAAGCCCCTCTATTTCTCTTGCCACCCCTTCGAGGGCGGACAGATGCCTACTCACTAAGACGAGGTTGGCTCCGGCCCGGGCGAACCCTTTCGCGATGGCCTCACCGATGCCCCGGCTTGCACCCGTCACAATCGCTGTCTTACCGTCGAGTTGGAACATTTTCAATCCATCCATTTCTTCATCTCCAAGTCAAGGGCGCTTCGCCTCGGTCAGGTCCGCTTCTGTCTCTTGTCAACAATCCGTTTTGCCTTAAAGGTGGTTCGCTCCAAAGTGTTGAACGGAACAAACTTGATCTCCGGCGTTACCTGGCATTCCTCTTTCAATCCGTTTCTCAACAGAGGTTTCATCCTTGGGATATCCTCCTCTTTAAGACATTCAACAACAACCGTACAGATATCCATGTCCAGTCCCGGGTCGGTTGTCAGTTCGATGCAGAATTCATCCGAGAGCTCACTAAGGCTTCTAACAACCTTTTCCACCTGAACTGGATAAAATTTAGCTGCTTTATGCATAATTATATCATTTGCCCGTCCGAAGATGCCATCTACCGATATCGAGTGGCGTCAGCCGACTCACACGGATCCCTCGCTTCTCAAGAATCCTCGAAAAGTAATCCAGCTGCTCATTGGCCTTGACTTCCATTTCCTTGGGCAGCGGTCCATAAGTGACCGCAGGGAAACCATCTTTCGGCCAATCACGCAGCACGGCAGGCTCGAGCGCCTGGATCATGGTGCCGTCAGCACGACCCACGATCACGTATTTTAACGGATCCCACTCATTCCAGGAATTGACTACCGTCTTCTTTCTCTGTTCCGCCATCTTAACCTCCTCAGCCATTTCCCCTTCCTATATTGAAGTATTAACGAACGATCCTTCCATCTAAGTTGAGATGTCTCAAAACCTCCTTCATCGGGATGACTACGAGGTCAAAATAGTGAAGCTCTCCGCCCACAGGGCGGAGCTTCCGGGTAATGTAGATATGATTGCAGGGTCGGCTTTCCTCCCCGCCTACAGGGCGGTGCATCCAGCCGACTTGCCCGTGAAAATTCCTCAATGATTCACCATAGCGACCCAAGGTACCCCGGCACCACTATTGAGATTCACATAAGTAATAGAACGATCTTTCCCACGGAAGATCCGAGGCAGAGATGGAAGACCAAAGGAGTCTTCGGTTTTTTTTGGAGACGTCGTAGCGTGTCTCGCAGCATTGCTTCGGGATTAGCCAAACTTTCTAGTTCGCTATTGGAGAGGGCACGATCTGTTTGATCCCAGAAATATTCTGCGGGGTTAAATAGTTCGTGATGGCACGATATCAAAGAGGTTCATCCAAGTTATGGTTATCTATCACTCATAACACTGATACTTACGCTGAATTCAAACAATCGGACCCTCACTTGGAGTCATTTTGTTTTCCAGAAGGGCTTTGCCGGATGAGCAATGTGACTCCCCCTTTCTCGTCAGTATCCAGATAAGAAAATCCACTCCCGTCTTTACGCCTTCCACTGCTGAGAACATGGAGTCCCAGTTTCTTGACTTCCGCCTCCGATTTGTCAACGTCATCCACCACAAAACCTAGGTGAAACACTCCTTCCCCCTTCTTCATTAAGAAATCTTTATAAAGACTTTTTCCTTCCCCCGGTTGGATCAGTTGAATTTGTATGGGTCCAATCTGAGCAACTTTGATTCGTAAGTTATGGAATCCAACCTTATCTGGCACGTTTAGCTTGGCATATTCTCCTAAAGGCGGATAATCTTCAAAAGGACCAATTCCCATCGAGGTGTAGAATTTGACCGCTTCATCAATATTTCCCACGACAATCGAAATGTGATGAAGATTAGAAAATGACGATTTCTTTGTTTTCGTCATTCTTTTGCTCCCGTTTGTGGGCCATTTGACCCCAAAAATTGTTGTCTGCCCTTATTCCAATTGTCGCCAAGTTGTCATTTGTGAAAGTGAAGCTCCACGCCCTGAAGGGTGTGGCTTCCCGGTAAGGCACTTTCTTTATATTGTGCCCCTTAACCCCGCCCTTCCCGCTAAGGCGGGATGGGGGCACTCGCCGGTCAGGGAGTCACTTCTGTATGGCCATGCTTTGATGAAACGTGCAGATGTACGCAGGAAGAATTTTTCCACTAACCCTACAGCGCTGGTCAGAGATCAATCAGGTATGCTCACATAGTATTACTTCTCTGTGAGTCCTCGTCTTCTATAGTAATCACGGAACGCGGGCATTCAACTGCACAGATCCCGCATCCTTTGCAGTAATCGTAATCGATCATAAAGGACTCATCTTTTCCATAGATAGCGACATCAGGACATACCATCAGGCAGATTCCACATTGATTACAAAGCCCACAACTAAAACAACGATTCGCTTCTCGAACGGCGGTGACACTCGCGACCCCCTTGTTCACTTCTACTGCTCCTCTCGACCTGCTCTTTATCGACAGCTGAGGCCTCTTTGCCCTTTTGGAATGACTGAAATAATCCAAATTAAGATCCTTAAACTCTACAATCTGTTTGCCGTTGGAAGATTCAAGTGATCCTCCATTCCTCAGGAATCTGTCTATCGCAAGGGCGGCCCTCTTTCCAGTCCCTATGGCTCCGGAAACCGTCCCCACTCCCGCCGTCACATCACCCCCAGCATAGATCCCCCCACTCCGGGTCCAGCCCCATTCATCAACGGTTATATAGTGCTCCTTCACCTTGAGTTCATCCTTCACAAAGCCCGTATCAGGATGAGCCCCTAATGCAAGGATCACTGTATCCGCCTCCAGAAAAAAGTTCGATCCCTTTATAGGAACAGGTTTCGGACGACCCCCTCCATCCGAAGTGACCAATTTGTTTCTCACACACTCTATCTTCTTCAATTTGCCGTCTTTGCCTATCATTCTTATCGGCGAAACCAGATAGTCGATCCTCACTCCTTCCTTCAGTGCCTCTTCCACTTCTTCTGGGATGGCCGGCATCTGCTCTCGCGTCCTTCGGTACAGGATGGTAGGTTTAAACCCCATTCTCCACAAACTGCGCCCCACGTCTATCGCAGTGTTGCCTCCCCCTACTACCATCACTTTCTTCCCAATTCTTACTTTCTTTTTGGCATTCGCTAATCTCAAAAATTCCAACCCGGAAAGAACACCCTCCAGGTCTTCTCCAGGGATAGCTAATTTCTCCTCCGTGGGCGCACCCGTCCCAATGAAAACAGCATCAAATTCGAGCAGTTCCTTGCTCAACAGTTCTTTATCTATCTTTGTATTGGTCTGAAACTCCACTCCCAGTTCTTCGATCCAGGATATCTCCCGATTCAATACTTTCGGGGGGAGCCGATAGGGAGGAATCACTCTCAGCATCCCACCCAATTCTGAAAGGGCTTCAAATACTTTCGCCTGGTAACCCTTTCTTGCCAAATGATAGGCGCAGGATAAACCTGCAGGTCCAGACCCGACGATGGCAACTTTCTTGTTCTGCTCGGGGATTTGTTGCTTTTTCGAGATATCCCCACTCGCGCCAAAATCCCCCAAGAATCTCTCCATCAGGTTGATCGAAACAGTTTCATCATAGTCTTTCCGGTTGCAGACCGATTCACAGGGATGGTGGCATACTCGACCACAGATTCCGGGCATGGGGTTGTCATCCCTCAACAGTTTAAATGCCTCTTCAAACTTTTCGTCTGCGACCAGGCCCAGCCAGGCCGGTATCTTCTGGCTGATGGGACATTGGTGGGTACAAGGGGAAAGCTTATCCTCCGAATACACCGGCCTCACATATCGCCAACTCCCCGTCTTATTTGAAAGCGTTGATTGCAGTGAAAGGCAAAACGGTGGCGCATCACCCATTCGGCCTATAATGATTTTATCCACTTAAAAATCCTCCCTCGTCCAAAGTTCTGCCGTTTCCTTATCGCAGCTAACTGGTTATCTTTTCAATTTGTAAAATATATTCCTTGTTCAGCACGAAGTATATATTGTGATAACGCTTGTTCTACATGACTACAGCATGAAACTCCAGCAGGGTTGTAAAGAGCGAAGCGACCCCCGAGCTTGCGAGATCGCTTCGCTCTGTTCGCAATGACACCCTTTCCTGATGCCGATTCGTTCGGGTCGTCTGCGATAGTGAAGCTCCCCGCCCTAAAGGGCGACGCTTCCCGGAAAGGTATTCCTTTGTACATTGTGTCCCTTGACCCCGCCCTGAAGGGCGGAGCTTGCGGGGCACTTGCCGGTCAGCGCAACATACCAGAGCGGCCTAGCTTCCCGACTCTTCCCTAAGTAGATGATTCCTACTTCTATTTCGCTACCTGCGTGAATTTGCCGTTAACAACTGTGAACCGGAACAACTTCTTGTCAACATCTCCATTCTTGAATGTAGATTTTCCAGTAACTCCAGGGAAATCACGGACGGTGAAGACGTATCCCTGTAATTTCTCTCTGTCCGGACCATTCTTTGCCAGGCCTGCAAGAACAATCAGCATTGCGTCATAAGCCTGAGCCGAAAAGACCACCGGCATTTCCTTATACTTTTTCTGAAAATCCTCTACGAATTTTATTACCAAGGGATCCTTTGCCGTCGGAATCCATTGACCAAACATGTGAAAACCGTTAACATTTTCCTTGCCTATGTCAATGAGATTCTGTGTATAGAGCGACGTGTCACCGAAAAATTGCGCCTTAAGCCCTAACTGTTTGGCCTGTTTGGCCATTAAGGCAGCGTCTTGATAGAGTGACCCCAATAGTACTCCCTCGGCACCGGCAGATTTGATTTTTGTCAGAATTGAAGTAAAATCAAGGGTAGAACCTGGCGTATAGTACTCAGTCGCCACAATGGTCCGCCCTTCCCCTGGCCACTTCTTCTCATACACACCTTGAAGTCCTTTACCAAAGTCAGAGTTTTCATAGACAACCGCTACCTTCTTGAACTTCAAGTCTTTTGCCCAATCCACAATGTTCTCGCCAACAAGCTCATCGGTCGGTTGGGTACGAAACAAATACTTGCTGAATCCTGTGATTTTTGGTGAACTCGAGGCAGGCGAGATTTGAACAATACCTGCCTTTGACAGAATGGAAGCTTCTGCTAGGGTACAAGAACTATTGTAGTTACCCACGACAGCAAAAATCTCTTTGTCACCTGCGAATTTGTTTCCAATCGCCGCAGCATCCTTTGGATCCGACTTGTCATCTTCCGCAGCTATTTCTATGTCGTATTTCTGCAATTCAGGTTTGCTCTTATTGTGCTCCAGAGCGAGCGCAGCGCCATTTCTCGTGTTTTGTCCATCACTGGCACTCGCTCCTGTCAAAGGTAGGCTGACACCAATCTTTACCTTTTCTGCTCCAAGGGTAATCGAATAAAAAGTGAAGAAAACTGCAACCACCAATAGAACAACTGCTATACGCTTTGCTTTCATAATGTCCTCTCCTTTCCTGGTTTTGATCCCTTCACACTTATCTAAATGCAGGCTCTAAAACGCCTGTTGGGACGGCCTGACTCCTCCCGCATCAAGCCCTCACACACTCCGGCAGGCCGGAGGCTCTTTCTTGTGAACCCCAAACCCTCTTCTAACCGTGCATTCCCCTATCCTCGAAAATACTAAACTCTGCCGAATTCGATCATGTGCTTAATTTCAATTAGGCGAGATAGGCTGTTCGTACCGACTCACTTGCAGACAGTTTATCTGCTGTGTCTTCATGAGATATCAGTCCCATGTCCAGCACGTAGCCTCGATCTGCAACCTTAAGGGCTGCCCTTGCATTCTGTTCAACCAGGAGAATGGTACTCCCTTGATCCCTCATCTGGGGAATCAGCATGAATATTCCGTTTACCAGAATGGGCCCGAGTCCCATGGAGGGTTCGTCGAGGAGCAAGAGTTTTGGACGAGACATCAATGCACGCCCTATACTGAGCATCTGCTGTTCCCCACCGGAAAGAGTTCCTGCCCTTTGATTCAGGCGTTCTCTTAATACAGGGAATTTCTGAAAGACCTGTTCCAAGATCAACTCCCTGCGGCCTCCTGAACGTTCCTTCCGATAGGGATAGGACCCCATCCACAGATTCTCTCGAACTGTTAGATTTGGGAATATTCCTCTTCCTTGGGGAGACATGGCAATTCCCTGGGATACCCTCTGATGCGGAGGAACCTTATTGATAGCCTTTTCTTCAAAAGTAATTTCTCCCTCACGCACATTCACCAATCCTGTAATTGCCCGGAGTAATGTGGTTTTCCCCGCCCCGTTGGCTCCAAGGACCGTCACTATTTCTCCTTGTTGTATTTTCAGACTGATCCCTTTGATGGCACAAATAACTCCATAATAAACGTATACATTCTTGATCTCGATCATCATATATCTCTCTCAAAAGCCAAGGCAAATGTGAAGCCCACCGCGCACAGCGCGGGGCTTCCCGGCAATGATTAATTATTTAATTTTGTGCCCCTTGACCCCGCTCTCAGAGCGGGGCTTGCGGGGCAAGCTCCGGTCAACAGAAAAAGCCTACGTGGCTTCAGCACCCAGGTAAGCTTCGATCACCTTAGGATTTAACTTGATTGCCTCAGGAGCCTCATCGGCAATCTTCACTCCAAAATCTAATACCACCACCCTGTCAACCACATTCAAAACCATTTTGACATCATGCTCGATCAATACGATCGTCCTTTTCATCCCCTTGCGCAAGTTTCCGATAAAGGTAACAAGAGTTTCCTTTTCCTGCTTGCTCATCCCAGCGCCGGGTTCGTCCAACAACAAAATCTCCGCACCCGTAGCAATGGCTCTTGCAATTTCAACCGTCCGCTGTTTTCCATAGGGCAGGGAAATTGCCTCGATGTCCATCTCTCCGCCGAGGCCGACACTTTCCAAGATCTCTTCTGCAAAAGAAATCCACTTGGAACGCTCTGCCTTTACCCTGGAGTGCAACAGAACAGAATCAAGGGGGGACTCCTTGACATGCAAAGCTCGACCGAGCATCACATTCTCAAGGACCGATAGAGCGGGAATGAGTCTTATATTCTGAAAGGTTCTCGAGATTCCAAGGGCTGCAATCTTATGAGGTGCCAGCCCTTCAATTTTCTTTCCCTTGAACAATATCTGTCCTAAAGTGGGAGGATATATTCCGGTGATGAGATTCAATAGGGTCGTCTTTCCTGCGCCGTTTGGGCCGATGACCCCTAAGATCTCCTCCTTCTCTATCTGCAGATCCAATCCTTCGAGTGCAACCACGCCACCAAATCTGATTCCCAAATTTCGGGTTTCGAGTATCATGCTCATCCGTTAAGTCCTCAACCCATTTTGCGTATCGTGTTAAACTTCCTTTTGTCAAGGCCCCAAATCCCTACAGGCTTGTAAATCACCATTGTTGTAAGAAGCAGACCGTAGATCAGCATTCGGTAATCGCCCAAGAAACGGAATAACTCTGGAGCGATGCCAAGAATGCAAGCCCCAATCGCACAACCAATGAGATTTCCTTTGCCGCCGACGATCACCATCAAAAGGACAATAAGAGAATCGATGAAAAGAAAACTGTCAGGACTGATAAATGAAAAATAGCTTGCATAAAAGGCGCCTCCCAGTCCAGCAAATGCGGCTGAGACGCAAAAGGCGAATAGTTTGACAAACCCTTTGTTCACTCCCAGCACCTGTGCACATTGTTCATCCGTCCGGACTGCCATGAGCTGCAATCCCACTTTTGAATTCATTATCCGCTGCATCACAAACCAAGTGAACAAAGCCAAGGCTGTCGCCAAATAAAAATAGGGGATCTTAGAGGTAAAAACAAAACCCCCTATGCTCGGGCCAGGGATATTAAGAAGTCCCATAGGGCCCCGTGTGATGGACATCAAGTTGGTTAACAAGAGACGGACAATCTCCCCGAAGCCCAATGTGACAACACCAAGATAATCCCCTCCCACTCGCAACGAGGGGAGCCCCATCAAGATGCCCACCAAGGCAGCGCCGAGAAAAGCTAATGGCAAGGTGGACCAGAAAGAAAACCCTCTATCCACCATCAGAAGACCCGCCACATAAGCGCCGATGCCAAAACAGGCAGCGTGTCCCAATTGGAGTTGCCCTGCAAGTCCCAAGACAAGGTTTAGACTTTGTGTCAGCAGTACGTAAACTGCCAACATAATCAGGATATGCATCCAATAGGACCGGTTTCGGAGAAGAATGGGTAGAATCAACCAGAGAATGAGCAGTAACCAACTGTGCTTCCCAAGCCAAGGTGTTATCTTAATACTCGATAACAATCGCATAGACATCCCTTTACATTTTCTGAGTTGCAGCTTGCCCGAAGAGTCCCACCGGGCGAACCATGAGGACCAGAATAAGGATGAAAAATGAGATGGCGTCGCGATAACCGGACGAGACATAACCGGAAGCAATTCCTTCGATCAATCCCAGCAAGATCCCCCCGATCAGAGAACCGAAAATACTGCCGACGCCGCCGATCACTGCCGCTATGAACGCTTTGATTCCTGCATTGAAGCCAACGGAAACCGAAATGAGGCCGTAATAAGTAGAAAGAAGAACTCCGGCCAAACCTGCAAGAGCTGAAGAAATGGCCAGCGTAAATTGAGTCACCCTGTTCACATTGACCCCCATCAATTGAGCAATCGTCGTGCTGTGGGCTGATGCCCTGATCGCGATGCCAATGGAGGTTTTACTTACAATCCACCATAACGCCAGCATGACCAAGACACCGACAACCATCATGAAAACTTGCATATAATAAATGGTCACATTCCCTACTTCCCAGGAAATATTTGGAACATGAACATCATAAGACTTAGGAAGCGCTCCCCATATCAGCAGACCAATAATTCCAAGTGCAAATAAAGCACCGGTGGATGTCAATAATCCAGCAAAGGTCTCCATATGTCTCACTGGCCGGAAAACAAGACGCTCTAAAATCAGGCCTAAGAGGGCCCCGACGACCATTCCTGTAACGATGGCCACGTAGAAATTGCCTCCGCAGTACTTGGCTGCCGTTAGGCCAGCGAATGCTCCCACCATATATACATTTCCATGGGCGAAATTGATTACGCGCATAACCCCAAATATCATGGAAAATCCCAGGCCAACCAAGGCATAACCAATCCCTACTACCAAACCATTAAGTAATTGTTGGTATATCAAGAGCAAAAACCTCCTTTGTTTTAGGGCTTAATCGGTTAGTTCGGCTCTTACTGACATCTGGTCTTGAGGGAGAGGATTTCCCAGTTCTCTTCTACCCAGGCCTGCATATTTGCTATGGCCTCCGGGGGTAGATGTTTGAAGCGCCCCTGAAGTGCTAGATAGTCCTTGACCGGAACCACGGGCGAGGGATCCATGGTCATCTTATATTTCCTACCACCCTCAATTTCATAGAGGGGAAAGACGCGACTTTGGACCGCCAAACGGGCGATCTTTAAAGTCAGTTCGGATGGAAAACGCCAGCCCACAGGGCAAGGAGAGATGACATGCAAAAATCGGGATCCATTGATCTTCCTGGCCTTCTCGATTTTTGCAAGGTAATCATCAAGATATCCAATGCTTGCGCTGGCTGCGTAAGGAATTCGGTGGGCAGCAATAATTCCTAACAAATCCTTTTTCGGATAGGACTTAGGAGCACTCGTGGGAGTGGTTGTCGTCCAGGCACCTGAGGGGGTACTTGATGATCCTTGAATCCCTGTATTCATATAGGCTTCATTATCGTAACAAATAAAAAGGATATTTTCATTTCGCTCCAAGGCTCTGGAAATCGACTGGAGGCCTATGTCGAATACTCCGCCATCACCGCCTATCGCTACAACCTGTGTTTCCTGTTCACCTTTCATGTCGAGGCCTGCACGAAGACCAATAGCAGCAGCACCCAATGAGGGAAATGGAGTATTATAGGTTGCCAATTTGAAGGGCGAAGCAGGATAGACACCTGAAATAGTGCCATGGCACCCTGCTGTAGCAGCCACCACGGTCCTGGGACCCATCAGCTTATAGAGGGTGCGAAGGACCACCGGCATGGCACAACCTGGGCAAGCCCCGTGTCCAGAATAAATGTATTCTTCCCCTGGAACCGATAATTTCGTTCTCATATTCCCACCCAGACCGGCCCTTGGTTTGAAGGTTCTGTAAGAGCCCGCTCAGCGATACTGCAAATCATTTCAATGGTTACGTCCTGGCCGCCTAACCCAACGATAAATTCGTGCACTTCAGGCCTCTTCTCCGTTGACCAAAGAACAGCCTTGATCTCCTGTGCCAAAATCCCGCCCATTCCGGATGAAAGATCACGGTCCAAAATCGCAATCCTTTTTCCTTCAAAAGCCTCTTTTAAGGCTCTCTCCGGGGAAGGACGAAAGAGTCGCTGCCGAACCAGACCTACCTTCTTTCCCTGATCCCGGAGGATATCCACAGCTTTCTTAGCCGTCCCTGTCATGGAGGACATGGCTACCAAGGAGAGCTCTGCATCCTCATTACGATACGTCTCAATAAGTCCATAGCCTCGTCCTATCCTTTTTTTGAATTCCTCGTCGATCGTTTCCAAAATCTCGGAAGCACTTACCACTGATGTATGAGCCGCATGTCGGAATCGCCCGAAGTAGGGCGCAGGGGCCAAAGTGTGAAACGTGTGAGGGTCTTGGTAATCCATCGCATTACCCACCGACAGCGGTGGCAAGAATACGTCCACAACTTCCTGGGATGGAACCTCGACGGGCTCGACCGTATGAGAAATGGTAAAGCCGTCATAGCAGACCATAACGGGGGTACTCAGTTCTTCAGCCAGACGATACGCTTGAATGACGGTATCGAGGCCCTCCTGGGCTGACGCACAATAGATTTGGATCCATCCTGTGTCTCTTTGCATCAGTGAGTCTGTCTGCTCTGTCCAGATTGACCACGGCGCACCTAATGCCCTGTTAACATTCACCATGACGACAGGGAGCCTTGCCCCTGAAACCCAGGAGAGCATTTCGTGCATGAAAGCAAGTCCATGAGACGAAGTGGCAGTAAAGACCCGAACTCCGCATGAGGCAGCTGCTGCAACGGAGGCCATTGCCGAATGCTCCGATTCTACGGGAATGAACTTGGCTTCGAGCCGCCCCTCCCCAATGACTTCGGAAATCTCTTCCACAATGGTAGTCTGAGGTGTGATGGGGTAAGCTGTGACCACCTTTGGCCGACAAAGGACCACACCTTCTACCACCGCGCTGTTACCGGTCATTATTTCTCTCATTTACCAACCTCTCCTGCAGGGTACTCAAAATGGTAACACTTCGTCGTCCATCTTAAGACACCATAGCGTCGAGTACACTTAACAGAAAAACGTGCGTGCCTGTGAGCTTGGCCGAATGCCTCAGTCATTTTCGGTCATCCTGCCGAATAGGATTGTGCCTTTTCGTAGGCAGTCCTTGCCGCTCTAATATTACCCTCCGAGCTTGCCGGCAACCACCGCTTGATCCCTTTAGCTACTGAATCTATCCTCACTAAACCTGTCACCTTCGCAAAGACTCCTAGCATAATGGTATTGACCACCGGCATCTGAGAACTTCCCAATTGGTGCTCTTTCGCCACCAAATTGCAATCAAAAGTCACGACCCGATAGCGAGCTAGCTTATTACTATACGTGGAAGGGAGTTCAGGACTGTTGATAATAATAAACGCATCCTCCTTAACCCCTTGACTCACATCGATTGAATCCAAAATCTTTTTGTCCAATATCATCAAATGATCTTGCTGATAGAGCCCGCAACGTTCACTTATTTTCTCCTTGCTCACTCTCAGGAAGGCCACTAAGGGTGCCCCTCTTCGTTCTGCTCCAAATGACGGGAAGGTTTGTACTTCGTATCCTTCCTCAAAAAAGGCCTGCGCAAGCATTCTCAAAGCAACAACTACCCCCTGGCCTCCTCTTCCATGCATAGCAATCTCGTTCATAATTTCACCGAGTTGGTTCAGTCGACATTCCACCTGCCAGGAAGCACATTCAGTGGGTTGGACTTCTTGATATAGAAAATGTCGACCCCAGTCTCCTTTTCTTAGCTTTTTTTTTCGAGAACGATCCTCTCATTTTAGCTCTTAATTCTAGAACGACTTATTTTTTCGAATCCTCATCAACTAACTCGGCAGAACTCCCGACAGTACGGCCCTCCTCAGCATAGCGTCGCTTTACTTTTTCTCTCCCCCCGATGATCGCATCAACAACGAAGGCGTTGCTGGGTGGACACCCAGGAGCAAAACGCTCGCCTCTTTTGGTCTTGGGCACACATTTCCCAACCGCGACAAGGCTATCTTCCGGAACTCCCACCGGAATAAGAGGGTCACCCGTTATCACTGTAACTCCAGGAAGATACACTAGTTGATCACCGTTTCTCATATCCGCGAGGGCACTTAGAACAGTATTTCTGCAACCCGTGCAGGTGACACCTCCAAAAATAAGATTAAAACCCTCCACCTGAACAGGATCGTCCTCCTGGACCCTCATAAATCGTCTTTTCACACTCTCGATCTTTTCTCCCACAATGTCAATATCCTTGAGATAAAGATTACCTAACCCGCGCTCAGCCCCATACTTAGGAATGGGTAATTCTCCAGGTTCAAACCCTGCGATCTGTCCACAGACTGATTCAATAGCCACCATGTCTCTCCCTGCCAGAATGAGATCCATTTCGACGGGTTTTCCATAGATCGGACCCAGGCCCTCTTGACAGAGGATTGCATCCACAACCGAGAATGCAGGTTTAAAAAAAGCCGTAATATCGACGCAGCCTTCAAAAACTCCAAACTCCTGATGGAGCAACCGCTTGTATTTGTCGCTGAGTAGACCCTTCAAGTTCTTCATGGGACCGGTCATATCGGCCTGATCATGGGTTTTCATCTTAGGCAGGCTGACAATCACATCAGCCTGCTGTACCAATTCGAAGGTTTCAAGCTCCTTTAACACCCAACCATCCTTGAAAGGTACTTTAACGATCTTAGTCTTCTTAAGATCAACGACCTCGTATCCTTGATCGCGCAAAGTCTTATATCCCGAAGCCTCGATCACCTTGGTTGTATCCACGCCGACCGCTGAAGACTCAGCGATAACCGCGCGAGCCCCCTGCTCTCTCACGATATCCGCAACGGCTTTGGCAACATCGGGATCAGTAATAACGGCTTTCTCCCGCTCCACGGGTGGAGCCGCCCAGTTAGGGTTAATAAGAACGAGATTCCCCCGCTTAACTATGCCCTTGATGCCGCCGATCAAATCAAGAGCTTTACGGACGGCAACCGCGATTTCGTTGGCGCCGGGGTTCTGTTTTGTTTTGACAATGGATACCTTGGATTTTTTCATAAAAACTCCTCCTTGGGAATATTTCAATATATGTGTAAACCCTAAGCATATCTGCAAACATAGGACACTGGCTGAGCCACCTTCAAATTGAATTTTGAACTGGGAGGAATCACTACAGTCTCTCCGTCCTTCATCGTTTTCCATTTCTTTCCAGGAAGCTGGATTTCCAGTCGCCCCACAGTAATGGTAAGATGTTCTTCTTGTCCTGTGTCAAACGTGTACTCTCCCGCCAGAATGACACCGGCGGTGAAACGAGTACCCTCTGATTCAAAACCCAGACTTTTGACTTTCCCTTCGAAATATTCATTGACCTTAATCATGAGATTACCCCTTTCCCCACTCAGAACACATAAGGCAAGTGTCCGTGGTTAAGTTAAGAATGGTCAGTTTAGATTTCTCAATTTCATTCAAGGATGAATTTGTCGTCTCTGGAAGTCTTTTAGCGCTCCAAGCAACTTATCGATGATCTCGATCGATGTCTTAGGACCCATGTGTCCGACCCTAATCACCTTGTCCTTGAAAATCCCTAATCCTCCGCCGATCCTAATTCCATGGTCCAGTTCCAAAAAGCGGACAATTTGGCTGGTCGGCACACCACGCGGCCCCCATGCCACTGTCATTACCGAAGATGACATCGATTCCGGCACAGCAATCGGCATTTCCAGATCTCTTAATCCACTACGCAGGTGATTGGCCAAGGAATTTAACCGGGTAATCCGCCGATCCAGACCCTCCTCAAGGAGTTGGATGAGGGCTTCCCTTAATGCCAGAACGATATTGACCGGCATGGTCATGGGGGATGGATGCCAATCCGCCCAGTTGACTTGATACCATCGCCAAGTATTAAGATTGGAGTACCAACCATGAGGCTGCTTTGCCCTCTGCTCGATTCTTGGCCAAACCGAAGGCGCCACACCAATCAGGCCTAATCCTGGCGGCGCGCCAAGACATTTTTGGGGTGCTGTAACAGTCACATCCACACCCCAGTCATCCATCGAGAACGGAACCCCACCAATGGATGAAACCCCATCCATAAAGATGGGTACTCCAGCAGCCTTGCATACCTTTGCGATTTCACGCACGGGATTGAGTATCCCTGTCGAGGTTTCGAAGTGAACTACCTCAACGAGAGCCGCATCCGGGTGTTGCTGCAAGGCTTCGGCGAATTGATTTGGGGAGAGCGCCTCTCCCCACTCTGCTTTAACCTCAATTGTCTTCCCCCCAAAGGCTTGCGTGAACTGTACCAGTCGTTCTCCAAAAAAACCATTCGATCCAATAATCGCCTTCTCACCCACGCCGACCAAACTACCGATAGCCGCCTCGATCGCGATCGTGCCCGATCCCGGCATGAGATACGCATCCCCATGGGTGTCTAGGATCTTTTTCAAATAACTGGCTGTCTCATTATAAGTTTTTACCCATTCGGGTCCGTAATGAGGGGTCAAGGGAAGTCCCATTTTTTCCAGAACAGCCTCATCCACATCAACAGGCCCAGGAATCAATAATATGGGTGGCATGTTAATCTCCTTTTGATTGCTAAATCATTTCTGAATATCTTTCTAAATATCCGTCTTACGCAAGATCCTTTCAGCGAACGCCTTAAGCGTATCCTGTGTCATCTCTTCTCTAAAATTGTCAGAAAAGAAGCCCTCTTTGATGGCCGTCTAACTTTTCCTGCTATGCCTATTATGCTACAGACTGAGCCCTCACTCTAAGCCGGTTTCTTATATGCCATGCAAAAACGTATGTCAAGAAAATAGTTTGCACGTTGCCCAATTTATTGTTTCCTACACCCTCCATACCTCTCTCATCTGACACTTCCTTACAGCACGACATCACAGTATCATTTACTTTTTCCCCTTCGCGTCGGCGATACATAAGGCTCTCATGATAAAATCTACCAAGCCGGATTTTATCTCTTGCTCATTGAATCTGTTTTTAAAATTCCATCTCCTCAAGGCAATAAATGCCAGAAGATAAACAATAATATTCGCAGCCATTCCGGTATTGGTGTTTTGAATGACTCCTTTCTCTCTCGCCCTCATAAGGATCGTTTCTACGTACTTAACATACCGGCTCTCTTCCCCAAGAACAGTGGAAAGAGATTCTTTGTCCAACGCTGCTGTTTCATGGTACATTAAGCGTACCAATTCTTGATTTTCCCATACAATATCAATCGTTTCGCTTAACAATGTCTTGAGTTGATCCAAGGGGTCATTATCATTGCCACCCATAAGGTCTCTTCCGGTTTGGGTAAGCATCGTCGTCAGCTTATCGTAAACAAGATAAAGGATATCCTCTTTCTTGTGGATGTAATTATAGAGCGTCCCAGGACCAAGCCCAGAGGAATCGCAAATATCTTTGATGGTCGTCTGATGAAACCCTTTTTGGACGAACATTTTGTTGGCAGCTTGGATGATCTGATTTCTTCTCGTCTCTACAAGAAGTTTATCTTTAACGGAGGTCCCAACTTTTCGTTTTTCTGGGCCTTTCTTTTCCTTTTTCACATGCAAACCCGTTTTCCTAGAACTGAGTTGAGTGATCATTGATTATTAAATGTGAAATATTTTTCTTGACCTTGCCTCTTATCCACTCGTTGACTTCAATCATCGCCCATTCTGGGAAAACTCCTGCTACCCACTCTTCCCAATCCTCTTTATTTTCCTTATGCGTTCTAACCTTTCTTCTACCATGACATCTGCTGCCTTGTACGTAGGCACACCCTCTCGCTTTGCTATCGAAATCACTTTCCTGATATTATCATAAATCCGGGCAACCTTTTTGATTGCACGCTCATAGTTGTAACCACCTTTCTCGAAGCTGTCCGCATCATCCACGGCTCCGCCTGCATTGATGACATAGTCCGGGGCAAAAAGAATCCCCATTTTATGCAAAAGGTCTCCGTGTCTTTCTTCCTTCAACTGGTTGTTTGCCGATCCGGCAACAATCTTGCATTTCAATCTTGGTATCGTATCATCGTTCAAAATGGCGCCCAGAGCGCAAGGAGCAAAGATATCGCACTTTACAGAATATATTTCCTCCGCCCCAACTGTTTCTATCCCCTTATATTTATTTAAGACACTCTTCAGCCTTTCGACGCTAATGTCTGTGACAATCAACTTTGCTCCTTCTTTTAGTAGTTCACCAATAAGGTACTGGCCCACATTTCCAGTCCCTTGGATGGCCACGATCTTGTCTCTCAGGGACTTATCAGGGAAGACTTCTTCTGCACACGCCTTCATTCCCTGGAAAACCCCGAAAGCTGTCTTTGGGGAACACTCGGTCTTTCCGATTCGGGGATCGGGAATTCCCAAAACATGAGGAGTTTCCATTGCCATGTACTCCAAATCCCTGGCATCCGTCCCTACGTCTTCTCCTGTAAAGAATCTTCCATTCAAGCTATTTACAAATCTACCTAAGCTCCGGTACATGGACTCGCTCTTCTGATCGTAATCATCAACCATGATCACTGCCTTTACCCCTCCCAAGTTCAACCCTGCGGCGGCATACTTATAAGTCATACTCCGGGAAAGCCTCATTGCATCCTCAATTGCGTCCCACTCATTTTCGTAAACCCACCTTCTTGTCCCTCCACCTGCTGGCCCCAACGTTGTGTCGTAGATGGCAATGATCGCTTTCAGTCCAGCTTCCTTGTCATGACAAAAAACCAGTTCTTCATGCCCGTATTTTTCGATATATTCGAAGATTTTTCCCTTCATCTCTCTCCCTCCCATCCTCGAAGAAGTTTCCTGCAAAGAGAATGTTTCTCACCCGTTAAGGATTGGATACTTTAGAGAAATCTCCCACGCAGGCTTACCATTCCAGTAGTTCAAACTTCCCAGTCATGGCCTTAAGCAGGCCAGAAACTCTTCCCGCGGGGTCCTCCACTTTCGTTAGACGTAAGGTTCCCTCTGATTGCAGGAAAATGCTTTGTCGCGTGAAGGTATTCTACGATCCTCTCTATAGCTGGTCCCAACAGTCCGATTGTTCACTTTATTAAGATGACTGGATTTCAACATCCCAACAGTCTGGCGATGACGATGTGTTGAATTTCGTTTGTTCCCTCACCAATTTCAAGGATTTTGGCTTCTCGGAAGAATCTCGAAATCACGTATTCCTCGGTGAATCCATAACCCCCATGAATCTGAAGACCCTCGCTGGCGGCCCTCATGGCTACCGTTGATGCGACCATCTTAGACATCGCTGCTTCTTTAGCATAATCCATTCCATTATCTCTCAACCAGGCTGCCTTAAAATTGATCAGTCTGGCCATTTCAATCTCGGTCGCCATATCTGCCAATTTGAACTGAATCGCCTGAAATTTGCTGATGGGTTGTCCAAATTGAGTTCTTGTTTTTGCATATTTCAGCGAAACTTCAAGGCAGGCCTGGGCCAAACCCAGTGACAGGGCTGCAACACTGATTCTCCCAACGTCTAAGGTCTCCATGAATTGCCTTAGACCCTTTCCTTCCTCACCTACGAGATGATCCTTGGGAACCCGACAGTCCTGAAAGATCTGCTCCCGGGTATCGCCCCCTCTCCATCCAATGGTGTTGAACTTCTTCCCAAGAGTATAACCAGGGGACCCCTTGGGTATCATAATAGAGCTAAGTCTCTTCTTCCCCTCTTTTGAATGACCCGTCACCACCAAAGCCAGAACGCCAATGCTCATCTCTGTGCCCGTGTTGGTAATAAACTGTTTGGTGCCATTGATCAGCCATTGGTCGGCTTCCAAAACGGCTCTCGTTTCAACCCCTGCTGCATCCGACCCGGCATTGGGTTCAGTGAGACCAAAGGCTCCCAGTTTTTCTCCTTTTGCTAACGGAACGAGCCAACTTCGCTTCTGTTCCTCCGTCCCGAAAAGAAGCAGTGGAATTGAGCCAATGGTCAGATGAGCGTTTAGCGCGGAACCAACGGATTGATCCGCTCTCGCGATCTCCTCCAGAGCAGCAGCGAATCCTACGGTTGTAGCCGCACCTCCGCCGTACTTCTCAGGGATCAGCAGCCCCATGAGACCCAGATTTGCCATTTTCCGAAAAATCTCGATAGGAAATCTCCTATTTTCATTCCATTCGTCTCGGTTGGGAATAATCTCCTTCTCCGCGAAGTTGCGGGCCATATCTCTTAACATCTTCTCTTCTTCGGTCAGTGAAAAATTCATGATATCCCCCTCTCTGGGCCAAATTCATCTCGGCTGTCAAGTGAAGCTCCCGCCCATATGAGGGCGGGGCTTCCGGGTAAAGTAGATACGATTATAGGGTCGGCTTTCCTCCCCGCCCCTGCCTAGAGGCAGGAAGGCGGGTCATCCAGCCGACTTGCCCGTGACGTACCCTTCTCTAGGAAAATCAGAATCGTTTCTGTGAATAGAGCACCCATTTAGGGGAGATGGAGTGCGCCGCCGCTAAGCTGCATGGCAGCCTCTCCCAACCCTTCGGAAAGTGTGGGATGAGCATGAACGGCATGGGCCAACTCTTCTATCGTAACCTCCATCTCAATAGCCAGAACTGCTTCGGCAATGAGTTCTGTCGCATGAGGCCCGATCATGTGAACTCCCAGAATCTCCCCATATCTTTTCCCGGCCACGATCTTAATCATCCCTTCACCTTCTTCCATCAGTGACGCTTTGCCTATGGCATGAAAGGGGAAATGACTAATTTGTACATCCCCTCTTTCAGCAGCTTGCTTCTCCGTTAAGCCCACGCAGGCCACCTCAGGAGACGTATAAATACACCGTGGGATGGCTGGATGGGAGAGGGAAGAGGGTTGTCCCATTGCATTTCTGGCTGCACACTCTCCTTCAGCCATCGCCACGTGGGCAAGCATCGTCCCCCCGATCAGATCTCCTGCTGCATAGATATGTGGCACATTCGTTTCCATTCTGTCATTCACAACGATTCTTCCCATCTCCGTTTTCAGCCCAATCTTTTCGATCCCCAACCCCAAGAAGTATGGTCTTCTTCCAACTGTTTGAGCAGCCTTTGAAACCTTAACTTCCTTCTCCCCTTGTGGGGTTGAAAAGACCACCTTTTTACCAATTTCATCCTTTTCGATTTTCTCAACATTGGCCTGAGTATGTATATCAATTCCCTCTTGTTCCAGGAACCCCTTCAACGCATGACTGATTTCTTCGTCCTCGCTGGGAATGATGCGATCCATCATCTCCACAATCGAAACCTTGGTCCCCATCCGTCTGAAGAATTGTCCCAGTTCGACCCCGATATACCCGCCCCCTATGATCAGAAGGCTGTCCGGAAGTGATTCCATTTGGAGAAGATCATCACTCGTCAATAAGGAATCCTTTTCGCTCCCGGTGATTGAGAGATTGGCCGGGATAGATCCCGTCGCCAGGATGAACTTATCGCCTGACAGGATCTCCCCTGTTTCAAGAATCTTTACACTTCTTGAATCGATGAATGTAGCTGTTCCCTTCACCACTCTTACCTTCTTCTCTCTCAGAAGATTGGTTATGCCTCCTGTCATCCGATCGATGACTACCTTCTTGCGAGCTAATAATGACTGGAAATCAAATTGAATCCTTTCCGCATTCACGCCAAAGAGTGAGGCCCTCTTCATCTCCTTCAAGATCGATGCCGCATGAAGATACACCTTGGTCGGCATGCATCCTTTATTAAGACAGACCCCTCCAATCTTCTCCTTTTCTACCAGGCTGACCTCAGCACCCAGTCTGGCTGCCCGAAGGGCCGCAGGATATCCGCCAACCCCTCCGCCAATCACGACGACTCGCGTTCCTCTCATCGAACCTTTCCCTCATGCAAGAGCTACGTTGGGATCTTCCATGAGCTCTTTTAATGTTTTCATGAACTGAGCAGCTTTGGCACCATCAATGATGCGATGGTCATAGCTCAATGTGATCTTCATCATAGGGCGAATGACAATCTGCTTGTCAATGACCACAGGTTTTTCTATGATCGCACCCACAGCAAGAATAGCACTTTCGGGCTGATTGATAATGGCTGTGAACTCTTCTACACCAAACATACCCAAAGAGGAAAGGGTAAAGGTGCTTCCTTTCGTATCGTCAGGAGTAAGCTTTCCCTTCCTTCCTTTTTCCACCAATTCTGCTCTCGCTTTGGCAATCTCAGAGAGAGATTTCTTTCCGATATCCCATATGACCGGCACAATGAGGCCTTCGTCAAGGGCCATGGCCACACCCATATGTATCACATCAAGCCAAAGGACCCCATCAGGCGTCCAACGGGTATTGACGACTGGATGAAGAAAAATAGCCAGTGATGTTATTTTCATGAGGATGTCAGTGATGGTGAGACGAACCCCAACTTTCTTCTCCGTGATGGGAAGAAGTTTCTCCCTGGCCTCTGATATTCTTGTAGCATCGACAGTGCTCACCATATAAGTCTGAGCCGTTTCAATCTTGCTGGCCAACATCTTTTGCGCGACAATCCTTCTCATTCCGGTGAATTTAACCAAACGTCCCTGTTCAACACTCTCGACCAACACTGATTCAGGGGCCCTACTCTGTATAGCTCTCTCGACATCTTTCCCCCTGATTCTCCCTCCTAGGCCTGATCCCATTCCTTTCCTCAGATCCAAACCATGTTCCTTTGCCATCTTTCTGGCCAGGGGGGTCGCCCTAATGTGATCAGATGGGCGTGGTCCAACTTCCAAGGGCACTTCTTTTTCTTCACCACGAAGGGTATCCGGCCTCTCCAGAGCAACCTCAACCTTTTCCCCTTCCTTCTCAGCGAGATAACACACCACCTGACCGACAGGAACGTGATCATCAACCTGGACAAGGATGCTATTCAAGAACCCTGATTGCTGAGCCTCCGCTTCAAGGACCATCTTTTCCGTTTCAAAGACAAATAACACCTCCCCTTTTTCGACCCATTCTCCTTCCCTTTTCTTCCACTCGACGATCTTCCCTTCCGTCATGGTAAGGCCGATTTTGGGCATCAGTACTGGTGTGATCATGGTTATTTTCCCTGGAATTGAGGAGGTCGTTTCTCTATGAAGGCCTGAGTGCCCTCTTTC
>Ga0315281_10004044_pt1 | contig 21387 bp, 20 predicted proteins | sample YL17G07_0_MG_FD_204540 | JGI IMG/M metagenome (GOLD analysis project Ga0315281, IMG submission 204540) | Sediment microbial communities from Yellowstone Lake, YNP, Wyoming, USA - YL17G07_0 | ecosystem: Environmental > Aquatic > Freshwater > Lake > Sediment | place: USA: Wyoming | collected...
CCGGCAGGATGCCCGCTTCCTCGGCGGCGTCGAGCGCGTTGTCGACGGCTTCCTTGACGCAGGTGAGGAGGGCCTTTCGCGGGTTGTCGAAGCCGAGCAGGTGGCGGTTCTTGGTGAAGAACTCGGACACGGAGATGTCCCGCTGGCGGGCGCCCATCTCGGCGGCGGATACGGACGTTTTCGGCTCGGCGGTCGGGTTCCTGGCGAGTGCGGTGGTCATCTCCTTCTTTGATATCAGACCTGTGCTCGCGGGCGCTCCTTTAAAGTCATCGGGTGACGTCGCGGAATGCCGACAGGGCAGGGTCGGCGGTGATGCGGGCGGCCGAGAGGCTCGCGAGCGCAGCGCGCATCAAGGTGAAATCCCGCGCGGCCCACGCCAGACCGAGCGCTACCCGCAGCTCCGCCGGCGTCAGCAGGACGGCCTGATCCGCGCGGAGGCATTCGAGGGCCCGCGGGCCGACGAACGCCCGGTGAAGCGACAGACATAGGTCGCGTGCCTGGGAGGTCGCCAGCACGGCCCGTTCAGCGGGTGTCATTCCTCGAAGAGGTTCGGCATGCTCACCTCGGGGGAGCGTAACACGGCAAGCGATAAGAGAACGGTCGCTCAGGCGGGCTTCGAGGGCGAGAGCGCGGAGGACGCGACGCTCAGCGCTCGACCGGCCGACAGCACGGCCAGCGCGGATAGAATCGCCAGCGCGAAAAGAATAGGCCGGTAGCCTCCCCACGCCAGGTAGGCGAGGCCGATGCTCAGCGGCGCGACCGCGCGCGCCAGTGTGGACCACACGGACAGCGCGCCCGCGATGGCCCCGTAGTGCGTGCGGCCCCACAGCTCGGCGACCAGCGACGCCCGCACGAGGGTCGCCATACCGTTGCTGATACCGAAACAAATCACGAAGGCGAAGAGACCGACGATTCCCGGCACGCCCCACAGGATGAGGAAGGCCACGCTCTGGCACGCGAGGATCAGCATCGTCACCGCGCGCGCCGACAGACGCGTGCGCAGCGGCGCGAACACCAGCCGGCCGAGGACCTGCATCGCGCCTACCAGGCCGATCACGGTCGCCGCGAAGGTCGGCTTGTAGCCCCACTCGATCAGCATGGGGACGGAGTGCAGGCTGATGCCGGCGTGCGCGAACGACTGGATCAGGAAAGCAAGGGCCAGGAACCAGAACGTGGGCGTCCGCAGCGCCGCCCGGGCGTTGACGTCAGGCGGCTCGCCGTCTCCGCGCCGGGTGGTGGCGTCGCGCGTGGGTGGGCCCTCGTCGGCCGGGCGACCCCGCAACAGGATAGCGTGCATCGGGATCGTGGTCGCTCCGAGGATAGCCGCCAGCACCAGCACCGCCTGCCGCCATCCGAGCGAGGCGGCCAGCAAGCTCGCGATGGGATTGAAGATCGTGCTGGCGAGTCCGGCCGCAAGCGTCAGGATGGTGAAGCCGCGCTCGCGGTCGCGGACAAACCACTTGGCGAGGACGGCGAACGCCGGCTCGTACAGCACGGCCGCCATCGTCACGCCGACGGCCGCCCAGATGAGATACAGGGCAGGCAGGCTTTCGACGCGCGCCCAGGCCACCAGGAGCGCGGTGCCCGCGCACGAGCCGAGGGTCATCATGAGGCGGGCGCCACCGCGATCGACCCACCGCCCGGCGGGGACGGCGAAGACAGCCGACACGAGCAGCGCGATGGAGAAGGCCGCCGTGCTCTCGGCGCGCGACCAGCCCATCTCCTGCTCCATCGGGGCCAGGAGGATGCCGAAGGCGTAGTAGAGGATGCCCCACGAGATCGTCTCGGTCACGGACAGGGTCGAGAGGATGACCCAGCGGTAGGTTGTCGCGGTCGAATCGTCTCGCATCGCCGGGCGATCGTGCCAGAGCGGATGGGAGACGTCAAACAGCGCTAGAATCCCTCCGTGGAAATCCGCGTCGTCGTCCAGGCTGACCCGCGACTCCATGCGCAGGTGCGCGCGCTGGGCGGGCAGCGCCTGGTGTTCTTCGCGGGGCTGCCGGGCACCGGCAAGAGCCTGCTCGTCCATCAGCTCGCGCACCTCGCCGGCGCGTCCGGGCGCAGCATTCATCTCTTGCAGTGGGACGTTGCGCGCCCCCCGTTCGAGTCGAGCCCGGCCGGCCGGCGATACCCGCCGGTCGATGGCGTCACCCATCGGGTGATCCGCAAGGCGGCCGGGCTCTGGGCGCGCCACGCGATCACCCGCTGGAGCGAGCGTCACCCGGAACCCCGGCATCTGCTCATCGGCGAGACGCCCTTCGTCGGCAACCGGTTCGTCGAGCTGGCCCAACGTCTCGACGACCGCGCTGAGCCCCTCCTGGCCGGCGCGTCGTGCCGCTTCGTGATCGCCGTGCCCTCGGCCGAGGTCCGGCAATTCCTCGAGGCCCAGCGCGAGCGCCGCGCGGCGGACCCGCTCCATCCGCGCGAGCGCGAGGACGCCCCGCCCCACGTGCTACGCGACCTCTGGCGCGATCTGGCTGCCGTTGCCCGCCAGATGGGAATCACCGGATCGGACGCCGGCCGCGTCGCGGGCCAGGAATCGGCGAGCGGCGCCGACGGGACGCCGCCCTTCGATCCGGTGGCGTACCGGCGGGTCTACGAGGCGGTCCTGCGCCACCGGAACGTCGAGATCGTCGCCCTCGACACCATCCTGCCGACCGAAAAGCTCTCGGTCTACGACTTCGCGATCGCCCCGGCCGATCTCGCGCCGAGCGAGGTGGAGGCCGAACAGTTCATCCGCGAGGTCGAACACCGCTATGCGGAGCCAGCCGACCTCGAGCGCGAGATCGCCCGCTGGTGGGAGGTGTAACGCGCTAGAATCCCTCCATGAAAATACGCATCGGAGTGGGGGCCGCGGGAGCATCCTCGACGCCGGAGACGCTGGCCGAGCTCGTCACGGCGATCGACGAGCTGGGGTTCGATTCGCTGTGGCTCTCGGAGGTACTGACGGGCCCGATTATCGATCCCGTGGTGGGGCTCGCGTGGGCGGCCTCGAGCAATCCGCGGGTGAAGCTCGGGACCACAATGCTGTTGCCGGGACGCAACATGCTCAGGCTCGCCAAGCAGCTCTCGAGCCTTGACGTGCTGAGCAGGGGGCGCCTGCTCGTCACGCTGGTTCCCGGGCTCACGTACCCTCCGGAGCGCGAGGCCATCGGCGTCGAGCCGAAGCGCCGCGGCGCGTTCATCGACGAGGCGCTGCCGCTCTTGCGGCGCCTGTGGGCTGGCGAAATGGTGAGCCACGACGGCCCCGCCGGCAGCCTCCGCGACGTGACGCTCTCGCCCCTGCCGGTGCAACAGCCGCTCGAAGTCTGGCTGGGCGGCACGGTGCCCGCCGCCCTCGAACGCTGCGGGCGATTGTCGGACGGCTGGCTGCCATCGCTCTGCACGCCCGAAGAAGCGGCAGCGGGACGCGTGGTGATCGACGAAGCGGCGGCCAAGGCCGGGCGCGAGATCAGCCGCGAGCACTTCGGCATGAGCATCGGCTACGCCCGCGAGCCCATCGACCCGGCCACCGCGCGCACAATGGCGGCCCGCCGTCCCCGGGCCCTCGAGCTCACGCCCGTGGGCCTGTCCGCTCTGCGTCAGCTCATCGAGCGCTTTCTCGGGGTCGGCTTCTCCAAGTTCGTCGTGCGTCCGGTGGTTCCGCCGAAGTCCTGGCGCGCCGAGCTCGAGGCTCTCTCCGCGGCGGTGGGCGACCTGCAGACCTGACGGCCTATTCGATGATCTGCTCCGCCCGCCCCAGCAGCGACGGGAGGCCCACAGAGGGCACCGCGAGGAAGGCGCATCGTTCCATCACCTGGTCCCCCGTTGGTGAACCGCTCGGCCCATGGGATGCGATCCGGCTCCTGCGGCAGCGAAGGAATACGCTGCCCAGAGTGTACGCGTCGTCTTCCATTGTTGTCACCGGTAGCTTTCGAGGACGCATGAGCGCTGCTGTTGTTCTATGAAAATGTCACCCCGAAGCGGTGTTGCGGACCGTCGGCTCGGAGCTAGCCCTTGACCGAGCCGGCGGTCAGGCCCTCCACCAGATACTTCTGGAAGAAGAGGACGAGGAGCACGGCGGGGAGCGCGCCCAGGAAGCCGGAGGCGGCGATCACCGAGTAGTCGATATTGATCTGCCCGTTCATCCCCGCGATGACCGGCGGGAGTGTCGTCGTCCCCGGCTTGGTGTTCAGCACCTGGGCGACGATGAACTCGTTCCAGCACAGCATGAAGGTGAAGGCGCCTCCCGCCACGAGACCCGGGCCCGACACGGGCAGCACCACGTGCAGGTAGGCCTGGAGGCGATTGCAGCCGTCGACCATGGCGCTCTTGTCGAGCTCGGCCGGCACCGTCTCGAAGTAGGCCTTCATGATCCACACGGTAAAGGGCAGCGTGAAGGAGCAATAGGCCACGATGAGCCCGGTCAGCGTGTTCTGGAGACCCAGGGCCCGCAGCATCAGGAAGAAGGCCGGGATCAAGACCACGGTCGGCAGCATCCGCGTGAAGAGGAGCGCGAAGAGCGAGATCGTCTTCAGCGGGAATCGGAAACGGGCATAGGCATAGCCCGCCGTGGTGCCGATCACCAGGTTGAGCGCGGTGACGAGTGAGGCCACGACCAGGCTGTTCAGCATGGAGGGCAGGATCTTGGCGGCCTGACCTTCGGCATGGAACCGGACCAGCCCGAAGATCATCTTGTAGTTGTCCAGCGTCACCTCGGGCGGAATGAAGGACAGAGGCCGGGCCATGAGGTTGCGCTGGTAGGAGATGCTGGTGATGAAGAGCCAGACGAAGGGGCCGATGAGCCAGACGGCCACCGCCAGGATCAGCCCATACAGCACGAGCCGGCTGCCCGCGGAGCGCCTTCGATAACTCCCGCCCCGGTATCCGCGGGACACGGTTGCTGTCGTCGCCATCCCGTCAGCTCTCCGGCTCGAAGCGGGCGAGGAGCAGCCGCTGGTAGACGAAGGTGAGGAGCAGGCAGAGCGCGGTCAGCGTATACAGGATGGCGGTGCCCGGACCGAACTTGAAGAACGTGAACGTCGTCTGGAAGCCGAGCCACGAGACGGTGGTCGTGTCGTGCCCGGGGCCGCCCATGGTCAGCACGTAGATCAGGTCGAGCATCAGGAACCCGTTCACCGTGGCCAGGACCAGGACCAGGAACACGATGGGCCGGAGCGCAGGCAGGGTGACGTAGCGGAAGCGCTGCCAGTACCCCGCACCGTCCACCTCCGCCGCGCTGTACAGATCCTCCTGGACGGATTGCATGCCCGCCAGGAAGAGCAGGGTGGCAAAGGGGGCCTGGTTCCACATGTAGACCGAGACGAGGACATTGAGGGCACTGAAGCCGTCCTTGAAGAAAGAGATATAGCCGTCGATCAGACCGAGGTTCGAGAGCAGACCATTCAGCGCTCCGAATTCGAAGTCGAGGATGCCGACCCAGAGGAGCCCGACGACGACACGAGAGAGAGACCAAGGAACAAGGAGAAGGCTCCGCATGAGCGGACGCCCGGTGAACCGTTCTTGCAGCACCAGCGCCATGCCCATGCCGATGACGGTGGCCTCGACCACGAAGGCCCCGACGAAGTAGAGGGTGCGCCAGAGCGAGCTCCAGTAGAGCGGATCGTGGAGGATCTTGACGTAGTTCTGAAGCCCGATCCAGCGGAAGAGCGGCACGCGGACCCCGAAGAGCTCAACGGCCGGGCCGGTGGTCCGGAGCAGGTTGACGTCGGTGAAGGAGAGCCACAGCGAGTACAGGAGCGGGAACAGGACGACGAGGGAGATTCCGAGGAGCGCGGGCAGGACGAGGAGAAAGGCGAACCATCGCTCCGAGAGACGGATCGATGGCAGGTGGAGCCCGGGCGCCATGGTCCGGCTCGGGATCTGGTGCGGGATAGTCGGGCGATTCGGCTCGGTGGTCACGGGAAGGGAGTCCGCGCCGGTCGGGCCCCTCACTTTACCCTCTCCCCCGATGGGGGAGAGGGAATCAGAGGACCGCCCGGTGCCTGAGAGATTCCCTACGCGAGAGACTTCTGGAGGGCCGTGAGGTCCTTCAAGCCCTTGGGAACGGTGGTGACGCCGCGGATGATGTTCTGGACCGTGGCCACGGCTTTCGTATCGTATTCCCCGTACCACGGCTCCTTGTAGGCCGCGATGACCTTGCCCTTCTTGTACTGCTCGCGGAGGAGCTTGAGGTCTATCCATCGGTCGTAGGACTGGATGATCTCGGCATGGTCGTACATCTCGGGGTATGGGTTATCGAGCCCCGAGATCAGGCACCACTGGCGCTGGACGTACCAGTCGCCGTGCAGGTTGCCACCGAGGAACCGCGTGAGCTTCCACGCGTCCTCGAGCACCTTGGTCTTGGCGTTCACAACGTAGGAGTCGGTCCACATGTAGCTGCTGCCATTGCCGGGGTACATCGCCATCCTGGCTTTCTTCGGGGCGAGCTTCGAGTTCTCAGGCTCCCCGGCGATGGTCTTGAGGTAGTAGGAGTGATTCGTGTGATAGGCGTACCGACCTGTCCAGAATAGCCGGTGGGTATCCGTCGACGAGGTCTTGGTCAGCACTTCGGGATTCACGAGCTCCGCCTTGTAGAGCTTCTGCCAGCGCTCCATGGCCCGCGCCGCCCCCGGCTCCTGGTCGACGATGACCCGGTTCTTCGCGTCGAAGACCTGGGCGCCCTCCGAGAAGCAGTCGCTCATGAACTGCGGCATGGTTCCGGACGGACTATTGTTCCAGTTGGGCAAGAAGGGCGTGTCGCTGACCTTGTCCTTCTTGAGCTTCGCGCAGTGCTCGACCAGCTCGTCCCAGCTCTTCGCGGGGGCCTTGATGCCCGCCTGCTGGAGCATGGGCTCGTTGTAGATCAGGATGAAGAGACTGGTGAAGTACGGCAGACCCAGGAGCTTGGTGCCGTCCTTGTTCTTGAGGCTGTCGAGATTCGCCGGGGTCATCTTCTTCTTGAGCTCGTCTGTCCCGGGTAGATCGTCGACGGCCCGGATCAGGCCGTTCTCGTACCAGCGCTCCCGGTTATTGTGATTGCAGTACATGACGTCGACGACTTCGCCCGCCAGCGCGCGGGTCTCCATGGTCGGGTGGTACTGCGCCCACGGGATGGCCTCGTAGTTCACCTGGCCCTGGAACTTCTGGTTGTAGTAGTTGACGTAGTCCTTGACCGTGTCGGGCTTGAACACCCACCCCGAAAAGCTGATCGGCTTGTCCGCGTGGGCGGGGGCGCGCAGACCGTCGGCAAGCACCGCCGACGCGCCGAGCAGGCCCGAGGTCTTGAGGAAGGTCCGCCGACTGATGGTCTTCATGAGTCGTCTCTCCTCATGGGTTGGCCCATAGGAAACATTAACGCCTGTTCGCATCACGCGGCCCCATGCAACCGGCATCCAGGACCCCCTGAAAGACCCCAGCGTCGTCGGGCCGCCGGCCCCGGAGCCCTCCCTGGAGCCGAGACCGCCCGGCTCTGATCCGGCTCCCGCGGGGCGATCCTGCACCCGGGACCGGGGCGTCGTCAAGGGTCGCAGGAGCGGCTAGCTTTCGAGGACCGGCTATCGAAGTAGCCCTCTGTGGCATCCGGGCGTCAGGGACTACCCGAGGAACAGCTCGCAGGTGTCGAGCCAGGCCTGGGTGGTGAGCGCCAGCGATTCCACATCGACACGCTCGTCATTGCCGTGGAAGCGGCTCGACATCGCCTCGGCCGTCAAGGCCCGCGAGAACAGGCCGAAGCCGTAGGCGACCGCGCCGTGCTCGCGGAAGTAGGGCGCGTCCGTGAACCCGACGATCATACGCGGCAGGAGCTTCGCGCCCGGGTAGTGCCCGTCGACGACGCGCCCCAGCACGTCCCAGAGCGGCGTCCCCGTGGGCGACGCGGATGCCTGCTTGGAGAAGAGCTTCTCGATCGTCACCTCTTCCGACAGGTCGCCGAGGGCCTTGTCGATGTGCCGGCGCACCTCGTCCTCGTTGTCGCCTGGGATAGTCCGAATATCCACCTCGATGTCCACGATGTCGGGGATGACGTTGGTCTTCACGCCGGCGCGGCACATGTTCGGCGAAAACGTGGTGTGCGTGGCAGACCACGCGAACTTCGCCACGCCCGGGGAGAGCTTGGCGATGGTCTCGTCCACGCGAGAGGGATCGACCAGGGCGGCCTTGAGAGCCGGGTCGAGGCTGAGCGAGGCGACGAAGGCGGTCCACAGATCGTCCACGTACGGCGCCGGGCGGTAGTCCGCCAGGCGGCTGACCACTTGCGCGGCCTTGACCAGCGCATTGTCGGCGCCATACGGCATCGAACCGTGTCCGGGCGTGCCCTTGACCCGCAGCCGGCGCCACGCCACGCCCTTCTCCCCGACGTGCACGGTGACGTTCAGCTCGTCACCGTGCGAGCTGACGGTCCCGCCATTCTCGGTCAAGAGATAATCCGCCCGGAGCGAATCCCAGTGACGCTTGCACACGTGGCCGGCGCCGAGCGCGCCGCCGGCCTCCTCGTCGGCGCACGCCAGGTAGACCAGCGTGCCGCGCGGCCGCCACCCGCGCCGGGCGAGCGCCTTCAGCGCGACGGCCTGGGAGGCGGTGAGGTTCAGCATGTCGATCGCGCCGCGACCCCACACCTCGCCATTCACCAGCTCGCCGCCGAAGGGATCGCGCGTCCAGGTCGCCGGCGTCACGGGCACGACGTCGGTATGTCCCATCAGGCAGAGCGTCGGCGCGGCCGGATCGGTGCCCTCGATGCGAGCGACGAGGCTCGTGCGGCCCGGCGCTCCGTCGGGCTCGTAGACCTCGATGTCGAGACCGCTGCCTTCGAGGTAGGCGCGCAGCACGTCGCTGGTGCGCACCTCCTGGCCGGACGCGACGCTGCCGTCGTTCACGCACTGGTTGCGGATCATCTGCTGGAGCAGCTCCACGGTCTGGCCGGTCAGGGCGTCGTTCATGACTTGGGCGTGTAGCGGGTCAGGAAGTCGGTGACGCGGCGGATCGACTCGGCCAGGTGTGTCGGGCCGCGCCAGTCCTTCTGAATCTCGAGATTGGGGGCGAGGCGTGCGATCTCGGCGCTTGTCTCGGCCGGGTGCGCCTTGTCGCTGCCGGGCTGGAGCAGGAGCGGCGTGCGGCAGCGGCGGACGAACTCGCGGTTGACCGAGAAGACGAAGTCGCCGCCGAACATGTTGTGACCGAACTTCTGGATGATCTCCTCGGTCAGGCTGGGATCGCGGGCCAGCATGGTCTTGGCGAAGTTGCGCACGCCGTCGTCCCAGGTGTCACGGTTCTCGTGCAGGCCGATCGGGTTCTGGAGAACGGCGGCGGTCACACGCTCGGGCGCCAGCTCGCACAGCGTCAGGCAGAAGGTGCCGCCGATGCAACCGCCCATGACGTGGAAGCGGCGATGGCCGAGATGATCCATCAGCGCCAAGTGGTCGCTCGCGTACGTGTGCCACCCGTGGGTCGCCGTCACCGTCCCTCGCGAGGCGCCGGCGTTCCGCTGATCCATGCCGATCACGGTGAAGCGGCCGGCCAGATCCACCATGGGATTCATCCACGGCGGCGGGGCATCGGGAGCGCTCGGGCTGTGGCGCCAGTACTCGAGCTGGGAGCGCAGGCCGCCCGGCGCGAAGAGCAGGAGCGGAAAGCCGGAGCCGTGGATTTCGTAGTTGATCTCGGCATCAGGGCGCGTGAATACGGGCATCGTCATCCTCCGGGCGTGTGGTTACCACGATTGCCGGGACACGATAGCACCGTTTGCCCGAGGGCGACGGAGATCGTCGCCACGAGCGTTCTTCGGAGCCGCTCGCCTTCTCTCTCGGGTAGGCCCACAGGCACAATCTTGGAACTTCACGAGTAGCGCCTGCTATGCTTGGGCACCGTGACTGAGGCTCACGCCGGCATCGCACGTGTCACGTGTACGCACGACTGCCCCGACGCCTGCGCCATGCTCATTACGGTTCGGGACGGGCGCGCCGTCGACGTCGCGCCGAATCCGGCCCATCCCGTCACCGGCCGGAACCTCTGCGTCAAGGTCGACCGGTATCTCGAACGCGTTTACAGCCCGGACCGGTTGCTCCATCCCCTGCGCCGCACCGGCGCGAAGGGCGCGGGCCGCTTCGTCCGCATCTCTTGGGATGAGGCCATCGACGAGATCGCTGCTCGCTGGCGATCGATCATCGCCGCCGACGGAGCTGCGGCCATCCTGCCCTACTCGTATCTCGGGAGCATGGGCACGCTGGCCACGTTCGGCACGGCGCATGCGCTCTTTCACCGGCTAGGGGCGAGCCGTCTTGAGCGTACGATCTGCGGTGGACAGAGCGCCGGGCTCACTGGACTCGTGGGACCGATGTGGACCGATCCGGAGCACCTCGTCGACGCGCGGCTGGTTCTCGTGTGGGGCATGGACCCGATCAGCACCAGCGTCCACACCTGGAGCCTGATCCGCCGGGCTCGGGAGCGTGGCGCCCGGCTTGTGGTAATCGATCCCTACCGCAGCCGCACCTCGATGCAAGCAAATCTCCACATTCGCATCTTGCCGGGCACCGATGGTGCCCTTGCGCTCGGCATGCTGCACATCATCCTGCGCGCCGGCCTCGACGATCCTGACTACATCGCGCGCCATACGACGGGCCTCGAAGCGTTGCGCGAAAGCGTCGCGCCGTGGACTCCGGAGGCGACGGCCGCAGCCACCGGGCTCGCTGCGGACGATGTAGTCGCGCTCGCACGCGAGTACGCGACGACTCGACCGGCGTGCATCCGCTACGGGGTGGGCATGCAGCGCGCGGCGGGCGCGGGTATGGCACTCCGGGCGATCCAGTGCCTGCCCGTCGTGACGGGTCAGTGGCGCCACCACGCGGGCGGCGTCGCGGACGCGCGGACCATTCGCGCGGTGGAGATCGGCAAGCTCATGCGCCTCGACCTGGGCGACCCGCCGCCGCGCACATTGAACATGATCCAACTCGGGCGCCATCTCACTGATCCGGCGCTCCGCCCGCCCATCCGGTCGCTCTATGTCTGGGCTTCGAATCCGGCGGTGATCGCCGCCGACCAGGCGCGCGTGCTGGAGGGGCTCGCGCGCGACGATCTCTTCACGGTGGTGCACGAGCAGTTCATGACGGATACGGCGCGCTACGCCGATATCGTGCTGCCCGCGCCGACCATGCTCGAGCAGGAAGACCTCGTCGGCTCCTGGGGCTTCAACTACGTTGCCCTCTCCGAACAGGCCATCGCGCCGCTTGGAGAGGCTCGGAGCAACGCCGAGGTGACGCGACTTCTGGCAGCCAGGCTCGGCTTCGACGAGCCCGTGTTCAAGATGACGGATCGCGAGCTGATCGAGCTGGCGCTACGCGGATCGAGGGCGGAGGCGGACGGGGCGACGCTCGAGCGTCTCCAAGCCGAGGGCTTCGTGCGAGTCGGGCCACCGAGAGGCCTCGCGCCATTCGCCGAGGGCGGTTTCCCCACTCCGAGTGGAAAGTTCGAGTTCGACTCGGCCGATTTAGCCAAGGCGGGCCTGGGCCCGCTGCCCGTGTTCGTGCCGCCCGCCGAGAGCCCGGAGACCCGGCCCGATCTGGCCGCACGCTTTCCGCTCCGGCTGCTCACGCTCAAGCGGCACCACTCCATCAACTCGTCGTACGGCGGCCTGCCCGTCTTGCTCCGCGCCGAGCCGGAGCCCTGTCTAGAGATCCATCCCGATGACGCCTCGGCTCGCGGCATCACCGATGAAGAGCCGGTGCGGGTTTGGAACGAGCGCGGGACGGTGACCTACCGCGCGCGCGTGACCGACCGAGTCCTGCCGGGCATGGTGGCGGCGCCGTTCGGGAACTGGACCCGCGACGGGGCCAGCGTCAACGCCCTCACAAGCGACCGCCTGGGTGACATCGGCAACGGGCCCACCTTCTGCGACACGCTCGTCGAGATCGCGGCCGCGAGCCCGGGGCCATCGTGACGGAGTCTTGTCACGGAACCTGGAGAAGCGTGCATTGGGGCGAGCGCAAGATCAGCGCGCCGGCAGAATCCCGGGCTGGCACAGCAGGTGCGCGTTATCGAAGTAGACCCATACATGGCTAATCTTTCCGTTTGATACGCGCCTTCAAGTTTTCTCCTACTGCGTTGCGGTCGCGGCAATAAAACGACGTAGAATCGCGGAGGGCACGAGGCGCGCCCAAGAGGAGAAGGTCATGCGCATGATTGACATGGAGTGCAGCGTCCCGAAGCGCCCCGACGCGCCGCCACCGGCCGCGCCGGCCGCGCCGCGAGCCGGACAGCCGGCAGGCTACGGCATGGCCAACTACGGGCGCATCTTCCGCTCGCGCAAGGACGGCGGCGACGCGCGGCCGGCGACCGAGCTCTCCGCGTACGTGGAGCTGCTCGAGCGCGCGGGCATCGTGCGGGCCGTGCCCTTCGGCACCACCAACGACGAAATGGCTGAGCTGGTGCGCGACTACCCCGATCGCTTCCTCGGCCTGGCGCGCATCAGCGCGTACGACGGCATGCGCGGCGTGCGCGAGCTCGAGCGCCGGGTGCGCGAGCAGGGCTTCCGGGCCCTCGGCGTCTCGGCGCTCGTGGACGGGATCCCGGCGAGCGATCGGCGCTTCTACCCGCTCTACACCAAGGCGGCCGAGCTGGAGATCCCGGTGCGCATCTACTCGTCCATGAACTACGCGACGGACCGGCCGTACGACCTCGGCCACCCGAGACACCTCGACCAGGTCGCCATCGACTTCCCCGAGCTGACGATCATCGGCGGCCTTGGGGGCTGGCCGTGGGTGAACGAGATGGTCGCGCTCGTCCGCCGCCATCCGAAACTGCACCTCGACACCTCCGCGCATCGCGCCAAGTACCTGGGCCAGACCGGGTCGGGATGGGAGATGCTGATTCAGTTCGGCAACACGCTCATCCAGGACAAGGTCCTGGTCGGGCTCTCGGCGGGCCTCGTCGGCCAGCCGCACGAGACGCTGATAAAGGAGTACCTTGAGCTGCCGCTCAAGGATGCCGTCAAGGAGAAGTGGCTCTACGGTAACGCCGCGCGGGTGTTCGGCATCGAATAGGAGGAGACCATTGCTGACGACTGAGACGATCGACGCCACCGCCCGCGCCTACTTGGACGCGCGCCGGTCGCGCACACGGTACGTGCCGCTCGATCCTGCCCTCCGGGCGGCGCCGCTCGACGAGGCCTATCGCATCCAGGACAGTCTCCACCGGCTCATGGCCGATGCCGGGCATGGCGAGATCGCCGGCTGGAAGATCGCGCTGACCTCGAAGGCGATGCAGCAGATGACGGGCGTGGACCAGCCCGCCGCCGGCGCCATCTTCTCCAAGGTCGTGCTTCCCTCGCCGGCCCGGATCGAACTGACCGCGTATCACCACCTGGGCGTCGAGTTCGAGGTCGCGGTGCGCCTCACCGACGACCTCCCGGCGAGCGGCGCGCCCTGGACGCGCGCGTCGGTAGCCGGCCGGGTCGACGCGTGCATGCCCGCCTTCGAGCTGGTCGAGGACGGCAACGCCGACTACAAGACGCTCGACGCCTTCACCCTCGTGGCTCAGAACGCCTGGAACGGCGGAGTCGTCCTCGGCGCGCCCGTGACTGAGTGGCGCGGCGTCGACCTCGAGGCCTCGACGACGCGCTGCTGGATCAACGATCAGCCTGGAGGCCAGGGGAAGACGGGCGACGCGCTGGGCCATCCCTTCGAGGCCGTGGCGTGGCTGGCGAACCTCCTCAACCGCCGCGGCCGCATGCTCCATGGCGGGATGGTCGTCATGACGGGCAGCAGCATTACCACCAAGTTCCCGGCGCCCGGCGACCGCGTGCGCTTCGCCATCGACGGCCTCGGCGAGGTGGCGCTCGAGGTCGCGCGGTAGCGCCGAGAGCCGGCGTGCTATCCTCGCCGCAAGGCAACCGCATGAGCACATCGTCTCCGCGTCGCGAATGGCCCGGCGCGACTCTCGCCCGCGTCCCGTACTGGGTCTACGGGGACGAGGCCAATTACCGCGCCGAGCTCCGCCGCATCTTCGAGGGCCCCGTCTGGAACTATGTCGCCCTGGAGTCCGACCTCGCCCGGACGGGTGACTACCGCACGACGTTCGTGGGCGAGATGCCGGTGATCGTGGTGCGGGGCGAGACGGGTGAGATCCACGCCTTCGAGAACCGCTGCGCCCATCGCGGCGCCCTCATTGCCCTGGACGACTGCGGCTCCACCGGCAAGCGCTTCCAGTGCGTCTATCACGCGTGGAGCTACGACCTGCGGGGCGCGCTCGTGGGAGTGGCCTTCGAGAAGGGCGCGAACGGCAAGGGCGGGATGCCGGAGTCCTTCTGCAAGGGGGAGCACGGGCCGCGCCAGCTCCGAACCGCCACGATCGGCGGCCTCGTGTTCGCCAGCCTGTCGCCGGCAGCGCCGCCCATCGAGGAGTATCTGGGAGAGGCAGTGCGGGAGCGGCTCCTTCGCGTGCTCGGCCGCCCGGTCCAGGTGCTGGGCCGCTTCGTCCAGGCCCTGCCGAACAACTGGAAGCTCTACGTCGAGAACGTGAAGGACACCTATCACGCGAGCCTGCTCCACACCTTCTTCAGCACCTTCCACATCACGCGCCTCACCCAGGGTGGCGGGGTGCTCGTGAGCCCCGACGGCGCCCACCACGCCAGTAGCACCATCGATCGCGGGGACGACCGGAGCAGCTCCGCCTACCGCGACCAGGGCATCCGCTCGGAGAGCGACCGCTACCGCCTCACCGATCCGAGCCTCCTCGACACGGTGAAGGAGTTCGGCGACGACATCCAGCTCCAGATCCTCACGGTCTTCCCGAACCTGGTGGTGCAGCAGGTGTACAACGCGCTCGCGGTGCGCCAGGTACTGCCCAAGGGGCCGGGCGCGATGGAGCTGCACTGGACCTACCTGGGCTTCGCCGACGACACCGCCGAGATGCGGCGCCGCCGGCTCCGCCAGGCCAACCTCGTCGGGCCGGCCGGGTACGTCTCGATGGAAGACGGCTGCGTGGGCGGCTTCGTCCAGCGCGGCGTCGCCGCTGCGGAGGATACCCTGTCGGTCGTCAACATGGGCGGGGAGGGCGCCGAGTCGCAGGACACGCGGGCCACCGAGGCCGCGGTGCGCGGATTCTGGAAGGCGTATCGCGCCTACATGGGTTACTAACGGTGCTCGAGCGCGTGTCCCGGCTCAACGCGGAGTACGCGCGCGCCATCGACGACGACCGGCTCGAGGACTGGCCCGAGTTCTTCGCCGAACCCTGCCTCTACTCCATCACGTCCGCCGACAATCACCGCCGAGGGATGCCCGCCGGCATGATCTACGCCGACTCGAAGGGCATGCTGAAGGATCGCGTCGCCGCCCTGCGCGAGGCGAACGTCTACGAGCGCCAGTCGTACCGGCACGTGGTGGGCCTGCCCGCCATCCTCGGCGAGCGGGACAGCGCGGTGCGCACGGAGACGCCGTTCCTCGTGGTCCGCATCATGCGCGACGGCACCATGGGGCTCTTCGCCACCGGCCGCTACCTGGATGCCCTCGTCGAGGAGGCGGGCGCCCTCCGCTTCCGCGAGCGTGTCGTCGTCTGCGACAGCAGCCGCATCGACACCCTGCTCGCGATCCCCCTCTAGGAGACCACTCCATGGACCTGGGGCTTCAAGGCAAATACGCGATCGTCACCGGCGGGAGTCTCGGCATCGGCAAGGCGATCGCGCGGGAGCTGGCCCGCGAGGGCGCCGACGTCGCCATCGTCGCGCGCACGAAGGAGACCCTCGAGGCGGCGGCGCGGGAGCTGGCGGCGGAGACCAAGCGCCGCGTCATTTCGCTCGCGTGTGATGTCACGAGCAAGGCGCAGGTTGACGCGATGGTTGCCCAAGCCGCCGCTCAGCTGGGCGGGCTCCACATCCTGGTCAACAGCGGCTCCGCGCCCGGCGGCTCGGCCACCGCAACGGGCCCCATCGAAACCGTGGTCGACGAGGACCTGCTCCAGGACTTCAACGTGAAGTTCGTGGGGGCGCTCCGCTGCGCCCGCGCCGCCATCCCCTTCATGAAGGAGCAGGGGTGGGGCCGCATCATTAATATCAGCGGGCTGAACGCCCGCAACGCCGGGAACCTGAGCGGCGGCGCGCGCAACACCTCCCTCGTCCACTTCACCAAGACCCTGGCCGTCCAGGTGGGCCGCTACGGCATCACGGTCAACTGCATCCACCCAGGCGTGACGCGCACCGAGCGCACGCCGCGCCTGCTGGCCGCCCGGGGGAAGGAGCTGGGCATTGCCCCCGAGGACGTCGAGAAGCGCGACTTCGCCGACGATTCCCCGCGCGGCAACGCCATCGGCCGCATGGTGGACGCGTCCGAGATCGCCTACGTCACCGCGTTTCTCGCGTCGGACAAGGCCTGGTCGATCTCGGGCGAGCTCATCGTGGCCACCGGGGGCGCCGGGCGGGCGGTGTATTACTAGGCCGAGAAGAACTCCAGCATCAGCCGGTTGACCTCGGGCGCGTTCTCGTACGCCGACCAGTGGCCGGCGCGCGGGATCCGGTGCACGTCGAGCGCGCCGACGGCCTGGCGGATCTCGCCGATCAAGAGATCCGCGGGCCGGAACGCGGAATCGTCGCCCACGCCCCAGAGCAGGCGGATCCGGCACTTCAATTGAGGCAGATCGCCCAGGAGCGTCCCGCCGCCGCTGACTTTGCGGCTGTTGAAGCGGGTTCTCCGAACGCAGTCGGCCTGGATGTCCACCGTCTCTTCGCTGACGCTCGCCGGATCGCTGAGCATGTTCACGAGCAGGTTGTGGCGGCAGATCTCGCGGAAGAGTCTCTCGTCGTCTCCCGCGTCTTTGTAGCTTCGCGTCGGCCTGTCGGCGAACCGTCGCAGGGGGAAACCGGCGGGCGAGATCAGGCAGAGGTGCGTCACCCGCGGGGCGAGCCGCCGAGCGAAATTCGCGGCGATGGCGGCGCCGAACGAGAACCCGGCAAACCGAGGTGGGCCGTCGCCCGGGAACATCTCGACGAACAGATCGTGCACGAGGTCGAGATAAGCCGCGCCGGAGGTCTCGCGCGGGACGGGCGCCGAAGCGCCGTACCCCGGGTGGTCGAGCGCGTGCACGGTGAAGCGCGCCGCGAGCGGCTCGACGTTCCGGGTCCAGTGCTTCCACGAGCCCATGCCGCCGTGAAAGAGCACGACATCGGGCCCGCTGCCGCTCCGGTGGACCGCCATCGCGGGAGCGCGGTCGCTGGGCAAGGTAAAGACCGTCGCGATCAGGCGAGCTTGGGCCGCACGCGCTCGGCAAAGGCGGCCATTTGCCCGTCCAGCTCGGGGCCGTCGGCGGCGAGGAACTCGAGGACCAGGTGCTCGACTCCGCAGTCGGCTAGCTCCGCGATCTGATCGATCAGGTGGGCCGTCTCGCCAGCGAGCACGCGGCCGCCATGGGTGGAAGCCGGTACAGCCTGACCGGGCCCGACGATGCGGACGTCGTTGCGAAGCGTGAGCGCGGGAGGCACGGCACGGCCGCGCGCCTGGCAGAGTCGCGCCAGCTCGGCCCGGCCGGCCCTCAGCTCCTCAGGCGAACGATTGATCGGATGCCAGGCGGCGCCGAACTGGGCGGTGCGACGAAGCGCGGCCCGGCTGTGCCCCCCGACCCAGATCGGCGGGTGCGGCTTCTGCACGGGCTTGGGCTCGAACGTGAGCCCGCTGAACTGCGTGAATTTTCCACTAAATGATGGGGCTTGTTTCGTCCACAGCTCCTGCATGGCCTCGAGGTACTCGTCGGTCATGGCGCCGCGCTCCGCGAAGGGCACACCCAGGATGGCGCTCTCGGCGGCCACCCAGCCCGCGCCGATTCCGAACACGACCCGCCCGCCGCTCAGCGCGTCGAGCGAGGAGATCATCTTGGCGGTGACGACCGCGTTGCGGTACGGGACGATGAGCACCGTCGTGCCGAGCCGCACCCGGCTGGTCGCCCCCGCGATCACCGCAAGCGTCACGAGCGGGTCGAAGATGGTCTCGCCGAAGTTGACGACGTTCGCGTGCGGCACGACGACGTGATCGCTGACCCACACGGAGTCGTAGCCGAGCTGCTCCGCCCTGACGGCCGCGCCCCGGATGATGTCCGGCGTGGCCAGGTGCCGGCAGTTGGGAATCCAGATGCCGAATTTCATGCTGGCGCTCCTGACTGGCTGAGGGTTCGTTTCGACCGCTCTTCTACCGCGGCGTCACAGTGAAGTCAATGCCACATGCTCGCCCGCCACCTGATCCCGATGAGGAGCGTGAATACCAGGCCGACCACCGATAAGGTGCTGATGGTCAGCGGATAGCCGATCAGATCGATGAGAGCGCCGGAGCCAATCAGGCCCAGCGGGAGGCCGTAGACCGCGAGCATCCGGACGCCCATGACCCGTCCCCGGAACCGGTCGCCGGCGGCCGTGAGCAGGCTGGTGGTCATCGAGATCATCGCCACGTTCTGGACGAAGCCGGCGAGGAGGAGCGCGAGAAGCCCGGCCCGCAAGTTTCCCACGTGGCCGAAGCCGAGCAGGACGGCGTACCAGATCGCCGTGCAGACCAGCACGAAGCGCTCGGGCCGGCGTGGCCCTCCCGTCACGATCGTGGCGATCGAGCCAAGAAGGCCGCCGAACGCGAAGCTGGCGACGAGCCACCCCAGGCCCGTAGCGCCGACGGCGTAGACGTTCTTGGCGACATAGGGAAGCAGGCCGCCCGATACGGGGTAGGCGGTGAGGTTGATCAGGAACGCCAGCCACATCGGGGCGAGCAGCTCGGGCGTCCGCAGGACGTGCAGGAGGCCGTCCTTGAGATCGCGACCGCGCGAGGGGCTGGACATCGCGACGGTGGCAAGGCCCGGAGAGGCCGCGCGCAGCGCTTCACCCGGATCAGGCACCGGATGTCTTCGCGCCACGCCCAACGTCAGCGCGCCGCTCGTGAGATAGAGTGTCGTGATGAGGAGGTAGGCGGGCCCGATGCCGAGAACGGTGGAGAGCCCCGCGCCGGCGAGCGCGCCCACCACGCGGGCGGAATCCATGGTGGCGCGCGACAGGCCCACCGCGCCCATCAGGTGCTGCAGGGGAATCGTTTCGCCGATGAGCGAGTTCCGGAGCACGAGATCGTTTGGGCGGACGAGGCCGACAAGCGTTGCGATAGCGAACACCCACACGGGTGTCAGGCTCCCCGACAGGCTCAGGATCGTGAGGAGCGAGGCCAGAACGGCGTAGACCGCGCGCATCGCGGTCAGCATCGTCCGGCCGCCGAGCCGGTCGCCCAGCACCCCGTACATCGGCGCGAGGAGAGTGCCCAGGAACAGCAGCGAGCCGAACGCGGTGAGCAGGAGCACCGAGCCGGTCTGGACCAACACGTACCAGCTCAGAATGACCGTCTCCATCTCGAACGCCAGCGACGTGAGGAGATCGGCGGGCCACTGGAAGCGGAAGCTGCGGACGCGGAAAGGGGTCAGGTCTTGCATTACGACATTTCACGCCGCCTGTCCTCGGCCAATCGCGAGACATTCCCCTCCGCAATGTAGCAATTCAAGACCTGACCCCGGCTAGCGCGGCTAGCGGTTGAGGTGGCGCAGTGGGAGGCCGGGGCGCGGCCACTCGAACGACACGAGCGTGCCGCCCATGGACAAGGTCGCGTACGCGGTTCGCAGATCTCGGCCGCCGAAGCAGACGTTCGTGACCATCATGTCGGGCAGCATGTACTGGTCGACACGGCTGCCGTCCGGCCAGATGTCGCTCACGGCGCCCGTGATCAGGGTCGCCACGCAGACGTGCCCCTCGCCGTCGACAGCCAGCGAATCGAACATCTGGTAGCCGCCGAGCCCGACGACGACCGTACCCTTCTCGCCCCTGTACGGTCCGTTCGCCGACTCGATCTCGCCCGGCGCCGAGAGCTTGAACGACCAACAGCGCGCCGTCGGCGTCTCGACGACGTAGAGCGTCTTCTCGTCCGGGGAGAGCCCGATCCCGTTCGGGCGCTCGAGCGGGAAGATCGCCTCGCGGATCAAGGACCCGTCGACCTTGGCGTAGTAGACGACGCCGCGGTCGTTGTCGCGCTCGCGCGTCTTGCCGAGGTCGGTGAACCAGAACCCGCCGGCTCCGTCGAACACGAGGTCGTTCGGACCCTTGAGCTTCTGGCCGTCGCAGCGGTCGTAGAGCGTGTCGAACTTGCCGGTCTCGGGATCCACGACCTGGATGCTGCCGCCGGCGTAGTCATCGGCCTGGAGAACCGGGAACAGCTTGCCGGGCCGCTCGACGAACTTGAGCCCGCCGTTGTTGGTCACGTAGATCTTGCGCCCCGGCCCCATCGCCGCGCCGTTCGGGCCGCCGCCGAGCTTGGCGATCACGTGGATCTTCCCGTCGGGCGAGACGCGCGACAACGTCCGGCGCTCGATCTCGACCAGGATGACGGAGCCGTCCGGCATTGCCACGGGGCCCTCGGGGAAGCGCAGTCCCGAGGCGATCTGCTTGTACGCGGGCGTGAGCGTTGTCATCGAGATTCTCCTGGGGTGCCCTGTTGCGCGGCGAGCCCTGTGCTCGCTCGATCGAGCCAGTATAGCCGGGCGGCGCCGGGCGTGGTGAACGGAGCGCGCCGCCACAAGGCGGCACTGGCGCTTACTTTATGCACTACAATCTCGTCCGGATTCATAAGACGCGTCGGGTGACGCCAGCCATGGAGGCGGGAGTGGCCGATCACGTTTGGGCGCTGGACGAAATCGCTCGGCTCGTGGCCTGATGGACCGCACGCGACTCTTGCAGCGCGGCGTATGGCTGGCGGTGGCGACCGTGGGCTGGAACGTCATAGAAGGCGTGATCGCTGTCGCTGCTGGCATGCTGGCATCATCCGTGGCGCTCATCGGCTTCGGCATTGATTCGTTCGTCGAGACCGCCAGCGGGGCGGTCGTCGGATGGCGGCTCCGGGCTGAGCTGAGGGGCCACGCAGATGAAGAACGCGCCGAGGTTCTGGAACGCCGCGCTGGCCGGATCGCCGGGGCACTCCTTCTCGGCCTCGCCGTCTACATTGTCATTGACGCCGGCCGGCGGCTTCTCGGCTTCGGCGAGGAAGCGCAGGAAAGCCGGGTTGGCATCGCGCTGACCACGATCTCTGGCGTCGTCATGCCCGCCCTGGGGTGGGCGAAGCTAAGTACCGCTAAGGCCCTCCGCAGCGGGGCGCTGCGAGCGGATGCCTACGAGACGATCACCTGCTCCTGGCTTTCAGTCACAACCCTCGCCGGGCTGATCCTGAATGCGGCCCTCGGCTGGTGGTGGGCTGATCCACTGGCGGCCCTTGTGATTGTCCCTTTAGCGGTGCGGGAGGGCTTGGAGGGCTGGCGCGGTGAGTGTCACGATTCAAACTGAGACACTACCGGCCCCGGGTCCGGCTGGCGTCGAGCCCGCGGATACCGTATGATCCTCGCGCCGTGAACTTCGACTTCTCGCCCGAT
>Ga0315281_10004045_pt1 | contig 21381 bp, 18 predicted proteins | sample YL17G07_0_MG_FD_204540 | JGI IMG/M metagenome (GOLD analysis project Ga0315281, IMG submission 204540) | Sediment microbial communities from Yellowstone Lake, YNP, Wyoming, USA - YL17G07_0 | ecosystem: Environmental > Aquatic > Freshwater > Lake > Sediment | place: USA: Wyoming | collected...
CCCCGCCACACACCAGGCATTCGCGCTTCAGGCGACTACCGAGTATTTTATGGGACGCAGGACGCGGGTACGCAAACGCGTTTTGCCGCGTTATGACCTCGCCATCCTGCACGATCCGGAAAACCCAGAGCAGGCATCCAATGCCAGGGCACTGCAGAAGTTCGGGAAGGCTGCGCAGTCGCTGGGAATGAGTGTGGAGTTCATCACCCGCGAAGATTACGGCAGGCTATCCGAGTTCGACGCCCTGTTCATTCGCGACACCACTTTTGTCAATCACTACACCTACCGCTTTTCGCGGCGGGCGGAGGCAGAAGGCCTGGTGGTGATCGACGATCCGGATTCCATTCTGAAGTGCAACAACAAGGTCTACCTCGCTGAAATCCTGTCCCGTTATCACCTCCCCGCGCCAAAAACGCTGCTAGTTGATCGCGACAACATCGAGCAAATCATCCCCGCGCTGGCACTCCCCTGCGTGCTCAAGCAGCCGGACAGCTCGTTCTCGCTGGGGGTGGTGAAGGTAGAGTCGGAGAAAGATTTGCATGACAAGGTGAACGCGTTGCTGGAGAAGTCTGAATTGATCATTGCGCAGGAATACCTGCCCACCGAATTCGACTGGCGCGTCGGCATCCTCGACCGCAAACCGCTGTTCGCGGCAAAGTACTTCATGGCTCCCGGCCACTGGCAGATTATCAAGCACAGTGAGCAGAAACACGATTTTGTCGAGGGGCTGACGCAAGCTGTGGCTGTGGACGAAGCGCCGGACAAGTTGATAAAACTGGCACTCAAGGCCGCCAACCTGATCGGCGACGGATTCTACGGCGTTGACATCAAGCAGGTCGGCAAGCGTTACGTCGTCATCGAGATCAACGACAACCCCAACGTGGATGCGGGCAATGAAGACGGCGTGCTCAAGGATGCACTCTACCGCGAAGTAATGGGCGTGTTCCTGCAGCGCATCGAAATGCGCAAACAAGGAGTTTTGCGATGAGCGCCCCGCTTGCACTCCATGCCTTCACGGCTTACGGCATCGAGCTCGAATACATGATCGTGGACCGCCAGACGCTTTCGGTGTTGCCAATCGCCGACGAGTTGCTGCGCCGCGCGGCGGGAAAACGTGTGGCTGATGTAGCGCGGGGAAATTTCGGCTGGTCCAACGAAATGGTGCTGCACCTCATTGAACTCAAGAATACGCGACCTGACCCTGTTCTGGAAAATCTTCCAGCCGCCTTCCACAACGAGATACAAGCCATCGAGCGGCTGCTTGAACCCATGGGAGCGCGTCTCATGCCCACCGCGATGCACCCCTGGATGGACCCTCGCGCCGAAACACGGCTGTGGCCCCATGATAATGCACTCATCTACCAGTCCTACGACCGCATCTTCAACTGCAAGAAACACGGCCAGGCCAATCTGCAAAGTATGCATCTCAATCTGCCTTTTGCCGATGACGCAGAGTTCGCCCGCCTGCATGCCGCGATACGGCTGGTACTGCCTGTCATCCCGGCACTGGCGGCGAGCTCGCCCATCGCCGACGGCAAAGCCAGCGGCTTTCTGGACTACCGCATGGAAACTTACCGCACAGCGCTCGAGCGGGTTCCTTCCGCAATCGGACGAGTGATCCCGGATACGGTCAGCAGCCGTGCCGAATATGAAGAGCGGATACTGGCGCCTTTGTATAGAGATATCGCGGCATTGGATACGGATTGCGTAATGCAGCACGAGTGGCTCAACGCACGCGGCGCGATCCCGCGCTTCGATCGCAATGCCATCGAGATTCGTGTTACTGACATTCAGGAATGTCCGCAAGCCGATCTCGCGATCGCCGCCATCGTCAGCGCCGTTGTGCAGTCACTCTATGACGGCAAGTGGGCTACACTTGCGATGCAGCAAGCAACGGTCACGGATGTGCTGGTGAAGCTGTTGCACGCCTGCATCCGTGACGCCGATCAGGCAGTAATCGATGATGCAGACTACCTGAAGCTATTGGGTTTTCCGGATAGACAATGCAAAGCCGGTGAACTCTGGCACCATTTCGTCGAGACAACATCACTGAAGCACTCCGCATACTGGCACGAGCCGCTACGCGTGATGCTTGAACGCGGTCCGCTCGCGCGCCGCATTCTGCGTGCTGTTGGACAGGACTGCTCGCAAACTCGCCTGCACGAGGTTTACGCAAAGTTATGCGACTGTCTTGCAACGGGGCAAATGTTCGTGGACTAATGAGCTTTCCATAAATCATGACACTTTTAAACCCCTCCCAGCCTCCCCTTGACAGGGGAGGGGCGAGCACATCTCTCCCCCTGTTAGAGGTAGGGTCGCAGCAAAGCTGCGGGGTACCCACCAGCATACCCCTTGCGGGTGCAAGGGGGAGCCGGAGGGGGTTTGAGCCTAATGAACAATTTCAGTTAAAGTTTTTCATGTCATGAATTATGAAAAACTCAATAATATGCCATGGCTAAGAATGACTACCTCCTGATAACTTGCGAGCACGGCGGAAACCGCATCCCGCAACGCTACCGGAAACTGTTTTCAGGTTACGAGGCATTATTGCAAACTCATCGTGGTTACGATGCGGGTGCGCTAGTGATGGCTAAGCTTATGGCCAAGTCCCTGGGTGCGTCCTTGTTTGTTGCCACCACCAGCCGTCTGCTGGTCGACCTCAACCGCTCCATTGCTCATCCGCACCTCTATTCCGATGCTACGCGCAAGGCACCCGTCAGGATTCGACGCGAGATACTGCAACGCCATTACCTGCCCTACCGCAACAAGGTCGAAGCGGATATTGCTGCGGCGATTGAGTGCGGCAAACGGGTCGTACACATCGCCTCCCACAGCTTCACGCCAGAGCTCAATGGTGTGGTGCGCAATGCTGATATCGGCTTGCTCTATAACCCGGCGCGAAGCGGAGAGCTTGCACTGTGTCGCAACTGGCAGACGCAACTAAAGACTGTATTACCCGATTTTAAGGTGCGAAGAAATTACCCCTACACTGGACGATCTGATGGTTTTACCGCCTACCTGCGTCGGCGTTTTCCGGCTGGGCGTTATGTCGGCATCGAACTGGAAATCAATCAGAAGCATGTATTGGATGACGCGCGCTATTGGCGCGTATTGAGACGAGCGGTGATTAAGTCTTTGCGGCGCGCACTCGCCTGATGCTTACGATCGACGCACTGCTGCCCGTTACCTGCCATACACATCCCGCTCATTCAATATTTTATAAAGCAGTCAGACAACACTTGAACTTAGTTTCGATATGAACCCACACCAGTATGATATTGAAAAACTCTATGCGAAGCTGCAAAGCAATGCGCAGGGGTTGACGCAAGACGAGGCAACACAACGGCTGGCAAGATACGGCGCCAACCAGCTTGAAAAAATCTCCGGGCAATCTTTCATTGGCAGGCTGCTCAAGGAGTTTACCCACTTCTTCGCACTGATCCTGTGGTTGGCCGCTGCACTGGCTTTCGTCGCGGAATGGCAAGATCCAGGGGAAGGAATGGCGATGCTGGGTTATGCCGTGCTTGGCGTGATCTTGATCAACGGGCTATTCTCGTTCTTGCAGGAATACCGCGCGGAAAAGGCGCTGGTAGCGCTGCGCAATCTGCTGCCGCACTTCACCACTGTGTTGCGCGACGGCCATGCGGTGCAAGTGCCGGTGGCGGAGTTGGTGCCGGGGGATGTGGTGCTGATCGCTGCAGGCGACGATGTGCCCGCAGATTGCCGTTTGATCAAAGCGTTCGGCGTGCGCGTCAACACCGCCAATCTCACCGGCGAATCCAAGCCGATGGCGCGCGATGCGTCCGTTGAAATTGAGGAGCAGGCCGCGTTGCGGCGCAACCTTCTGCACGCCGGTACTTCGCTGATTTCCGGCGAAGCCACAGCAATGGTGTATGCCACCGGCATGCACACCGAATTCGGCAACATCGCGCGCCTGACGCAAGCCGCGCGCGAGCCGCTGTCGCCGCTGCAAATTGAGATTGCGCGCCTTTCCCGGCTGGTGGCGCTCTTCGCCACGTTGCTAGGCGCGTTGTTCTTTCTGATCGGCCAGTTGATCGGCTTGTCGTTCTGGGAAAACCTGGTGTTCGCAATCGGTATCATCGTCGCCAATGTACCGGAAGGATTGCTGCCCACTGTCACGCTGTCGCTGGCAATGGCAACACAGCGCATGGCGAAAAAAAATGCGCTGGTGCGTCACCTCCCCGCCGTGGAAACACTGGGCGCAGCCAGCGTAATTTGCAGCGACAAAACCGGCACACTGACGCAAAACCGCATGAGCATCCGGCAAATATATTATTCTGGCGCACTGCATTCTCCAGGCGAATTAGTAGGAGCCGAATTGGTTGAAGCCGAACCGCTGTTCGCCATCATGCGCCACTGTCATGATCTGCGCCGTGTTGAGCAAGACGGGCAGGCTTCATGGTTGGGCGACCCGATGGAAGTGGCGCTGCTGCAAAGCGCACCAGCCGGTGGCACGACGTTTCCGCGCACCGATGAAATCCCCTTCGACACTGAACGCAAGCGCATGTCGGTGATTTGCGCTACGCCTGAAGGGCATATGCTGTACTGCAAAGGAGCACCGGAAAACGTACTGCCGTTATGCAGCACAATGCTGCTACAAGGTAAACATCAGGCGCTGAATGATAGCAGTCGTGCCAGCTTGATGAGCGCGCATGGGCAAATGACCGAGCGGGGACTGCGCGTGATTGCGCTCGCGTATCGCAGTTTTAATCAACACGCCACACAGCGCGAAAGCGAACTGATCTTCGCCGGATTAATCGGGCTGGTCGACCCGCCGCATGAAGCTGTTCCAGCAGCGATCCGAACCTGCCATGCCGCCGGTATTCGCGTGATCATGATCACTGGCGATCATCCGCAAACCGCCATCGCACTGGCGCGCGAGATCGGTTTGGCGCAGAACCCGGTCGCGGTAACTGGCGACAAGCTGCGTCTAATGTCGGATACCGATCTGCATTTATTGCTCGACGAAGCCGAATTGATTTTTGCACGCACCAGCGCCGAGCAGAAGATGCGCATCGTGCAAGCCTTGCAGCAAAAAGGCGAGATCGTCGCCGTGACCGGCGATGGGGTCAACGATGCCCCGGCTTTAAAGACTGCCGATGTCGGCATCGCGATGGGTATCTCCGGCACCGATGTCGCAAAGGAATCGGCCGACATCATCCTGCTCGACGACAACTTCGCCACCATCGTCGCGGCGATTGAGGAAGGACGTGCAGTGTTCGACAACCTGCGTAAATTTCTCACTTATATTTTTACGTCGAATATCCCAGAAATGGTACCGTATCTTGCCTTTGTGCTATTCAAAATTCCGCTGCCGCTGAGCATCATACAAATACTCGCGGTCGATCTCGGCACCGACATGCTGCCCGCACTTGCGCTCGGCGCGGAGAAATCCGACCCGGGTACGATGCTGCGACCGCCCCGACCGCGTAGCGAACGGCTGCTCAACTGGGAATCTTTGCTGCGCGCATACCTGTTTCTCGGCCCGCTCGAAGCCATCGCAGCGATGGCTGCCTTCTTCTTCGTGCTGCACGGTGGTGGCTGGCAATATGGGAATACGTTGGGCCATCACGACAATTTGTATTTACAAGCCACCACTGCTTGCCTGTCCGCGATCATCGCTATGCAGGTGGTCAACGTGTTCCTGTGCCGCCATCCCGCCATGTCCGTATTCAGCCGCAGCTATCGCCGCAACCGCCTGATAGGGTACGGGATTGTTTTCGAGTTATTGCTGCTGGCGCTAATAGCCTACACACCATTGGGAAACGCGCTATTCGGCACAGCTCCAATAGACACCCAAGTGTGGCTGCTCATCATTTCTTTCGCTCCCGCTATGTTGTTGCTGGAGGAGTTGCGCAAGTCAATAATACGCGGACGGCAAAAGAGTGGCTTCAACAAGAAATAAGAATGGGGAATGGAAGGGGTGATTCCTCCCTTTGGCAGAGGCAGGGTCACTGCGTAGCAGTGGGCACCCAACAGCGTACCCCTTGCGGGTGCAAAGGGAGGCCAGGAGGGATTCACGGCAAATTTATTCTCCCTGTAATTGTTTGATTATTAATGTCGGAGAAGCCACGTTATTTTGTTCCCTCTCCCACTTGTGGGAGAGGGTTAGGGAGAAGGAAAACCTTGAAGAAACATCATGTTCCTGTGCTCACCTGCTAACGCTGCCCAATTAGAACATTGCCCGCTAATACACCAGATACTCCGACCATTCCCTGTCAAAATACCTGACCAGTGCCTGATCATCCAGCCTTTGAATTTTTGTCGCCACTTTTGCCATATCCGCCGGGAAGTGGAACATTTCTCTGGCGGTTTCATAGCTCACATATTTGAGGTCGGCCGGGTAATTTTTTGGGGGTGTATAGGGCATGCGCGTTGCGATGACATAGCCCCACTCGCCGAATGACGGCACGTAAGTGTGATAGGGAGTGGTTATGAAGCCGGAAGCTTCCAGCGTGTTGTTCACGCACCAGAATGATTTGCGTGCAACCATAGGCGATGTGCTTTGCACGACGAGGATGCTGTGATCGGTCATCACTTGATGCAGCAACTTATAGAAGGTGGTGGAATAAAGCTTGCCGACTGAATAATTGGAGGGATCCGGCAGGTCGATGAGGATAGCATCGTAGGTCTGCGCTTTGTCTGCTGCCCTTTCCTTCAACCAGATAAAGGCATCACGATTGATCACTTCCAACTTGGGCGATAGCAGCGAGTTATGATTCAACGCTGTGAGCATTTCATTCGATGAAAACAGCCGGGTCATTGCGGGATCGAGATCGACCAGAGTGATGCTCTGGATGCTTGAATATTTAAGCACCTCGCGCAGGGCCAGGCCATCGCCGCCGCCGATGATCAGAATATTTTTGGGGTCATGTATTGCAGCGAGTGCCGGATGCACCAGCGCCTCGTGGTAGCGGTATTCATCGACGGAACTGAATTGCAGGTTGCCATTTAAAAACAGCCTGAGGTCGCGCGATGCTTTGGTGAGGACTATCCGTTGGTAGGGTGTCGATTCTGAATAGATGATTTTTCCCTGATAGGTGTTGTGTTCGGCATAACCCATGATGCTGTCAGCATAGGCAAAACCCAGGGTGAGACCCACGATGACTGCGACTGCCGACATTTTGTGCAGACGGTTCCACGGCGAATTATCCTGCAGTGCGTACAGCACCCACAGCGCAACGCTTGCGTTCAAAATACCGAACAGGAAACTGGTTTTAATCAGCCCCAGATAGGGAATCAGCACCAGCGGAAACAGGATGGAGGCAAACAGTGCGCCGATATAGTCGAATGACAGCACCCTGGATACCAGGTCGCTGAATTCAAACTTGTCCTTGAGAATGCGCAACAGCAGCGGAATTTCAATGCCGACCAGCACGCCGATAAGGCCGACCTGAAAATACAGGAGAAAGCGGAAGGAGTGCACATGTTCGAACAGCAGAAACAGAACCGCCGCAGAACAACCACCCACCGCGCCAAGCAATATTTCCACCTTCACAAAAAACGAGATCAGGTTTTTTGTAACATATCTGGAAAGCCATGACCCCACGCCCATCGCAAACAGATAACAGCCGATGATGGTGGAAAACTGGGTGACCGAGTCACCCAGCAGATAGCTCGCCGCCGTACCCGCAATCAGTTCATAAATCAGGCCGCAGGTCGCAATGATGACGACCGAAAAGAACAGGACAGGTGCCAATGTATTCTCTGCTTAACCGTGTATCGCAGAGGCGATGATAGTTGCGATGCCGTAGGCTAGCGAACCCAAAAAAATCGCCAGTGCGACATTTTGTTTTTCGATCAGCTCTTTCCAGATATTGGCCTTGGGGGTGAGGATATCCAGCAGCACAAAACCGACTACAAATACAACCAAGCCAACACCGGCAAAGATCACCGCACTGACCACATATTTCAAACTGATATATTCATCCATAATGCTCTCCTATTTATGATATTGGTTGGCAGACTTGCTGGCGTGAGATTGACTATCAAACATATTGCTCATTACATACCCCTGATAATTGGCATAGGCCAGCATTGCAACCAGGCTTGCGCAATACACTGCAAATTTTTTAATCATCGCTCCCTCCGCTCCTGTAAATGGCCGGGGCATAATCGCTATTTTCCCAGCGCTTGTTTTCAAAATACCAGCGGTATAAAAAGGCATACAGCGGATACGCAATGATGAGGAAAAAAATGAACCAAAAGTTTCCCCATACTGCCACATTGCGTTTTATTTGCAGAGACACGTCCATTCCATTGGGCCCCATCTGCCCTGGTGACGGATCTATCACCAGGCGGTAATTCCCGGCTGGCACCGCAGAGAAGGATGACTCAGCCACCTGCCCCCCTTCGCTCCAACTATCGCCGCCATCATAGCCGTAATAATATTCAATCACCTGTCTGGCTTCATAAGACTCATTATTTGCTTCGTTCACCAGCGACAAATCCAGCTCCATCCAGTCATTGTTTACCGCTACCATGCTCGTCACAAACAGGTTTGAACGCTTGGAGATGCTAAATACCCGAGTACTGAATGTCTTGTCGCGTTCACTCTGCGCTATATGAATGCTCGATGCGTTAACTTGCGTTCCACTACCCATGCTCCACTGGATTAACAATGCCACAAATATCGACAAGCCGGTGACCTGCCATATCTTTGACAGGCTGCCATAGAAGGGTGCCGGCTGATTGGGTGAGATGCCGGATTTTTTTTGCAACTCTATGCCGAAGGCCTTGGCCACCACTTCCGGTTCGATGTACTCTGCCAGCGTCTCTGTCACTTCCTGCCTGCTCTTCTCGACGGTCAGCATTTTTGGCGGAGCGATGTAGTCCACATATGTGTCCTCATCGCCTTTGCGCACGCGCCAGTAGAATTCGCCCTTAACATATTCAACGACTGATTGGCCTCTGCAGTACACGCTGAATTTCTCGCCATCCAGCTCAATCTCACTGGCAGAGCCCGCAAGCGGCTCATAGCGCTTGATGACGGATGCAAGATTCCAGTGACCCTCTGCCTGCACCAGAAAACGGAAACCGAAGTAGGGATTAAACAACAAGTACTCGTCCCAGTAACTCATATAGGACTTGTCCTTTTTTTCGACATAGCCGATCACTTCCCACTTGATACCATCCAGCACGCCCTTGGCGCCCAATGGGATATCGGTTTCGCGGCTGGCTTCATGCTCTTGCTTGATGATTTTGAAGTTGTCGTTGGCTGTGTCGATCAGGGTGGAGCAATGGCTACATACCGCGCTGATAGTATGACCGGCGGCGCGTATTTCCACGACGCCGCCACAGGACGGACAACTGAACGATTTAACCGATTTACCAGCCATCGAATATCCTGACATTCGAACAGCGCATCGCTTTCCAGTCCACATAACGCCCGCTGTAGGCACGCAACTTGCCTGTTTCTATTTCCACGCTGGCAAATTCGCCGTACTTTCCAAGCAAATCAACCGAGACTATCATGCGTCCCTGCGGAGCTGCCAACGGCAACTCGCCTTCACTGCCGATGCAGCTGGCTTTTTTGCTATCGACCACATTGAGTTTTTGATTATCGAGCACAACCGCAGAACCAATAAACTGATTGTCCTGTTTTTGATTTTGAATGGCCTTCACGGCAAACTCCAGCGGCGGCGCTTCAACTTCGAAACAGATGGAATAGAAACCCTGCGCCTCGGCCAGCCAGCCCTTGCGGCCATCGTCTGTCGCCATGAACCACTCGTTCCACGAGCCGTCTTCCCAGCCCATTTTCATGCGTCCGACCAATGAGAAATGTGTGCCGTGATAATAACCTTCAGTGCCGATCTGGAATGGACTCATATCTTCGGGCAGCGCTGCCATGGTGCCGATGGATTCGACATCGAGATCGTGGCGCACGATCATCGAACTGCAAAATTTGCACACCGCGTAGACAGAATGGTTGGAGTTAAACACCACTTCTGCCCCGCAGGAAGGGCAGTTGAATTTCTTCATGCTACTTTATTTTGTTGAGCAGTTCAGATTTTTTGGCATCAAACTCGGCCTGCGTCAGCACACCTTTTTTAAACAACTCACCGAGCTTCTCGATCTGCTGTATTGGGTCTTCTTGAGGCATTGCAGAAGGAGCAGCAGACATCTGCATACCCTGCGCCATCATCTGCCCCATACCGATACCGGCGCCAATGCCGACACCTGCCCCCGCACCACCATTGGGGTTGGCTGCGGCAATCGCGATGCTGTCTGCGGTTTGAAACTGGGTGTAGGCCTGCAGATTGCCGACCAGACGCATGGATGCAGCCTTGTCCAGATGCTGCTGCAGCTCTTCCGGCAGGGATACGCTTTGCACATAAAACGTGCGCAGCTCCAGCCCGAACTCTTTCAGTGCCGGTGCCACCGCTTCGGCGAGCATTTTGGAAAACGCATCCTGCTTCGCCGCCATGTCGACAAACGCCACCTCGCTGCCGCCAAGAAAGGTGGCCAACGAGGTAAGGATCGCCGAACGGATCTGACCCTCTACATCCTGCACGGTATAAATTTCTGCGGTGCCGCACAGCTTGGTCCAGAACGGCACGATGTCGGCGACTTTGTAGGAGTAGGTGCCGAATGCGCGAATGCGCAGCGGGCCGTATTCCTTGTCGCGGATGGTGATAGGCTGAGTGGTGCCCCATTTCTGATCCAGTTGTTCACGATGGCTGAAATAGTAAACATCGGACTTGAACGGAGACTCGAAGAACTTATCCCAGTTTTGCAGATAGGTGAGGATGGGGAGGGTTTTGGTGTTGAGGGTGTAGGTACCTGCGCCAAACTGGTCGGCCCATTTTCCCTCATTAAAGAAAGCGGCTCGCTGCGTTTCGCGAACGACCAGCTGCGCGCCGTTCTGAATTTCCTTGTCTTCCATCGGATAGCGATAAGCCAGGATGCCGGGCTGGTCTTCCGTCCATTGAATGACATCAATAAACTGCTTGGAGATAAAGCTCATGAGTCCCATAACCGCCCCCTTTGGCAATAAATCATCATGTAGGTTGGGTTAGCGGTTTTTTGCGTAACCCAACAATCAACACCTACGGATTAACAGCTCACATCTACTCCTGCATTTGTTGGGTTACGGCGCAAAACCAGCGCCTAACCCAACCTACATAATTAACCAACCACTGCGCGCTGCCTTCTTGCCTCATACAGAAACACGCCGGTACTCACCGACACGTTCAAGCTTTCCACGCTGCCCAGCATAGGAATGCGCACCAGTTGATCACAAGTCTCCTTGGTCAGCCTGCGCAGACCCTCTCCCTCTGCGCCCAGCACGATGGCCAGCGGGCCGGTATGTTTGAATGTGTGCAGGTCGGCCTCGGCTTCGCCATCTGCACCCACCACCCAGATGTCGCGTTCCTGCAGTTCGCGCAGAGTGCGCGAAATATTGGTCACGGTAATGTAGGGAACAGTTTCCGCTGCACCGCACGCAACTTTTTCTACGGTGCTGGTGATGCCGACAGCACGGTCTTTCGGCGCGATCACCGCATGTACGCCGAAAGCATCGGCACTGCGCAGACAGGCACCCAAATTATGTGGATCCTGCACGCCGTCGAGCACCAGCAGCAAGGCAGGCTCAGTGAGTGTGTCCAGCACGTCATCCAGATGTTGCACGCGCTGCGCCGCATCCACCCGTGCCGCAACGCCCTGATGGCGTGTGTTGCCGGCCATGCCATCAAGGCGCTTGCCATCCACCGGCACCACGCGAACGTCATGCGACTCTGCCAGTTTCAACAGATCGCGTGCGCGTGGATCTTTGCGTTGTGCATCAACATAAATTTCAGAGATACTTTCCGCATTCTGGCGAATGCGTGCAATCACGGCATGGAAGCCGTGAATGATACGAGTTTCAGCCATGGTGCTTGTGCGCCTTTTTTGGTTTCTTTGGCGCATGGCTACCGCCCCATGCACCTGCTTTGCTGCTGACGTCGATTTCGCCGGCTTCTGCAGAACCCTCAGCAGAAGGATCTCCAAGCACACTCTCCAGCACAAAATCAATCTTGGTGCTTTCCATATCCACGCGCACTACCTGCACGCGCACACGGTCGCCCAAACGATAGCGCTTGCCTGAGTGTTCGCCCAGCATCTGGTGCTTGACTGCATCGAAGTGGAAATAGTCCGAGCCCAGCTCGGACACATGCACCAGACCCTCGACAAACAAATCATCCAGCGTGATAAACAGGCCAAAACCGGTGACGGATGAAATGGTGCCGTCATATACGTTACCGAGATGGTCGCGCATGTAGAAGCACTTGAGCCAGGCTTCGACGTCGCGCGTGGCATCGTCGGCACGGCGCTCGTTCTCGGAGCAATGCACGCCCAGTGTTTCCCATTTTTCGGCAGGTTTGTATTGCGTGCCTTTCAGCACCGCCTTGATCGCACGATGCACCAGCAGATCGGGATAACGGCGTATCGGCGAGGTGAAGTGTGCATAGGCTTCATAGCCGAGGCCGAAGTGGCCCGCATTTTCCGGCGCATAACGCGCCTGGCGCAGCGAGCGCAGCATCACGGTTTGCAGCAAGGCATAATCTGGACGGCCTTTGATCTGCTTGAGCAGTTTTGCGTAATCGCCCGCTTGCGGCTCATCGCCGCCGCCCAGTTCGAGACCGAACTCCTTGAAGAACTCGCGCACGGCTCCCAACTTCTCCGGTGTCGGGCCTTCGTGCACGCGGTATAAAACCGGATGCTCGTGGTCGTGCAAAAATCCTGCTGCGCATACGTTTGCAGCCAGCATGCACTCTTCGATCAGCTTGTGTGCATCGTTGCGATGCACAGGGATGATTTTTTCAATCTTGCCCTGATCATTGAAGATCATCTGCGTTTCAACGGTTTCAAAATCGATCGCGCCGCGCTTGCTGCGTGCGCGGAGCAATGTCTGGAACAGGGTATACAGGTGGTTGATATGCGGCAGCACTGCAATATATTGCAATGCAATTTCACCCTGCGGATTGGCCAGCATATCGGCCACCTGATTGTAGGTCAGACGTGCTTTGGACACCATTACCGACGGATAAAAACGATATTTTTCGATATCGCCATCGGCGGTAATCTGCATGTCGCACACCATGCACAGGCGTTCCACATTGGGATTGATCGAGCACAATCCGTTGGAGAGTTCTTCAGGCAACATCGGGATGACACGGCGCGGGAAATAAACCGAGGTGCTGCGATTCAATGCCTCTTTGTCCAGCGGTTCACCCGGTTGCACATAGGCGCTGACGTCGGCAATCGCCACTACCAGACGGAAACCTGAACCACTGGGCTCGCAATACACCGCATCGTCAAAATCACGCGCGGTTTCACCGTCGATGGTGACCAGCGGCAGCTGGCGCACATCCTCGCGCCCTGCATAATTTTCCGGCAACACATGCTCTGAAAACTGTTCCGCCTGATGTTTAACATCATAGGGGAATTCATTCGGCAAATCGTGCTTGCGCAATGCGATTTCGATTTCCATACCGGAATCGCCGTAATTGCCCAGCACTTCCACAATACGTCCGATCGGCTGTGCATGCTTGCTGGGCTGCTGGATAAGTTCCAGTATAACAACCTGTCCAGTTTGCGCGCCGTTCTGTTCGCCCGGTGCTACCAGAATATCCTGGCTGATGCGGCGGTTTTCCGCCACCACAAACAGGATGCCATGATCGTCATACAAACGGCCAACCACGCGTGTATTGGCATGTTCAAGCACTTCCACAATACTGGCTTCGCGGCGGCCGCGGCGGTCGGTGCCGCCCACACGCGCCATCACGATATCGCCGTGCAGCACTTTGTGCATTTCCTTGGCGCTTAACACCAGGTCATCGCTGCCATCTTCGGGAATCAGGAAACCGAAGCCGTCGGGGTGACCCTGAACCTTGCCTTTGACCAGATCGAGCTTGTCCATCACACAGATGGCACGCTTGCGGTTGCGCATAATCTGCCCGTCGCGCTCCATCGCGCGTATGCGGCGGATAAACAATTCTTCTTCGCTCAGCTCGATTTGAAACATTGCGCACAAGTCTTCCTGCTCGATCGGCACACCGTGTTCGGCCAAAACCTGCAAAATGTATTCGCGGCTGGGCAGCGGATGTTCGTACTGTTCGCGTTCGCGTTCCAGGAATGGATCGAGTGCACGAATATTATTTTTATTATTTGTCATTGACAGCTTATCCTATAGCAATTAAAGTACGCGCCCTCAAGCAATCTTATGCCCGGATGGCGGAATTGGTAGACGCGCACGGTTCAGGTCCGTGTGCCGCAAGGTGTGGAGGTTCGAGTCCTCTTCCGGGCACCATGCTTCAACGGATTTCTCAGCTTTTATTTGCTCGAACGCATCGTCATTGCAGCATTCGGCTTCTAAAAACGCTTCAGTTTCAAAAATCAACCCAAACATTCTTGAGCTTTCAATAATGCACAATACGCAATGCCTGTCTGGCTTTGCGTATTGATTTTTACTGCGTTCAACAGTTTCAACTCTCAAACGGATGGCGCAACACGATCGTCTCGTCACGATCAGGGCCGGTTGAAACCATATCCACCGGCACTTCGCAAATTTCGGCCATACGCTTCAGATAATTGCGCGCTTCCAACGGCAGATCATCATAACGCTTCACCCCCACGGTACTGCCGCTCCACCCCGGCATATCTTCATACACCGGTTCGCAACCTTCCAGTGCATCGGCGCCTACCGGCAGAATGTCGATGAACTTGCCATCAACTTTATAGCCCAGGCACATACGCAAGGTCTGTACGCCATCCAGCACATCCAGCTTGGTCACGCATAAACCGGATACACCGTTGATCTGGATTGAACGTTTCAGAGCTGCCGCGTCAAACCAGCCGCAGCGGCGCGCACGGCCTGTGGTGGAGCCAAACTCATGGCCTTTCTCTGCCATGTGTTTGCCTGCCGGATCCTGCTTGTTGATCGCGTCATACAACTCGGTAGGGAACGGGCCTGAACCTACACGGGTGGTATAGGCCTTGGTGATGCCCAAGACATAGTGCAAAGTCTGCGGGCCTACACCAGCTCCCGCACAGGCCGCACCGGCGATACAGTTGCTCGAAGTCACATACGGATAGGTACCATGGTCGATATCCAGCAACGCACCCTGCGCGCCTTCAAACAGCAGATTCTGTCCGGCCTTGTTCGCTTCATACAATGCGCGCGGCACGTCCATTACCAAGGGCTTCACGCGGTCTGCCAATGCCAGCGCGTCATCCAGCGTTTTCTGGAAATCAACCGTCGCAGCATTGAAATAATTTTTTAACACAAAGTTGTGATAATCCAGAATCTCGCCCAGTTTCGCAGCCAGACGCTTGCGGTGGAACAAGTCCTGTATACGCACTCCACGTCGCGCAACCTTATCTTCGTAGGCCGGGCCGATACCGCGACCGGTGGTGCCGATTTTGGCCGCACCCTTGGCGATTTCACGCGCCTGATCCAGTGCAACGTGATAAGGCAGAATCAACGGGCAGGCTTCGGAAATGCGCAGGCGGTTATACACATCTACACCGGCGGCTGTGAGATCGTCCATTTCTTTCAGCAATGCTTCGGGTGACACCACCACACCATTGCCGATGTAACACATGACATTGTCGCGCAAAATGCCCGACGGAATCAGGTGCAAAACTGTTTTCTTGCCGTTGACCACCAGAGTATGTCCGGCATTGTGGCCGCCCTGAAAGCGCACCACTCCCTGCGCATGGTCTGTCAGCCAATCCACAATTTTGCCCTTGCCTTCATCCCCCCACTGCGTACCGATTACTACGACGTTCTTTGCCATTTCCAATCCCTGACGATTAATTTTTAATTTTTTAGTTCAACCACGACCCATGCAGAATTACGCAAGATCAATTCGCGGTCGCAATTTAATTCACTGCGTAATGCCGAGTCACCCAACAAATCTACAACAACTGCATGGCCCTGCATGCGCAACTTTGCAATTGCATCATGCAGGGCTGTATCATTTTTATGCGGCGCCAGGATGCCCTTGGGTTGAGTCATTGGCGGCAGCAAAGCATGCAACTGTCGCAAGTCCATACTGAAGCCGGTGGCAGCTCGCGCGCGGCCAAAACTCTTGCCCAGATCATCATAACGTCCGCCCAGCGCAATCGCATCGTGGCTGCCAGCATGGTATGCGGCAAACACCATGCCGCTATGGTAGTGGTAGCCGCGCAATTCGGCCAGATCAATGCCAACGCTATGCGCCAATGGACTCAGATGCGCCGCAGCCTGCTCCAACTCATGCAACGCTGCACGAATATCTGCACTATCCGGCAATATTTTGCGCGCGCGCTGCAACACGTCACTCGCACTGCCATACAACTGCGGCAATGCCAGCAATGCGGCCTGAACATCACCCGGCAATCCTGTTACCAGGTTTTGCAAGGCGGGCACATCTTTCAGTTGCAATGCAGCAAATAATGCAGCTTCCAAATCCGCAGCGATAGACGCGCGTTTAATCAGTGCGCGAAATACGGCAACATGTCCCAGATCAAGATGGACACCCTCTATACCGATCAATGCCAAAGCCTGCAACATCAGTCGCTGCACTTCGAGGTCGCTTTCCAAACCGCTGTGACCGTACAACTCGGCGCCAATCTGCAACGGTTCGCGCGTGCGCATCAAACCGGCCGGCTGGGTGTGCAGCACGCTACCGGCGTAACACAGACGAGTCACGCCTTTGCAGTTAAGCAAATGTGCGTCTATACGCGCAACCTGCGGCGTGATATCGGCGCGCACGGCCATGGTGCGCCCGCTCAACTGGTCGACCAGTTTGAAGGTGCGCACATCCATATCCTGGCTGTCGTTAATCAGCAAGGACTCGGCATATTCCAGCAAAGGAGGTGCAACCAGTTGATAGCCCGACAAACGCAATAACTCGACAACCTTGCCGCGCATGGCTTCGATACGCCAAGCCTCATCCGGCAGCATGTCTTGTATATATTCAGGCAACAACCAATTCGGCATTATCTAATCCAGTAAATCAGCAACAGGCCGCTCAGCATCAGACTCAGCCCGACAAAACGGGTCTGACCATCCAGCAATTGAGCCAGCTTGCTTAAACCTGCACGCCAAGCGGCGGGGAACAGAAACGGCATCAGCCCCTCTATCACCAGCATCAAACCGAATGCAGTCAAAAAATATTCAAACATCCAAGGGTGCCCTTAAAATCAAACTACTTGCCGCCCTTGCTGGAGCTCTTTAAATATTTGAAGAATGCAGAACTGGGGTCAACCACCATCACATCGCTTTTGTTCTTGAAACTTTGCTTGTACGCTTCCATGCTGCGGTAGAAGGCATAAAACTCGGCGTTGCGACCATACGCGGCAGCATACAAGGATGCAGCTTTGGCATCGCCATCACCCTTGATTTTCTGCGCTTCACGGTAGGCGTTGGCCAGTATCACTTCGCGCTGCCTGTCGGCATCGGCACGGATTTTTTCGCTTTCGGCATTGCCTGTAGCACGCAACTCATTGGCTACACGCTTGCGCTCGGCATCCATACGGCGATAGACCGAGTCGCTGATTTCAGCCGGAAAATCCACGCGTTTCAGGCGCACGTCCATCACCTTCACGCCTATCTTGCGCGCGTCGATATCGGCTTTTTCGCGCAGCACTTCCATTATTTTGTCACGCTCGCCGGAGATCACATCGGTGACACTGCGCTTGCCGAACTCTTCGCGCATGATCGAATTCACGGTCTGCATCAAACGGGTTTGCGCTACCTGCTCGTCGCCGCGCACGCTGATGTAATACTGTTTCACATCGTCAATCTTCCACTTTACAAAAGAGTCCACCATCACGTTTTTCTTTTCTGCCGTGATAAACCGCTCCGGCTCTACGCTGTCCATCGTGAGGATGCGCGAATCGAAAAAGCGGACACTTTGCACAAATGGCATTTTCCAGTACAGGCCGGGATCTTTCTTTACATCCACCAGCTTGCCCAACTCCAACACGATGGCGGTCTGTCTCTGATCCACCATAAATATGCTCAGATTGAGCAGCACCAGCACAATAATTGCGCCAACCAGTATATTGATTAAATTCGTTTTCATTGACGTGCCTCCCTGTCGCGGCCGCGCAAGGTTTCTCGTGCTCGCGGTACAACTGCTGCATCACCTGGCGGCGCAGCTTGCTCAACGCTCGCGGCGGCAGTGCTTTCAGGCGCAGCCTGTGCGCTGCTCTGTATCAGTTTATCCAGCGGTAAATATAACAGGCTATTACCGGCTTTTTGATCCACCATAACTTTGCTGCTATTGGTCATGACCTGCTGCATCATGTCGATGTACATACGCTCGCGGGTAACGCCGGGCGCTTTTTCATACTCAACCAATATCTGCCTGAAACGGCTGGCATCACCTTCAGCATTCGCTATTACACGCTGACGGTAGCCTTCCGATTCTTCCTTCAGGCGCGCTGCCGCACCCTTGGCTCTGGGCACCACATCGTTTGCATAGGCCTGACCCTCATTTTTCTGGCGCTCCCTGTCCTGCCCAGCTTTCACCGCATCGTCGAAGGCAGCTTGCACCTGCTCGGGCGGCTGGGCATTTTGCATGGTGACCTTGCTCACCATAATGCCGGTCTCGTAACGATCCAGTATGTCCTGGATCAGTTTGGTCGTCGCCGCAGCAACCTGTTCGCGGCCTTCATACAATACAAAATCCATCTTGTTTTTGCCGACTATCTCACGAATAGCGGTCTCTGCAGCCTGTTTGACATTTTCATCCGGCTTGCGATTTTTGAACAAATAGTCGGTGGGCTCTTTAAGAAAGAATTGCACTGCAAACTGGATGTCGATGATGTTTTCATCGGAAGTCAGCATCAATGACTCTTTCAGCATCTTGTTTTTGACGTTTTCGCGGTAGCCGATTTCCACTGTTCTCACCTGGCTTAAACTCACCACTTCGGCAGATTCAATCGGAAAAGGAATATGCCAGCGCGGGCCGGGTGGCGTGGTTTCAACATAACGACCAAAGCGCAGCACCAAGCCGCGTTCACTCGGATTTACAATATAAAAGCCACTGGCTATCCAGATTAGCAGCACAACTATCGCGATCAGCCCGGCACCGATACCAAATGATTGCGGAGAACCGCCGCCTTTATTGCCAGAACCATTATTACCAGACCCGCCCTTACCGCCAAACAATCCATTCAATTTTTTATTGAAGTTGCGCAGTAATTCGTCCAGATCTGGCGGCCCACCGCCATTTTTATTGCCCCATTGCGGATCATTCAATCCCATAGCAAACCTACCTTTAATTTATCAATCGTTAAGCGGATGCCACTGCTGTACTGGCACTTCATGCTTTTTAGCATCGCGTACTTCAGCCAAAGCCCCGCGCAAGTCGTCCACCCCGGCACCTGTTTTGGCACTCAGATATATCGAAACTATTTTACCATATTCATCACGCTTTACGCCCGCCGGTATATCCTGCAAATCGATCTTGTTGTAAATCAGTATCTGCGGAATCTTGTCCGCGCCAATTTCATGCAAAACCTTATTGACCTCAGCCACTTGATCATGTCGCTCGGGACTATTGGCATCTACCACATGCAATAGCAAATCCGCCATCGCGGTTTCTTCCAGCGTGCTGCGGAACGCGGCGACCAGGCCATGCGGCAAATGGCGAATAAAACCTACTGTATCCGACAGCACAACCTGCCCTGTGCCTTCAATAAATACGCGCCGCGCCGTGGTATCGAGTGTCGCAAACAACTGGTCGGCAGCATACACATTGGCATGGGTCAACTTATTAAACAGGGTGGATTTGCCCGCATTGGTATAACCGACGATGGAAACCGACAATACTTCGGAGCGATCGCGCGATTTGCGCAGTACCTGTCTATGTTTGCGCAGCTTTTCCAGGCGTTCATTCAGCAGCACCACGCGCTTGTCCAGCTTGCGCCTGTCCAGCTCCAGCTGCGTTTCACCCGGGCCGCGTGCACCGACGGCAAACTTTTGTTGCCCCATATCCTGGTGCATACCCGCCAGACGTGAGGAAAGATACTTGAGTTGCGCCAGCTCTACCTGCACCTTGCCTTCATGGCTTTGCGCACGCAATGCAAAAATATCCAGTATCAGCATGGTACGGTCGATGACGCGCGCATTCAGCACGGCAGCCAGATTGCGCATCTGCGCAGGGGACAAATCATGATTGAAGATCACCAGCGGAATCTCCCGCTCTTCCACCATATGCGCGATCTCATCCACCTTGCCGCTACCGGCAAACAATTTTGGATCCGGCTTCTGCCGTTTGCCACCCACCAGTGCAGCGCTTTTTACTCCGGCACTCTCTACCAGGAGGCGAAACTCCTCCTGGCTTTCCGCATAATCCGGCTCACCAAAGTCCAGACTGACTAGTATCGCCGTATTGGGAGCCGTTGTTGATTCATGCATCTGGATGACTACTCAGTGTCGTACGGGATGGTGACAGCACGTGCCGGGACGATGGTGGAAATGGCGTGTTTATAGACCATCTGGATCAGCGTGGCATTTTTCAACAGCACCACATACTGGTCAAATGATTCAACCTGGCCCTGCAGCTTGATACCGTTAACCAGGTAAATTGCGACCTGCACATGCTCCTTGCGCAGTGCGTTCAGGAACGGGTCTTGTAATTGTTGCCCTTTTGCGCTCATTTTTATTCTTCTCTTGTTTTTATTGGGGGGATAACTCTACTGGATTTCGGGCTATATGACCAGAAACTTATTTAGGCTGCACTCGCCGTGTTTTGTTACGTTCGCGGTTAGCCTCCTGTATGCCAGCGCGTCTTTCGCTTTCGGTAATTCTTTTTTTGATTTTATCGGCAAACGGATTCGCGCCCGCCTTGAACTCTACCCTGAGCGGCGTGCCCTGCAATTTAAACGCATCGCAAAATGTTTTTTCCAGATAACGCCGGTAACTCTCGGGCACTTTATCCAGCGCACTGCCGTGTATCACGATCAGCGGCGGGTTGCTGCCGCCCTGGTGCGCATAACGCATTTTGGGGCGGAACACTCCGCCGCGCGGCGGCTGCTGTTTTTCAACCGCATCCATCAATACACGCGTCAGCAACGGGGTCGGCAATTTTGCCATCGCTGCAGCATAGGCCTCGTTCACCGATTTCAGCAGGGACTGCACACCATCGCCTTTGAGTGCGGAGATATAGTGATGTTTGGCAAAATTCAAGAAATGCAGCTTGCGGTCAATATCGCGTTTGGCAGTGGCACGTTTGTATTCATCCAGCCCGTCCCATTTGTTCACCGCCAGCACCAATGCACGACCGGCTTGCAGCACAAAGTCAGCCAAATGCGCATCCTGCTCGGTGATCTGGTCACGGGCGTCGACCACCAGTATTACCACATTGGCATCCTCGATCGCCT
>Ga0315281_10004046_pt1 | contig 21381 bp, 17 predicted proteins | sample YL17G07_0_MG_FD_204540 | JGI IMG/M metagenome (GOLD analysis project Ga0315281, IMG submission 204540) | Sediment microbial communities from Yellowstone Lake, YNP, Wyoming, USA - YL17G07_0 | ecosystem: Environmental > Aquatic > Freshwater > Lake > Sediment | place: USA: Wyoming | collected...
GCTGCTGCGTCTTGGCAAACCACCGCCGAGGCATTCGATCGTATCCATTGCAAAGACCGCCGCTTGGTCTTGGTAGTACGCGAGGAAATGCGGACGATGGTGGGGCCCACCCACCTCAACGAACATCCGTATGACGATTCCGAAAAACCGCGACAACTCGGGCACGACGACACTCTACATCGTCGGTTCGGATTTCGTGCTCAGGATTTCGTCGGGCCAACGCCCGGCTTCAGCCGCGGCGGCTCAGGATCGCACCCGCCGGCCTCGGCTGCAAGCCGAGGTTAGGCCGTGTTACTGTCGGCGCGCGGGCGGTCACTTTCTCGATCTTCTGTCGTATCGCAGGAGCCAGTCGTAGATCTCCTGGCCCGGATAGACCTGCCAGTGGATCCAGTGGCCGAGATCCGGTTCGGCGGAGAATCTCAGGTTCCGGTTCTTCCTCTCCAGCCTCCTGACGATTCGCTCCGTTTCTTCGAAAGGCACGACAGTGTCCAGCTTCCCGTGGAAGGCCCAGGCAGGCATGTCGATCAGCTTGTCGATGTTCTTGTCGATGAAATCGAGATGGCTCGTGAATCCGCTCATCGGCGCGATGGCCGCGAACGTCTCGGGATACCGGGCGGCGATGTACCAGGTGCCCGAACCGCCCAGGCTCGGCCCGGTCAGATAGACCCTGTCGGTGTCAATTCTGTACCGGGCGGTCACTTCCTTGTAGAAGGTCAGTACGGCCCTTCCTTGGTGTTCGAGCGGTAGTTGCACTGTAAGTCCTCCTTCACCCGTTTGTCGAAGGAGGTGTAGAAGGCATCCATCTGGATTCGTCCATTCTCGGAGTAGTCCTGGACGTGGAAGAGATGCTTCTGGTCGTCGAAGCGGATGACGCGCGTGTAGACGATCGTCTCGCGATTCGACACGGCCTGATGCAATACGTAGGTTTCGGGTTCCTGGGCTTGCACCCGCCCCAGGCAGAACAGCATCGACAGAACGACGACCGTTGATCTCATGGCGAGCCGGTGATTCTCAATGTGTTCGTGATCCCCCAGCGACGCAACGCAGTCCCTCCATGTGCTGGTCCCGAATACGTGACCACCGGGCTCGATGGGAGCATCGGACTCTCACATTCGCGTGTATCTGCGCGCCAAGCGGCATAACGCTTGCGCTGAGCCGCGGCGGTCGAGCGCCACGACGAGCACTCCGATGCTGAACGCCGCCGGCTCCAGCGCAAGTTAGACAGCAGCGACGATGCTAGAATGCCCACATGACGCAGCGCACGCAAGACCTTCTTCGCGAGGCCCTCGCGCTTCCCGTGGACGAACGCGCCGACGTCGCGGCCCAGTTGCTCGCGAGCCTCGATGACGAGGACGTGGCGACCGAGGACATCGAAGCGGCATGGGCCGTGGAAATCGAGAGGCGAGCGCGCCGCGTGCTGTCCGGCCAATCCGAGGGCATCCCTTGGGAAGACGTGCGACAGCGCGCCGAAGCTGAACTGCGCAAGCGGTGACGAAGCCCGCTCGCTTCGAGGACGAGGCCGACGCCGAGTATCGAGCCGGCGGCCGGTGGTACGAGGAGCGCGTGGTGGGCTTGGGCATCGAGTTCTTCGATGCGGTCGATGCCGCGCTCGATCAAATTGCACGCTTGCCCAAAGCGGGCACGCTCGTCCGACGCGTGCCTCTCGACTTGCAAGTGCGCCGCGCCCCAGTAAAGCGCTTCCCGTACCACGTCGTCTATCTCGAAACGTCATCGACCATTCGCGTGCTGGCGATCGCGCATGACCGGCGCCGGCCCGGGTATTGGACGTCCCGCCTGTAGTGTCTTGTTCTTCTCTCGGCTGCTGTCAACGATCGAAGTGAGCCGTGCACCCCGGCGACATGATTGCACGAGACAGCAGGTGCGTCGGCTCCATTTCGGTGTTGGACCGTTCGTTGGGTCGCCTGTGCGGTGCTCGCGCCAGGGACCTTCCAGCAGATGTCTCGACTGCTCCGGTGTCTCCGTCTCTGGTTGGTCCGTCTGCCTCGCGCTACCGACGTAAGCGGAAGAAATCGGCGACCTTGAGGGCCGGAGCAAACCCAAGCACTTGTGCGTTGCTCGCAATGGCGACCACCAAGTCCTCTGCGGCGTAGTTCACGAGGCAAGCATTAAATCCTTGCACCGTTCCGCAGTGGTGGACAAACTCCCGGCCGGCATCATCTATGCGAATACGCCACAACAGGGCCTGTTGGAACGCTTCGCGGGTGGGCGGGCCTTTCTCATGGAAAGCCAGGACGGTTTGCAGTTGAGGCGTGAACATAAGTGCCGACGTCTCGGGCTTTAAGAGCCGTCCGTGATTGAGGGCCACTCCCAATCGTACGAGGTCGTCCGCTGTCGCGATCATGCCGCCGCTCGCGAACTTGTAGGTCAAGTCTCCATAAGGATTGTTCACGGGACGCCCTTGCACGAGCGCGTACCCTCTTGCACGCCCCGCAACGATGCGACTCGGAATGGCAAAGGCGGTCTGCAGCATGCCCGCAGGGCCCCACACGTTCGCGTTCATGTAGGACTCGAATGGCCGACCACTCGCGTTCTCGATAACTCCTTGCAGCAAGTTGACCGCGTATGAGGAGTACAGATAGAACGCCCCTGGCTTGAACAGCAAGGGGTCGTTCTTGAAAACGCGGATCGTCTCGTCGAATGCCTCGAACGGCTGGACGTTCTCTTCGTCGAGGCCGTTCGGAAAATCTGTTGATCGATAATGGCGAATCCCGCTCGTATGCGTCAGGAGATGCCTGATCGTGATCACGGCGCCCTTGTCGGGAAACGCCGCGACGAACTTCTGGATCGGATCGTCCAGTCCGACCTTGCCCTGCTCAACGAGCTGCATCACCGCAACCGCCGTCATGATCTTTGAGACAGAGCCAATGTTGTAGACGGTGGAGCTGTTGGCCGGCACAAGGTTGTCGCGATCGGCGAAACCGACTCCCATGGAGAACACGATCTTCCCCTTGTACGCGACGGCCATCGAGACGGCAGGGGCCCCGCTCGACTGCCATTGCTCCTTCAGGAAGGCCGCCGCCTGTGCCTCTGGGGTCTGGGCCACCGCCGGCGTAACTGACGGCAGCCAAAAGAACACTGAGACCACGATACAGGCGAGGTTACGTACAGGTGCGACCTTCACTCTTGGTCCTCCAGTTCGGGAATCGGTCCAACTATCAGTCTCCCGAACTCGATAGCTCGGCACCATTTGTGCGGTCGCAGTGTATCGCGGCTGGCGGGGCTCTTCAACAGGAGCGCAACCGTCATGCGGATCATCATTTCGGCCCTATGTTGGCCCATGCCTTGAGGAGATATACAGAACTCGATAGCGAAATATTCGCGCGAGGCTGCGCTGGATATCGCGTCCATCACACTGCGCGGCCCGGCCCCAGTTGATCGAGCGGACTCCGTACCCCACGCCCACCTTGGTTGAGCACGTGCGTGTAAATCATCGTCGTACTCACGTCCCGATGCCCGAGCAACTCCTGGATTGTTCTGATGTCGTAGCCCGCTTCGAGCAGGTGCGTCGCAAATGAGTGCCGCAGCGAATGACAGGTGGCCGGACGAGGGATGCCGGCGGCTCGAGCGGCGTCCTTGACCGCACGTTGCAGAACCGACTCGTGCAGGTGATGCCGGCGCCGTTCGCCCGTCTCCGAATCCACGTAGAACCGCGTCGCCGGGAAAACCCACTGCCACGCCCACTCGGACGGCGCGTTGGGATACTTCAACCGGAGCGCCCCCGGCAGTGCGACGCTCCCGCGCCCGGCCGTCACATCGGCCTCGTGCTGCGCCTTCACGCACTTGAAGGGGCGCGCCCATCTCGGCCGGATGACGCTTCTGGTGAAACACGATGAAACGCCGAATCCAGGCCAGGTAGGCTTTCTCGGTCGGCTGTAGTGCTTCAGGCGCACCAACGCGCGGACGCGATCGAGCAAGCGAGGCGCTGGCACATCTTGCCGAGGCAACGGAGTTGAAGGTGGGCCACTGGCCGTCACACCGTTCTCTTGCGCGAGCGCGCCGCCTGGGCGATTTTTTCGCCGATGAGGGCGATCTTGCTGTCTCGCAGCCGCTTCTCGTTCAGCCAGTACGGGCTCGTGATCTCCTTGAAGGCATGGATGGCCGCCTGAATCCCTTCGGCCCACGCGACGGCAATGAGCTTGATGTCGCCGTGCACGTCGCCGACCGCGAAGATTCCCTGGCGGCTGGTCTCGAAGTACGGATCGATCGCGATGCTGCCGTCCTCGTTCAGCTTTACGCCGAGGCGCTCGAAGGTCTCCTTGGCGGCGAGAAACCCGATTTGCACGATGACCGCGGAGCAGTCGATCTCTTCACCGTTCTGCAGGCTCAGACGAATGCGGTCGCCCGCAAACTCGGCGGCGCGAATCTCCGTGGAGGCCCGGATGATGCCGCCGGCATCACGGACCCGGGCGAGCGTGTCAGGCTTCCCGATCGGCTCGGCTTCACGAACCACGAGCACCACGCGGCCGTTTCTGCCCAGGACCATGAGCGCCGCATCCAACGCCGAATCGCCGCCGCCGATCACCGCGACAGACCCGCCCTCGTAGTCTCCGATCCTGGGAATCTTGTAGTAGACGTTTTTCGAGTTGAGCCGATCCAGCACGGCAAGCCGCCGAGGGTAGTGGAGCAGCCCGCATGCCACGATGACCTTGCGGCTGAGATAGCTGCCGCGGCTCGTCACGACGCGCTTCAGGCGATCCTCGCCCTCGAGTTCGTCGGTGTCTTCGATGGCGACCAGCTCTTCGTTGAATCGGAACTGGACGAGCGCGTCGATCGCCTGCCGAAAGGTGCGTGCGGAGAGTTCGTCCCCGGTGATGCCATCAGGGAATCCGGGCACGTCGACGATTTTCTTGTCGGAGTACAGAAACTGCGGCTGTCCCCCCGGCTTGTCCTTCGCCTCGATGACAAGCGTCGTGAGCGCGCGGTGTGCTGTCGTCAGGCCCGCGGTGAGCCCTGCGGGACCCGCGCCAATGATGATGACATCCCAATACGGCAGGTGATCGAAGTCCAGATCGGCTTCGATGGTTTTCACCGTGAAGTCCGCCATAAGCTCTCCTCTTCTTAGGAGCCACTTCCGCCGATCGCGGCTGCAGTGTAGCGCGGTGTTGCAGGGGCTTCAATCCGCTAGAATAGTCGTCAGTCGTTGGTCGTGAGTCGTTGGTCGCCAGCCGCCAGCCGCCCGGCCTCCGCTCATCAACAACGCCAGCGAGCTACGGCCAGGCTCGCCGAAGCGCCGGAGGCGCGAAGGCGGCAGTCACCAGTCTCATGACCGACTACAAACCCCAGGAACTCGACCGGAAGTGGCAAAAACGGTGGACTGATTCTCGGGCGTTCGAGGTCGTGACCGACCCGGCGCGGCCGAAGTTCTACTGCCTCGAGATGTTCGCGTACCCGTCGGGCCACGCCCACGTCGGCCACGTCCGCAACTACATCCTCGGCGACGTGATGGCGCGCACCAAGCGGATGCGCGGCTTCAACGTCCTGCATCCGTTCGGCTGGGACGCGTTCGGCCTGCCGGCCGAGAACGCGGCGATCAAGTCGGGCACCCACCCCGAGTCGTCCACGCTCGGCAACATCGCCCACATGAAAGGGCAGTTGCAGCGCCTCGGGATCAGCTACGCGTGGGAGCGCGAAATCGCCACGTGCCTGCCGGACTTCTACAAGTTCAACCAGTGGATCTTCCTGAAGATGTTCGAGCGCGGCCTCGCGTACCGCAAGCGCTCGACGGTCAACTGGTGCCCGAGCTGCAACACGGTGCTCGCGAACGAACAGGTCGTCGACGGCGCGTGCTGGCGCTGCGGCACGATCGTCGAACGGCGCGATCTCGAGCAGTGGTTCTTCCGCATCACGCGGTACGCCGACGAGCTGCTCACGGGCCTCGATACGCTGGTCCGGGGGACAGGGCCCCCCGGATCGGAATACGACTGGCCTGAAAAGGTCGTCGTCATGCAGCGCAACTGGATCGGGCGCTCGGAAGGCGCGCGCGTGACGTTTCCGGTCGCGGGCCCGGTCGCCGGCGCCCTCCGGGGGAAAGGGGCCCCCGGACAGGACGACGCCATTGAAGTGTTTACGACGCGCATCGACACGATCTACGGCGCGACGTTCGTCCTCCTCGCGCCCGAGCACGCGATCGTCGAGAAGTTCGCCGCCGAGAGTCCCGATCCGGCGGCGTTCCGCGCGAAGAATGCGAAATTCCGTGCGCTCGATCGGCAGGCGCGGCTGACCGGCGAGATCGACAAGGAAGGCTTCGACACGGGACGCACGGCGATCAACCCGTTCACCGGGAAGGACGTCCCGATCTGGGTAGCCAACTTCGTCCTCGCCGAGTACGGCACCGGCGCCATCATGGCCGTGCCGGCGCACGACCAGCGCGACTTCGAGTTTGCCCGTAAGTACAACCTGCCGATTCGCATCGTCGTGCAGAGCCGGGGACAGGAGTCGGAGAATACGGCCGGCCGACTCCTGTCCCCGGAGACTGCCGGCCGACTCCCGTCCCCCTCCGCGGCGACGACGAACTACGGACAGCTCGTGAACTCCGGACCGTGGGACGGCCAGGAAGCGCCGGCCGTCATCACGAAGATGATCGCCGACGCCGAGAAGCGGAACATCGGGAAGGGCGAAATCCAGTACCGGCTCAAGGACTGGGGCATCTCGCGCCAGCGCTACTGGGGCACGCCGATTCCGGTCATCCACTGTCCGAAGGACGGGGTCGTTGCCGTCCCGTACGCGGATCTCCCGGTCGAGCTGCCGAAGGTGACGACGTTCACGGGCCGCGGAGATTCACCGCTCGCGCAGGTGCCGGAGTGGGTGAACGTGAAGTGTCCGAAGTGCGGCGGTCCCGCGCGGCGCGAGACCGACACGATGGACACGTTCGTCGACTCGTCGTGGTACTTCCTCCGCTTCTGCGACCCGAAGAACGACCAGCTGCCGTTCGATCCGAAGGACGCCGCGTACTGGATGGCGGTGGATTTCTACAGCGGCGGCGTCGAGCACGCGATCCTCCACTTGTTGTACTCGCGTTTCTTTACGCGAGTCCTGCGGGATGTTGGACTGGTCACGTTCGACGAGCCGTTCAAGCGCCTCCTGACGCAAGGCATGGTGCTCAAGAACGGCGCCGTGATGTCGAAGTCGAAGGGCAACGTCGTCGATCCGGACGACATGCTGCAGAAGTACGGCGCCGACGCGCTCCGGCTCTACGTGATGTTCGTCGCGCCGCCGGAAAAGGAAGTCGAGTGGAGCGACGCCGGCCTCGAGGGCAGCTTCCGCTTCCTCCTGCGCCTGTGGCGCATCGTTGACCATTGGGCCGCGTCGGTCACCACGTCGCCCTTGGCCCGCCATGGCGCCGGAGGCGCGACGGCGGCAGCCGCGTTTGGCGCGCTGACGGATTCAGAGCGCGCCCTGCGCCGCAAGACGCATGACACGATTCGGCGCGTGACCGCCGACATCGAAGATCGGATGCACCTCAACACGGCCGTCTCGTCGCTGATGGAACTCGTCAACGAGCTCTACACGTTCAGCGACGGCACGGCGCACGGCCAACCCACGCGCACCGACGGACCGGCGCAGCGCGCGACGGCGGAGACGACGTCGACGTTAGCGGTGGTGCACGAAGCGCTCGAGGCGCTGGTCGTCATGGTGTCGCCGTTTGCGCCACACACGGCCGAAGAACTCTGGGGCACGCTCGGCCACGCCGATGGGCTCGCGAAGACGAGCTGGCCGTCGTTCGACGCCGCGGTCGCCAAGGCCGACGAGGTCGTCGTGCCGGTGCAGATCAACGGCAAGCTCCGCGCGCGCGTCACCGCGCCGGCCGATTCGACCGAAGATCAGCTGCGCGCGCTCGCGCTGGCGGATCCCGCGGTGAAGGCGCACACTGAAGGGAAGACGATCCGGAAGGTCGTCGTCGCCAAAGGGCCGTTGGTCAGCGTGGTTGTTTCATGAAACGTTACCTCCGTGTCTTCTGTGTCCTCTGTGGCGCATTTCTTCTTTCGGCCTGCGGCTACTCGCTGGCCGGCCGCGGCGCGTTCCTGCCCGCGTACATCAAGATCGTCGGCGTGCCGACGTTCACGAACCGCACGGCGGTCTTCAACCTCGAGACGACGCTCACCCAGAAGGTGCGCGCCGAGTTCATCGGCCGCGGCAAGTATCAGATTCTTCCGCAGGCGACCGGCGTCGACGCGTTGCTGACAGGCGAAGTGACCGCCGTCTCGATCGTGCCGGCGAGCTTCGCCGCCAACCAGCTGGCGTCCCGGTACGCCCTCACGATGACGGCGCGGATCGAGCTGCGCGACATGCGCGAGAACAAGGTGCTGTGGGAGAATCCCAGCGTGACATTCCGGCAGGAGTACGAGGCGACGAGCGGCAGGAACAACGTCGACGCGGCTGCGTTCTTCCAGCAGGACACGAACGCCCTGGACCGCATGGCGTCCGAGTTCGCGCGCACGATCGTCAGCGCGATTCTGGAGGCGTTCTAAGTTGCGGACTGAGGAGTGCGGACTGCGGATTGGGGGATTCTCAGTGTGGTTGCTGTCGTCAACTCGGCACTCCGCACTCCGCACTCCGCAATGGCGATAGCCACGCCCGCCGCCGTTCGCACGCAGATCAAGTCCGGGAATACGGACCCGCTGTACCTCATCCTCGGCGAGGAGGAGGTGGAGAAGTCGGCGCTCGCGTCCGAGTTCGCGGACCTGGTCGAGGACGGCCTGCGCCCGTTCAACGTCGAGCGGTTGCACGTCGGCGACCTGACGACGGGCGACAAGATGCTGGACGGCGTCGCATCCCTCGTCGCGTCGGTGCGCACGCTGCCGATGATGTCGCCGCGCCGCGTCGTCCTCGTCTTTCAGGCCGAGGCGCTGCTCGCGCCCAAACGCGAGAGTGACGCCGCGGGCCGTGCGCTCGAGCAGCTCGAGTCGCTGATCAAGTCGCCCGAGCCGCAGACGACGCTGGTGCTGGTTGCGGCCGCGATCGATCGCCGCAAGAGCATCTACAAGCTGCTTCTGAAGCACGCGACCATCGTCGAATGCGGATCGCCTGAAGATCTGGCGGCGGCCGAGCGGTGGGTGCGCGAGCGCGTCGCCAAGGCGGGCGTCGAGATCGAGCCGGCGGGCGCGAAGGTGATGGCGACGCTGGCAGGATTCCCGGAGCGCGCGCAAAACGACGGCAAGACCGGCGACATCAAGCGCCTGCGGGGCGAGGTCGATCGTCTGCTGATCTACGCGCTCGGGCAGAAGAAGATTACCGCCGACGACGCCCGGGCCGTTGCGGGGCCGGCGGCGGTGCAGGATCACTGGGCGATGACGGACGCGATCAAGGGCGGCCAGGCGGGCGCGGCGTTGCGTCAGCTGTCGCTGATGCTCGAGAGCGGCACGCCGCCGGAGATGATCCTCGGGCAGCTGGGGTGGCTGGTGCGGGCGAAGTTCCCCGAGATCGCCCCCGCGAACACGCGCGGCGCCATCGAGTCGCTCTTCCGCACCGACCTGGACCTCAAGCGGTCGGCGGGCGATCCGCGCGTGCTGCTGGAGCGCCTCGTCGTCGAATTGTGTGCAGGGAAGCGCGGGCCTACGCGCGGACGGTCAGGCGCTTGGTGAGGCGCGACTTGTACCGGCTGGCCGCGTTGCGGTGAATCACCCCTTTGCTCGCCATCCGGTCGATGAGCGAAATGGTCTGTTTCAACGCCGTTTTGGCCGCCGCCAGATCGTTGCTGGCCACCGCGGTGCGAGCGTCCTTCAGGGCGCCGCGCAGCCGGGCGCGGAACTGGCGGTTGCTCTCGCGGTTCTTGAGACTCTGTCGATGCGCTTTGAGCGCGGATGCATGCTGAGCCACGTAATCCTTAACCTCCGGAAACGTTAATCGTAACATAGCGCGCAGACCAATGGCCATTTCCGTCGACCACTTCGGGCGCACGTATGCCACCGCCACCGGCACCTTCACCGCCGTTGACGACCTCTCGTTCGAGGTGGCCACCGGCGAAATCGTCGGCCTGATCGGGCCCAACGGCGCAGGCAAGACGACCACCCTGCGCTCGCTGGCCGGCATCCTGCGGCCCTCGTCCGGGCACGTCCGCATCGATACCCACGACCTCGTGGGCGATCCGCTCGAGGCCAAACGGCGCCTGGCCTTCATGCCGGACGAGCCGCATCTGTTCGAGTACCTGACGGTCGAAGAGCACCTGCGCCTCGTCGCGCGGCTCTACACCGTCGACGATTTCGATGGGCGGGCCCGGGCGCTGCTCGACGAGCTCGAACTGACGGGGAAAGAGAAGTCGCTGCCCGGCGAGCTGTCGCGCGGGATGCGGCAGAAGGTCGTGATTGCGTGCGGCCTGGTCCGGAACGCGACGACCCTGCTGTTCGATGAGCCGCTGACCGGGCTCGATCCCATCGGCATCCGGCGGATGCGGGAGACGATCGTCGCGCGCGCGAAGGCCGGCGCCGCGATCCTGCTGTCGTCGCACCTGCTGCACCTGGTGCAGGAAGTGTGCACGCGCGTCATCATCATGGACCGCGGGAAAAAGATTGCGGACGGCACGTTCGATGAACTTGCCAGCCGCGCCGACCTCGCGACGGCGGGATCGAGCCTCGAGCAGATCTTCATGCGCGTGACGGGCCACGACTAGCGCCGCGGCCCATAGACAATGTTCGCCGCGTCCTTCTACATCATCGTGTGCAGCTTCCGGAACCGGCTCTGGGTCCGCCTGCGCCGCCTGCGCCAGCCGCGCTACCTGCTCGGCGCGATCGCCGGCATCGCGTACTTCTACTTCACCGTCTTCGCGCGGCTGCGCGGCGGGCGGACCGCCAACCCCCGGCTGAGAGGCGGCGGACCATCCGTCCCGGCTCCGACCACGCAGGCCATGCTGATGGCCGGCGGACTCCAGGTCGCCGGTCTGGCGCTGCTCGTCCTGGCGGCGCTCGCGTGGGTCTTTCCGGCGAAGAGCTCGCTGCTCGAGTTCACGGAGCCGGAAATGCAGTTCCTGTTTCCCGCGCCCGTGTCCCGTCGCGCGCTGCTCGTCTATCGCATCCTGCGATCGCAGATCGGGCTGCTGTTTGCCGCCGCGGTCTCGGCGCTCTTCGTGCCCTCCGCGAACATCGCCGCGCGCCTCCGGTTTGCCGCCAGCATGTGGGTGCTGTTCGTCACGATCCGCCTGTACTTCGCCGGCGTGACGCTGGCGCGCGCGCGGCTTGCCGGATCGACGGGCGCGGCGCGTCGCCTCGCCTGGGCGCCGCTCGCCGTGATTGTCGCCGCCCTTGGCATCGTCGGCACGGCGCTGGTGCGCGTCTTCATGACCCACAGGATGGACGGCATCAACGATGTCCTCGCCGGTCTGGGGACGGCGCTCGGGGCCGGCTGGCCGCAGCTGATCCTGCTGCCGTTTGTCGCGCTGGCGCGGCCGCAGCTCACCGCGGGCCTGGCCCCGTTCCTGGCGGCGCTGGCCGGATCGGCCAGCGTCATGGTCGCCGTGACGCTGTGGGTGCTGCGCAGCGACGCCGCGTTCCAGGACGCCGCGGTCGCGTCGGCCGAGCGGCGCGCCGAGCGGAAGGCGAGCGGCGGGTCGGCGCCGAAAGCCCGCGCGACGGGCTGGACGCTCGCCTTGTCAGGACCGGCGGAGAACGTGTTTCTCTGGAAGAACGCGATGCAGATGCTCCGCCACACGAGCGGGCTGACGCTCTTCCGCTACGTGGTGCCGCTCGTGCTCGCCGCGGCGGGTCTGACGACCGCGATGATGTCCGGGGACCGCGGGCGCGGCGGCGCCGCGGCCTTCTGCCTCATGGCGATCGGTATCGCGGGGTTCGCGGCCCTGCTCGGCCCGCAGATCGTCCGCACCGACCTGCGCGACGACCTGCGTCACCTCGAGGTGCTCAAGACGTGGCCGCTGCGGCCGGCGGCCGTCATCCGCGGCGAGATGCTGTGGAACGGCCTGCTGATCACCGGCATCGTGTGGATCGCCCTGATCTGCGCGGCGATCTTCTCGGCGGCGGCATTCCCGCGACTCTCGATGCTCTGGCGCCTGTCGCTCGCGCTGACCGCGCTGCTGCTCGCGCCCGCGCTGGTCTTCGGTCAGCTCACGGTCCATAACGCGACGGCCGTGCTGTTTCCCGCGTGGGTGCCGCTCGGCAACGCGCGGCCGCGGGGGTTGGACATGATGGGGCAGCGCCTGCTGATGCTGGCCGGCGTCCTCATCACGCTCGCGGTGTTCATGCTGCCGGGCGTCATCGTAGGCGGCGCGCTGTGGTTCGCGTTCAGCCGCTTCATCGGCGCGGCGGTGCTCGTGCCTGGCGCGGCGATCTGCCTGGGGATTGTGGCGATCGAAGTGCTGGCGATTACCGAGGCGCTGGGACCGGCGTATGAGCGGCTCGATCTGACGGGTATCGAGAGAGCGGAGTGAATCGGGAAATTGAGCAGTTGGGTGATTGAGTAATGGCTGTGGCGCTGCGATTACCCACTTACCTAATCACTCACCTACCCAATTCATCGTGCGCCCACCACCTCGTACGCCCCCGTCGATGGTCTCTTGTCCGTGTATTTGATCACGGTCCTTCCGTCGACGACGTCGGTCACTTTGTAGATGACCTTGCCGCGGGGCTCGGCCGTGTGGCCGGCCAGCTTGTTCACGTTCGAGACGTAGTTCTGCGTTTCTCGGTAGGGCGGGACGGCCTGACCGTGGCTGTCGACGGCGCCAGGCCCCGCGTTGTACGCCGCCAGCGCGAGCGTCTCGTCGTTCTGATACCGATCGAGCAGGTCCCGTAGATACGCGCACCCCGCGCCGACGTTCTCCGCGGGATTGAACGGGTTCTTCACGCCGTACTGCTTGATGGTCCCCGGCATCAACTGCATCAGGCCGAGCGCGCCCTTGGGCGAGCGCGCGTACGGATCGTACGCCGACTCGACCTGCACCACGGCCTTCACCAGGTCGGCGCGGACGCCGTTCAGCTTCGCGTGATCGCGAATCAGCGTGTCGTACAGGCGGCTCTGGGCGGCGGTGACGTACCGCGTTGCGCGCACGCGCGCGGCCTCGAGGACGGCGAAGGACTTTATCTCCGCGCCGGTCTTTGGCCTGGTGCGCGAGAGGATCAGCTTGCCGTCGGCGTCGCGCCAGGAATAGATCTGGGAATACGCGGGGGAGGCCAGGCCGAGCCAGAGAATCACAAACGCCAGGAGGCCCACGATCAGGCGGGCGGCGGCGCTGGTGCTCAGGCACGTCCAGACAAATTTGTAACGGGTGTCCGTCAAGGGCATCAGTGTACGCCCTATATCGGCAGGAGAGAGGAGGCCTGGTAGGGGCGGGTGGGGCGAGAATCGGTAGTGGCCGGCTTCAGCCGGCCCCCGAAGTCCGGCTAAAGCCGGACACTACTGGAGCAGCTTCGCCATGACACCCTCGGCCGCCTTGAGCATGTCGTCGATCTTCTCCGGATGTTTGCCCCCCGCTTCGGCGAAATCCGGTCGCCCACCGCCGGCTCCGCCCACGATGGGCGCGAGCTCCTTCACAATCTGGCCCGCCTTGACGCGGCCGGTCAGGTCCGCCGTGACCGCGACCACGATCTGGACCTTGCCGTCGGTTTCCGACGCCAGCACGACGACGCCGCTCGTGATCTTCTCCTTGAGCGAATCGGCGACGCCGCGCAGCGCATTCTTGTCCAGATCGCGGACTTTCCGCCGCGTGAGCGTCACGCCGGCGACGTCGACGCTGTCGTTGCTCCCAGGGCTCCCGGCGCCTTCGCCCGATGCGCCGCCGCCCATCGCGATCTTCTGTTTCAACTGCGAGACCTCGCGCACGAGGCGCTTGGTCTCGCTGTGCAGCTTCTGGATGGCCTCGACCGCCTGGGCTTCGTTGACCTCGAGCGCCCCCACGATGTGCCCGAGCGCCGCGCGCTGGTGCTGCGCCCACGCCACGGCGCCGGCGCCGGTGAACGCGTCGATGCGCCGGACGCCCGCCGCGACGCCGCCTTCCCCCACAATCGCGAAGAAGCCGATGTCGCCGGTCGCGCCGACGTGCGTGCCGCCGCACAATTCCATGCTGAAGCCAGGCACGCTCACCACGCGGACCTTGTCGCCGTACTTCTCGCCGAAAAGTGCCATCGCGCCGGCATCGATCGCTTCCTGCGTCGACCGCACCTGTGTGGTCACCGCGGTGTTGCGGTAGATCTGCCCGTTGACGATGCGCTCGATGCCGTCGAGCTCCTCGCGCGTGACCTGCTGGAAGTGGACGAAGTCGAAGCGCAGGCGATCGGGCGCGACGAGCGAGCCCGCCTGCTTCACGTGCGTGCCGAGCACCTGGCGCAGCGCCGCGTGCAGCAGGTGCGTCGCGGTGTGATTCCGGCGCGTCGCGTCGCGGGCCTCCGCGTCGACCTCTGCGGTCACGATGTCGCGCACGCGCAGCGTGCCGGCTTCAACGCGCACGTGATGCGCGCGCGGCAGGCCCTGGCGGATGCGCGCGATGCCGTCGACCGTGGCGGAGGCGCCGGTTCCTTCGTTGAGAATCCGGCCGGAATCCGACACCTGGCCGCCGGATTCCAGATAGAAGGGCGTCTTCGCGAGCGCGGCGTAGCCCGCCTGGCCCGCGCCGAGTGATTCCACCGGCTGGCGCGTGTCGTCGAACAGAGCGAGCACCGGCGTGCCGCTGACCCTCGTCGTCGTGTAGCCCTCGAACTGATCGCCCAGGCCGGCCAGCTGGCCTTCGTCCACGGTGAACTCCTCGTCGGCTTTCTTTCCGCCGCCGAACGCGTTGCCCGCGCGCCCCTTGTCGCGCTGGCCTTCCATCGCCGTCTTGTACCCGGCTTCGTCGACCGTGACGCCCTGCGTCGCCGCGGTGTCTTCGATGAAGTCGTACGGCACGCCGTACGTGTCGTAGAGTTTGAACGCGACACCGCCGGGAAGCGTCTTCGAGCCCGCGCCCAGCACCTTGCTGATCTCGGCCTCGAGACGAGGGAGCCCCTCGGTCAGGACGGTTTCAAACCGGTGCTCTTCCGCAAGGATCGTCTTCTCGATCATCTCGCGGTTGCGGCGGACCTCCGGGTACGCGCCGCCCATCTCGCGATCGAGGACGCCGACGAGGCCGTGCATGAACGGCTCGGTAAACCCGAGATGTTTTCCGTGGCGCATCGCGCGCCGCATGATCTTGCGCAGGACGTAGCCGCGCCATTCGTTGGACGGAATCACGCCGTCCGCGATCAGGAACGTCGTCGCGCGCATGTGATCCGCGACGACTCGCAGCGACACGTCCGAGGGGGACATGCCCCCGGTGCCCGGCGTGTGCGTGTGGCCGGACTGCTTGCCGATCTCGGACAGCAGCGGCGTGAACAGGTCTGTGTCGTAGTTGGACGCTTTCTTCTGGAGCACCGACGTGACGCGCTCGAAGCCCATCCCGGTGTCGATGCACTTGGCCGGCAGCGGCGTCAGCGTGCCGTTCGCGCTGCGCTCGAACTCCATGAACACGTTGTTCCAGATTTCGATCTCGGGGTCCCTGCCCGTGCCGCGGACGAAGTAGATCTCGGAGCAGCGGCCGCACGGACCGGTGTCGCCCATCTGCCAGAAGTTGTCGTCGGCGCCGAGTTCGAGGATGCGGTCGGCCGGCACGCCCAGCTTCCGCCAGATCGCGTACGCCTCCTCGTCCCGCGGAATCCCGTTCTCGCCTTTGAAAATCGATACGACGAGCTTGTCTGCCGGCAGCTTCCAGACGTCCGTCAGCAGCGTCCACGCGAAGGGCAGGGCATCGTCTTTGAAATAGTCGCCGAACGAGAAGTTGCCGAGCATCTCGAAGAACGTGTGATGGCGGAACGACGGCCCCACATTGTCGAGGTCGTTGTGCTTCCCGCTGACGCGCATGACCTTCTGCGATGTCGTCGCGCGCGTGTAGTCGCGCGTCTCGCGGCCGAGAAACAGATCCTTGAACTGGTTCATCCCGGCGTTGGTGAACAGCAGCGTCGGGTCGTCGGAGGGCACGAGCGGCGCGCTTGGCACGACGCGGTGACCGTTCTGCTTGAAGTACTCGAGAAAGGAACCGCGGATTTCGTTGGATGTCATCGCAGGCCCTAGAATATCCTACACACCGCTGATGGCACACATCCCCGCGCAGTTGCCGGCCAATGAGAGCGCGCGTCTCGAGGCGCTCCACCGCTACGAGGTGCTCGACACGGGTGTCGAAGAGGGCTTCGAGGACCTCACGGAGCTGGCGGCGTTCATCTGCGGCACCCCGATCGCCGCCGTGACGTTCGTCGACGCGCACAGGCAATGGTTCAAGTCGCGTCGCGGCCTCGATGCCCGCGAGACGCCGCGCGACCAGGCCTTCTGCGCACACACGATTCTGCAGGACGACGTGTTCGTCGTGACCGACGCGTCGCTCGACCCTCGCTTTTCGGAGAACCCGCTGGTCACCTCTGAACCGCGCATCCGCTTCTATGCGGGCGCGCCGCTGGTGACCCCGGACGGGTTCGCGCTCGGGTCGTTGTGCGTGATCGACCGCGTGCCGCGCACCCTCACGCCCGAACAACGCGATGCGCTGCGCGCGCTCGGCCGCCGGACGATCGCGCAGCTCGAGATGCGCAAGATGCTGGCCGACCTGTTCGAGCTGCACGTGCGCGTGCGGACGCTCGACGACTGGCGCAGCGATCTGGCGTCGGTCCTCGGCGAGGAGATTCAAATGCCGCTGGCGGCGCTGCAGAGCGAGCTCGGCCGAGTGCTGGCCGACCCTTCCGCCGTCGCCGGCGCGGAGGATCGTCTGGCGCTGCAGACCGCCCGCCGGCAGGCTGAGGAGGTGCTCCGCCTGTCGGGCGAAGTCCAGGAGCTCTCCGCGGCCGACACATCGCTGTTCAGGCTGCGCCCGGCGGTATGCGAGATTGAGGCGCTGGTGGAGGCCGCGTGCGAAAGAGCGACAGCGCTGCCGAAGTGGATCGGCCGCGTGCAGGCGCGAGCACAGGATGAGGCGGGAATGGTGGCCGTGGACGCGAACCGAATCGTCGAGGCGCTGGCGCACCTGATTGAACACGCGCTGCGAAGCTCGCCCGACTCGGTCCCCGTGCGCGTCGAGGTGTCCGGGCGCCAGGACAGTGCCGAGATCACGATCCGCCACGCGGGTCCCGGCGTCGCGGCCGCGGATCTGCCACGTCTGTTCCGGCCGTTCGCGCGCCTGGATGGAGGGCGCAGGACCGGCGCGGGCCCGGCCATCGCGAAGGCGATCGTGGAACAGCATCGCGGCACGGTGGAGGTCACGAGCGAGGCGGGAGCCGGGACGACGTTCACCGTGTCGCTCCCGCGCCGCTGAGCGGTCCGTCTAGTCGCGCCGCGCGCGCGGCGCCCGCTTTGCCGAGAGCCGCTTCATGATCTGGTCCGGCTCGAATCCCTGACCGACGAGATAGCGATACAGCCGCTGGAACTCTCGATCGTCGGCGATCGACTCGCGGCCGTGCAGACGCTTCCGCAGCGCGGCCTCAATCTGCGCGTTATCGTCGATCCCGCCGAACACATCCTCGACCGCCTTGCGGGCGATCGCTTTCGCAATCCCCGCGCGCTCGATCTGCATCCGGACGCGGATCTTGCCGCGCTTGCGAATCGACGTCTCGGTCCGCGCGATCGCCTCGGCCACGCGCACGTCGTCGATCGCGCGCTCCTCGCGCAGCCGGGCCACGGCGGCGTCGATCTCTTCAGGGGAGTGTTGCTTGCGGGCGAGCCGCTGGCGGATCTGCGCCTCGGACAGCTCGCGCCGTCCGAGCATCTTCAGACCGTCGATGTAGGCAGACACGTGTTCAGAGGATAACGCGACTACCGACTACCGACTACCGACTACTATTTTGCCAGTTGACGACGACGGTCAGCGGCGTCGGGGTCGAGCGCCCTTGCGGCAGGTTCAGCAGGAAACGCTGGCCGTCTTTGGTCACGGCGTACTGGTGCCGGTTGCCCAACAAGGGGATGCCCGAGGGGAACAACGCCTGCGGGATGCCGGGCTCGACGCCGGCCCCGGCCTTGATGGCGGCGGCCATCATCGTGCCGTTGGGCGCGAGGAAGAACAGCTCGCGGCCGTCGCCACGCCACGTGGGATACGTGCCGCCGTTGCTGGACACGCGATACTTCTTGCCCGTGGCCGGGAACGGCTGCACGTACACTTCGTCGCTGCCGGATTCGTTGGAGACGTACGCGATCCACTTCGTGTCCGGCGCGAACGCGGCATTGTCCTCGCTGAACGCGGTCTGGAGGAATGGGAACGGCTTCTTGTCGCCGCCCAGCGGCAACACCCACAAGTCGAAGCCGGTCTTCGGCGACTGGCTGAAATAGAGGAGGAACCGTCCGTCACGCGACCAATCCAGCGGGAAGGCCTGCACGTCGAACTTGATCAGCAATTCCTCGGATCCACTGCCATCGGCGTTCATGGCATACAGGCCCTGGGCGCCGCCTTTGACCGCGCCGAAGATGATCCGCGTCCCGTCCGGCGACCAGACGGGAAGCGTCTCCGCCGTGGGGTCAGACGTGAGGCGGACTCTTCCCGACCGGCTGAAGTCGATCAACCACAGGTCGCGGTTCTCCGGCGTGCCCGTCGTCAGCGCCACGGCGGCGCGGCGTTCGTCCGGTGACAGCGCGATGTTGAGATAGTCGCCGGGTTCGCCCGCGGTGCTGATGACCCGGCCGGCCCGATCCTTCAAGGTCAACTGCGAAACCGGCCGCGAAATGCCGCGCGAATACGCGATGACGCCGGTCTGCGAGGCCGAGAACGACACGTAGCCCACGCCCACGCCCTGGCCGACAGGCGTGGCGACCGACACCGCCTCGCCGCTGAGCCGCCGCGCGCTGGGATCGAACGGCTGCGCCATGACGCCGCCATCGCGCCAGAAGAACAGGTGGCCTGACGCGTACGTCGTCAGCGAGTCCCCGGCGAACAGCGTCGTGGCCTCGCGTGAATCGAGCGAGCCGACGCGAGTGTCGGACGGCCGCTGGCCGCCGGTGACGGCCACGTAGAGAAAGTGCCGGCCGTCGGGCAGGAGCGACGGCCACCAGTGCGCGATCTCGCCGCGCGAGTCGTCCAGCGTCGTGGCGGGCGACGGCGATCCACCGGCCGCGTCGACGCGCAGCAGCGGCCCCGTCGTCGACGGGGCGAAGAGCACGATGTTGTCGGCGCTCCATGTGCCGCCGCGGCCGAGCGGTGCGTCGCAGAGCACGCTGGGCGCGGCGGCGCCGAGCTGCATCTTCTTCAACTTGCCCGCCGCGAAGAACGCGACCGATCGGCTGTCGGGAGACCAGAACGGAAAGGTCGCCTGCTCGGTGCCCGGCAGCGGCCGCACGGTCAGCGATCCGAGTGACCGCACGAATAACATGGGCGCGGCCGGCGTCGTCGCGACAAACGCAATCTGGCGACCATCGGGCGAGACCGCGAAGGTCGGCTGGAGGGAGAACGCGGAATTCTCCGGCGCGGGCATCGTGAACTGAATCTGCTCCGCCGCGGTGGGCGGCGGCTGGCGCATCAGCCGGACCGCCAGAATCGCGGCGGCGACCGCGGCGACCGCGAGCGCGCCGCCGATCACACCGGTCACGCCCAGCGATCGCGACGGGCGCGCGGCCGGCGCGTTCGCGTGCGAGGGCGCCGTGACGTGCTCCGGCGCCGCGTGCGCGTCGCCTTCGGCCAGCCACTTCAGCTGCAGCGACAGATCGTGCGTGCTGCGCAGCCGCGTGTCCGGGTCCTTCGCCATGCACGCCTTGAGGAGGCGGTCGAGCGCCCGCGGCGCGACGGGCACGAGCGTCGCCACCAGCGGCGGTTCGTCGCGCAGGATCGATGTGATCAAGCTCACGGCCGTCTTGCCCTCGAACGCTTTGCGGCCTGTCACCATCTCGTAGAGGATGGCGCCGAACGCAAAGATGTCCGCGCGCGCGTCGGCCTCGACGCCCTCGAGCTGCTCCGGCGCCATGTACTGGAAGGTGCCGATGATGGCGCCTTCGGACGTGAGCGCGCCCGACGCCGCGGCGGCGGCGGCGGCGGATCCGCGGCGGTTGACGAGCGGAGACGCGGCCTGCTTGGCGAGGCCGAAGTCGAGCAGCTTCGCGCCCGTGCGCGTCAGCATGACGTTGGCCGGCTTGAGGTCGCGGTGGACGATGCCGGCCCGGTGCGCCTGATCGAGCGCGCTGCTGATCTCGCCGGCGATCTTCAGGGCGTCTTCGAGTTTCAGCGCGCCGTGTTCGAGCCGCGCCGCCAGCGTCTCGCCCTCGAGAAACTCCAGGACGAGGAAGCGGATGGCCTCGTGTTCGCCCACGTCGTACAGCGTGCAGATATTCGGGTGGTTGAGCTGCGAGATCGCCTTCGCTTCGCGGTCGAACCGCTCGATGAATTGCGGATCGGCGGCGAGCTCGGTGGGCAGCACCTTGATGGCGACGGGGCGATCGAGCCGGGTGTCCCGGGCGCGGTACACCTCGCCCATCCCGCCGGCGCCGAGCGGCGCCTCCACTTCATACACGCCGAGTCGCGTGCCTGGGCTCAGACTCATGACGGGAGATTATAGCTGGATCGCTCGCCGAAAAGGCTCGCGCTACGAGCCGAATCGCGTGATTTCGGGGTTGCCGACGACGGCCTTGGCCATCGAATCTCGGCTCATTTCCGACGTGCTCGCGATGCCCTGCACGCGGAGCTTGAACTCGTCGACGTTGCTCGCCCAGCGCAGCGCCTCCTCGTAGGACACGAGCCCCTGCTCGAACAGCCCGAAGATCGACTGATCGAACGTCTGCATCCCGTACTGCGACGTGCCCACCGCGATGGATCCATGGATCTGGTGCGTCTTTTCCTTGTCGACGATGCAGTCGCGGATGAACGGCGTGCTGATCATGACTTCGACGGCCGGCGCGCGGCCCTGGCCGTCGGCTCTCGGGATCAGACGCTGGGAGACGACGGCCTTCAGGACGGCGGCGAGTTGGAGCCGGATTTGCTTCTGCTGGTGCGGCGGAAACACCGCGATGATGCGGTTGATGGTCTCGGTCGCGTCGAGCGTGTGCAGGGTCGAGAAGACGAGGTGCCCCGTCTCGGCGGCGAGCAGGCCCGTTTCGATCGTCTCGAAGTCTCGCATTTCGCCGACGAGGATGACATCGGGATCCTGGCGCAGCGCGGCGCGCAGCGCGCCGGCGAACGACTTCGTGTCCACCGACACCTCGCGCTGGTTCACCATCGACTGGTGATCGCGGTGCAGGAACTCGATCGGATCCTCGACCGTCATCACGTGGCACGAGCGCGAGTGGTTGATGTAGTCGATCATCGCGGCGAGGCTGGTGCTCTTGCCGCTGCCGGTGGTGCCCGTGACGAGGACCAGGCCGCGCTCTTCCGACGCGATCTTCTTGAGCACCTGCGGCAGCCCCAGCTCGTCGATGGTCCGGATCTGCATCGGGATGACGCGGAGGACCATGCCCACC